>Ga0315909_10000994_pt1 | contig 38213 bp, 70 predicted proteins | sample LakEriMetagenome_11_FD_203527 | JGI IMG/M metagenome (GOLD analysis project Ga0315909, IMG submission 203527) | Freshwater fungal communities from buoy surface, Lake Erie, Ohio, United States - Buoy 2 MA125 | ecosystem: Environmental > Aquatic > Freshwater > Lake | place: USA: Lake Erie, Ohio... | reverse complement strand
TGATTTACATATTTCCATAACTAAAAGTTTAATTCATTTTGATTATTAGTATTAACAAACTGCACCATCTTGCCATGTGCGTTCCTAAATATCTTAGGCTTCTCCCCGAACTTGTACTCTCCAAGAGAGTCCATCCACCTGTAGAACCTGTTGTGAGAAAGCTTGTACCTTCCATACGGACCGTAGTCTGGGTACTCCTCTGTAAACTTGTTGTACATTGACTGACCTGGACTTGCAATGTCAATCTTGATGTAGTCGTTGTCACTTGAGGTTGCCCACTCCCAAAAGTCAGCAGATGTCTCAGCAATAAACTTGCGTGTCTTTAGGTTCATGAAGTCACAACGTATAAGACCTTTGGATAGGTACATTTGTAGGTTTGATATCATGTAGTTGTCAAACTTTGACCACTCGTTACTATCCCATCCTGCAAACAACATGTGACCAAACTCAGTCTCTGGAGTAAACATCTTCGAGTAGTACTGCTTGAACTCTAGGTCCCACTTCCTTCTCTCAAAGCTATTACCTGCACCCTTGATCGCGTAGTTAGTTGTTATGACAATCTTTGGAGAACTCTCAAACGGTATATGTATCTCGTCCTTGTTCTTCTTCTCAAGCGTTATTCCCTCAGTGATTACACTGAACAGCCTCTCGAAGTCAAAGTTCTTGCTAACGTCATCAAACACTAGTGTCTGAGTGTCAACCTGCACACGTTGGTAAGGGAATGACTTTTGAAAGCTGAAACCTTTACCATCAATTATCACCATCTTTTTGATGTACGAGATCGACTTAACAAAAATCCCCTTACCCGTACCACCTTCAGGATTATCGCTAATAACCTCATCATTAAGTATGACAGCAGGGCAGTAGCTAGCAGGCTTGTAACTATGAAGAAGATAACCAATTGTTGACTCCATCGACTGAACGCGGCTCTCGTTGTTACCAGAAATGTTTTTGACAAATCTCTTATACTCACAATCATCAATTTTTAATTTATTAAAGTTTCTATTAATCTTCTGTTTCTCCCACACGTATCCACCCAAGTCCTTGTAGTCTATCATCACCGTATCGTTTGCCGTAACCTTCACAGCGCAGTTGCTGTAGTACAGGTAAGCCTCGTCTATGGTGTCAACCATAAAGTTTGGCTCGACCTTGGCAACATAGTTTAGGAATGTCTCTTGGAAGAACTTCGTGTTGATAGCAAAGAAGTTGTACACCGACATGTCGTTTATTCCCATCAAGTAGTCCAACACAAAGTCCTTGATCATGTCCTCGTTGGTATCGCTAATTATGTTGTCAATGATTCTGACAAAGACAAAGTTGTTTGATCCATTGGGGTAGTACTTGTAGAACCCGTTGCCCTTTAGATAGTCTCTGAATAGGTGAGGCACAAGATCAATCTTCCCCTTGCTACTCTTGGACCAAAACTCGTTGTACTCCTGCGTCTCTACCATCTCGTTGATTACGTTCTCGTCAACGTCTGGGTACTGATCCTTAACTTCCTTGATTGGAACACCTCTAAGTAGGTCGTTCTTTATTGATGTTGTCTTGTCAATATCCTCGTAGAACTTAGTGGCATGCTCGTGTACGTTCTTGTATGCAGACCATACAATTGTTTTCATCTCAGATGCCATATCGCCATCGTCATACGACAGCAACACATCAAGTGCCTCGTCCTTTGGTATTCCGTACTGGTTAAGTGCTGAGGCAAATATGAATAGGTTATTGTTTCGTTGCCCCTTGACCATCCCGTACTTCTTGTTCCACCACAACGATAGCCTTCTTACAACCTCGTTTGAGTCGTTGACTCGTATCCTTGGCTTTGGCTTAACAAAGTCATCGCTGTTGTCCATCTCTACCCAGGTGTCTGACAGCTCGTTTACAAATATGTCTGGGTCATAGCTCTCGTAACACACACGTGATATGTTCTTGCAAGACTTGTCAAACTCATCACAGCTGTAGTACTTCTGTAAGGCGACAAAGTACTTCTTGTGGTTAGATGCGTCCTTTGGAATTCTAACAAGCACCTTGAGTCCATCACCCGATGGTGACGTAAACACAGCGTATGAGTACTTGTCGTTACATAGATCCTGTCTCATCTGATACAAAGACTGATCGTCCTTGAACCCATCGAAGTCTATGCATATGAGTCCGCTGTGCTCAATTATAGCGTTGTCAGCACGTCTAGAAAACTGACCAGAAAATAAAATTGAAGGAAGACCTTTCTTAAGATTGTTGCGTTGCTCCTTGTCCTCGGCAGAACGAATGAGCTCAACTAGGTCTCTCGATACACCATCTCTAATTCTATCTAATGCAACTAGTACGTCTACGTGGTAAGGCTTGTCAGTTTCATTGATTGATTTAAAGTAGGTTATCATAGCATTGATTTTAATTTTTGTAAATAAATAACTGCATCCATAAGCTCCTCTTGCAAGTGTGTCATCCAATCCTCAACAGACAGATCATTTCTATCCATTGTTGTGTTGTACTTCTTGATCCCTACGGTTGATCTGCTCCGCATTTTAGAGACTACAGCCTCTACTACACTGTCAACCTTTATGTCGGCAGTGGATGTTGATTTCCATTCCATATGTATTGTGTTTATCGATTACAAAATAAAGCGCACACTGTCCATACCCATGTGCGCAGAGTTTTTACCCTATATGGGGGCTAACCACAGAACCCTAACTGTAACTATAACTCTAAGTAGTCAGGGCAGGACTCGAACCTGCACTAGCCCTGGTATTCACCATATTAAATTAGGACCATGTTACATTACACCACCTGACTATATTGCTTGTCTTTCCAAGCTGTCACGATTTTCCTAGTGTCAGACAATTGTTTTGCCTCTCATTACCTTACTAGTTTTGGGGAGTGTCTACCTGATTACACACATCCATTCCACCTTGCAGGGGAAAATGTAGTTCCACCTGGACTCGAACCAGGAATACAAGCTTAGAAGGCTAGTGTTATATCCCTTTAACTATGGAACTAATAAATAATCTTTTGCTAAGTTAATACCTTTTGTTTGATTGTTTTTACTTTCTTCAACTCTTAGAGTTACTGTTTTATCAAACTGTGAAGGTATAACATAGTATACTTCGTTGCTTTCTGGACAATATATGGCAAGTAAATCAATAAGAGACTTATCTACTGCTCTTGTATGAACACCATGTGAGTCAGAGTATGAACTTGAAAAGGATACAAAAACAGATCCTTTTCTTAATGTTCTATACTTAACAGAAACTCTCATTAATGTACCGTCAGGTTTAACTGCAATTAAATCAAATGGTAAGTGTTCAGATAATGGTAAGCATATCTGAATTCCTTTTGATAATAGATCTGCAATTACATTACCTGTGCCCTTATCTCCTTTGTCTTTTGTATGGTGTTTCATAGTTAATTGTTTCTATAAAGATACAAAATAATTATGAGACCACCAAATACCTAATGTGTTGCTCTATCCAGCTGAGCTACGGGACCATAGACTATTTATCAAGTTTTATCTGATGATCATCTAGTATCTCGTAGAACTTGTTCCTAATCCTTTCTACCATGTCCCACTCTTTTTCATCAAGTTCCTCGTACTTCCATAGCGTTCTAAGCTCTTGAGATATATCCCATAATGCTGAGTACATCTTACCACCTTGAACAGCAAAGTCAAAGTCAGATTGATCTTCTGGCAGGTTAAATGTTAGTTTTGCTTTCATATCATTTCTATTTAGTTAATGTGGCAAAATTTACCCCTTATTCTTTATTGATTTGTTAAAGGTTTCGTTGTAGTATTGTTCACCTGCATTATCATTGCTGCCATCATACCATTTCATGCAAGCATTTTCTATCTGCTCTTTCTCCGTTCCTAACCTTGATTCAGAATCAGATATACATAAATTAATACAATTAACTAATGTTGGTGCGTTTTCTTTACATATGTCTAATGTAGCTTTTAACCACTCAATATGTTGTTGCATTGCTGTTTTCATTCTATTCTGATTTAAAGGTTTCTTCCCAATATTCTTCAAATGTAAACCAATTTTCCTCAGCAATACCTTTGCCTTCAAATCTACCTGATTGATGTGCTACATCCCAAGTTTCTTTGTGTTGATTTATTTCCATCTCTTTGGCTTGTTCAATTATTTGGTCAAAGGTCATATTTTCATACCAATACTCATTGCACATTAGTTTCTCTTTAATATAGTCTACTGCTGTCTGTTTCATATTAATGTGTTTTATAGCACCCAAAAGTGCATCAGTTTATCCTTTTTATGACAAGTTATTCCATCAATTATGTCGCAAGTATCTCCTATATTTGCGACAAAATAAAGTGTTTATAGACTTAAATTTTGTCAAGTTTTTTAAGCCTAAAAGTTGACATCACAAATTGTGATCTTTAGCGTCATAGTCCATTTCAATATCGTTAAAGTTAGGAATGTGTATACCGACAGCCTCTTGTAACGTGTTCCATACCCCCTCCGCGTGTGCACCCCAGTACATGTCGCACAAGAATCCTCCCTCATTGATGTGGTATGGTGGCTCAAGGAAGTATGACTGCCAATGATCATTTGGCTTAGCTATAAATCTCTTGCAGCTTTCTTTCATCGGGCAATCAGCCCCGTAGCATTTTGTTATATCGCTCATTTTATTTTAATTAAATTAAAGATGGGTAGCGTGACTACCCACCTTGATTAGCAGTAGATTAAAACGGTAACGCATCTTCCTCCTTCGCTGGAGACGCACTAGGCATCTCACCAATCGCCTCAATTCTCCAAGCCTCAATGTTGTTGAAGTACTTTCCGTTGTACTCTCGTCCACGAATTCTGAACGACACCTCAACCTCTTGACCCTCAACAAAATTGTCCAATACGTCAACGTTCTTCTGCGTTAACTGGAACAAGATGTCCTGTGGATACTGATCGTGTGGCTCGTTCAATACGAACTCTCTCTTTGTGAACTTCTCGCTCACCTGTACTGCTGGGTTTATAACCTTTAAAACCCCCTTCATTTTAAAATCACTCATTTGTTTTTATTGTTTAGGTAATTAAAATACATTCTTGCATAGTTCTCTGCCTTCTCAAGCTGGCTGTCCATCCAACTGATGTCGTCATCCGTCAGCTCTACTTTCACAATCGTCACTCTTAACGTGTCATCAAGATCGTCCATGTAGTGCAGGCTGTCGTTCTCGTTGTCTGATATCAGTTCCTCTGGCGTGTTGGTCAACACAAACGCAACCTCTCCATCTCTCCAATCCTTTCCTGTTGTCTTGCGTAGCATGTAGAGGTAGTGCTTGACCTGCCAGTCATACCCTGCATCCTTGACCTTCTTCTCGGCCTTCTTGACTGTCTTAGGCATTGTCTTCTTTGACCATGGGCTCTTGATGTCGATCACCTTCATTGCCTCCTTGTCGACAATGTCGGGGTGACCTACAGATATGCCGTACCTCAGCTCGTAGAACTCGTCAAACTCAGCCATCTTATAGTGACTAGTAAAGAACAACCTGTTGTACACCTCGATTGAGTCGTCCTCAACGTTTGTACCCTTGGTCATCTCCTTGGTGCTGACGTGTGTTCTATAGTCGTACACCCTCTCGTCAATCATCTCCTCTATGTACGTCTTAGCACCCTCGCTCAAGTCACCTCCAGACATAAGCTTCATCTCAAGCTTTGACAGCTCTTCTTGTTGCTTGTCAGTTAGCTTTGGCCGTCCTCTGTAGTCCAACAGCTTCTCCATCTGTAGTGGAGTTAGTCCATCTCGTGTTCCGCTGAACAACGGATGGCATCCCGATGATCGTACATTAATCATTGCTGAACATATTTAGTTGGTCCTCAGTAATTGTGTACTGCTTCCTGATCTTCTCGATCGTTGTTCTGCCAGATTTCACAGCGTCAATAGCCTTCTCCAACTGATCTTCGTTCAGCATTGGTAGCTCCTTCTTAGGTAAAGGACGAGTGCTGAATCTCAGCGCATCGACCAGTCCTTGTGGAGACTTGACCTTCTCAGTTGTTATAACTATCTGCTTGCCTATGTATGAGCTAGGGTCAAACGATTCAAAGAATGTCTCAAGCCTCTTAAAGTTAGATCGGTTGCAAACCATAGGCTTGCTGAACTCCTTTAGCTTGATGAATACCTTGTCCTCCTTGCCCATCTCACCTACGAATGTGTCTTGGTATATCTTCTCGATAGTTACCATCTTCGGCTCGTACTTGCCGTCAACCTCCAAGTCCCACGCTCCGAGGTACTTGTTGTCTTTCATTAGATTTCTCCAGTGTGCCATATATTAAATTGAATTGATTACAAAGTTTTTAATATTTTTTCTAATTTCCTAACGTATTTATCTTTTTTTTCCAACATTTTGTTTAATCTTTCATCAATTGTCTCAGATTCATACAAAGATTGGTCATCTTTTGCTAGATACGATAGCCTCTCGTAGAACTTTGCGCGAGTGTCACATGTGTCTACATTTACCTTGTAGCAACCTGCCTCCCATCCTATGTGCTCAAAGAAGTACATCTGTTCATCTGTGATCGGCTCGTGGAAGTCGGAGGCCGTCATGACGTTCATCACCTCAATTCGGCCGTCCTCATCAAAGCACTCGATCTTCACACCATGGTCAATGTACCAAGAGCTGTTCATTGTTCTGAACACCCTGTTGTCATCGTTAGATGATATCTGCTCCCATGCTTTCATACTACTTAATTTTTTTCTGTGTTAGCATATAACCATCGCTCTCGAACAAGTCAAACGTAACGTTATCACATTCCATAAAACAGCTTGTGTAACCACCGAACATGTTCTTTCTTATGTATGTAACGATTAATAACTTCTTGCCACTCTCATGTAAAAAGCTAGAAAATATTGGTGCATCTAGCTCGTACTCAACAGTTGTTAGAGATGTGTCAATACCATTGATAGCCAAGACATATTTATGATTAAGTATGGCATCGTCCTTTGTTGTGAACCCTGCGCTGTGCATGTAGTGCACTGGGAACTCATTCATGGATATTGAATTATATCTATCGCTTAGAATTAACTTCTGAGCGAATGATCCGAACACGATGAATAGCATCATCATTGATGTGAGTACGTTGCGTAAGATGGCATCGTACAGGTTTTCAGTTTTTAGATTTTTTAGGTACATGGTAACTTGTTTTTTATTTAATTTACGAATCGGGACTATCTCATTTTTAAACTTAACGTGTAGCCGTCCCTTTAGGCTATCGTTAGTGTCGTAAGACCATACGGATATGTCTCTTGAATTTCTGTCGGGTATCACCCGAACTACCTCACTTATACCTCCAGAAACGGCGTACAACTTTTTCGTTACACTGTCGTGATGAAAGTCATACACATCTCCACTTGTACTCCTCAGTATCGTCCCATCGGGTGTGAGGATTTGATTTAGAATTATTGCCATACCATTATAAAATTATAGATTATTGAAAACATTGATATAAAGTTGATCAACAACAACGGAAGCGTTGTGAATTGTAACTTGTTGACCAAACGAAGCGCTAGGTAGTACGACAGAAACCATACGGCTGCCGATAAAAGTAAGTTTGTCATAGGCGTTATTTTTTTTGTTCGTCAATATAACTCAACACGAATCCAACTGCTACTAGTATGTTCATCCCCATGGATGCCAGTATCTCATATATGTCGTCATAAATGTTCACCGATAGGTGTACATGTCCGACCATCCAAAACGGAATGCTTAGATTTTGGCTGACCCAAATGATGGTGTACCTTACTAGTTTGAGCATAGCTTCGGTGTTATTATCTGTACTACTGCCTTGTCGATAGATAGGAAGACAACATCGTCAAAAACTAACTCGAAGAACATCATTGCCACGTCTTCGTTCGGGGCTACAACGTACAGCTTCTCTTCCTCTCCGTTCTGTACGTATCTTATCTTGTATCTAATCATATCTTTTAATGTATTTATATACTACCATTATACCCGATAATATAATAACTAACGAAAGAGGAGCCCATAACGGAAGTGTTACGTACCACCATGACCAATTTATATAGCCCGTTAGTTTTAAAATCATGAATATTAAGAATAGGGTCATACCTAAACCTATTCCTCCCGATGAATTACTTTTATTGCTCATGTTAATATTTTTTAGGTTTAACCATTATCTGCATCCTGTCTAAAAAATCATTGAACTCTTCTTCGCTCACCCATTTCGGCTTCTTTATGTAAACGATTGGAGAGTGAACCGAACCCTTGTTATGATAAATTATCACAGACTTCCTTATAGACATGCTCCTGTCTATGTAATAACTTTCTTCTTTCATAGCTCTAGCTTTACTTCTGTTATTAAATTTCGCGAGTAGTACTCCTCGTCAGTGTAGTCACCTACCAAATATACGGAGACTAGTGAATCTAACCAAGCCTGCCTGTTCCTGTACGACTCAACAGGCTCGTAGCTTAGATGTACGTCATACATCTTGCCATTGATTGCTACCGATTGCCACTCGTTTGTATCCTCAAAGAATAACTCAGCCACCTCAGATTGCTCTACCGACAGAACTACTGACCGATAGAACGGATTAACTCTTGCTTTCATTTGTGTTGGTTTTTGTTAATAGATGTTAAAAAATGTTGGTTTGTGTTGGTTTAGTGTTGATTTTTTTTTCTGAAACCCTTGATTCTATTGGGTTAGTGTTAAAATGTTAATTTTTATACCCTAATTCGAAAATAAAAATAAAATAATATATATATATAGTACTATAGTATAGTATATTACTATAAAAAAATTTCTAGAGTTTTTTAGGTCAAAAATTAACATTTCAACATTCTGACTTACAACTCGTTGTAAATCAGACAGTTAATCAGTGTTGATTTGAAAAAAAACTAACATTTTTCAACACAAGTCAACACTATTCTGTCTAACCTATTGATTGTCAGTTAGTTTCATTATATTTATGTACAGCTTCCTGTTTGATACGTATGAACGCATGTAGTTGTCGTGGTCGACCAATTGATCGATGTACTTGTCTACATACTTTCTGACATAGTGCTTGATTGATTCCAAGTCAGTGAACCTGTACACCTCAATCGTTCCTTCAATAGTCTCCATGTCCTCCATACCTGCAAACTGGCCGAGAGGGAGGGAGTACACGCAACCACCCCACTCCTTGGTGTGCTCGCAAAATTTTATTAGGTTCATCACAATCATCATTTAAGTTCTACAATCGTTTCTAGGTTCACCATTCTGAATGCTCTCTTGTGCATGTCGAATACCACCATGAGATTCTTCTCAGATGGACTGAACGACATGCCTACACCTTTTACTCCCTTTCGGACTCCTAGGCGAGCGACCATTCTTCTTGTTGAACCATCTTTCTTGATAAAGGTTACAGAGAAAATCTTATTTCCCTTTGATAAAATTTGTTCTTTCATTCTTCTTTTAGTTTTAATCTGATTAGTATTTCTTCAACGGCAATCCATTGTGCCGTTACACGTTGGGTATACTCGTCACCCGAGCCGAATGCTTCTCTCATGGCATCCTTTAGTTCTCGCATCTCTAACTCGTATGCGAGAATGATTTTTGTCATTTCTTCTTGTGTCATTTTGATTTGATTATTAGTGGTACTGCAAACATTATTAGAGTCAAGGCTGAGAACATCATGTCAACGCCCTCGGTGTTTAGTGAAGGAATGAAGTATGACAAGCTTAGCTTGACTCCTAGCATACCTATTACAGCGTATGATACCTTCTCCATTATTGGATTCTTTTCGATGATTCGAATAAACGTGGTGGTTGCGAATCTGATTGCTACGATTCCAATGAACACGCCTAGTATGATGATGAGCATGCTGTCAGTAAACGATACCGATGCTAGTATGTTGTCGATAGAGAACACCAAGTCCATCATTTCGATCGATAGTACGGTCAACCAAAATGACTTTGGTGTTGCTGTGTGATTAGAATCATCGCTACCTTTGAAACTTTTGATGCACAGGTACACTAGGTACAATCCTCCGATGACCTTTAGCCATGACATGCTGATTAGAAACGATGCAATGAATAGCGCTAGTCCTCTGAACAGGTATGCACCTACTATCCCATAGGTTAACGCCTTCTTCTGCTGTGATTCTGGAAGTGTTCTTACCATCGTTGCCATTACCGATGCGTTGTCTATGCTCAGTACTATCTCAAGTAGTACTATGTTTAATATGATTAGTAACATGGTTATTTGTTTTTATTTAGTTCGGGCATTCCTTCGTAGAAGTAGTCCTCGCAGTCGTTAACGTTTATATTCTTGTCACACGAGTAGCAATTTACTATCTCTTCGGTAATCCTGTGCAGGAGAATTGAGTCACACTTACAGCAGGTTACCATGTTGATGTTGCTTTTGTTTCGTATCTCGTCCATTAGACTTATTTGATTTTTCATGGTTATTAAATTAGATTGATTAAAAATGATGAGACATCGTTCCATGTTGTTGTGGCGACTAACTCTCTTGCGTACTTCTCTGCATCGTTGTAGTCAAACTGATGCGTCCACTTGACAAACAGCTCGTTCATCCTGTTGTCGTAGAAAATGATTTGAAATTGTTTCATGGTTACTTTATTTTTTCGGTTATTATTTCAACTGATACGTCTATGGCATAGAATATTTGTTCTATTGTGTATTCATTTATAAACGCCATGTCTAACGCATGCATCTTTTGTTCGTCCGTTAGTTCGTTGTTCTCGTCATGCACATCGTGAATGCTCCATAGGTTGTCTACATAGTACCCTGCCTCGCGGAGTACTTGCTTTGCTTTTTCTATCTCGTTCATGGTTTCTAGTTATTATAATAATTGTATTCAAAACATTCTCTTATTTCTCTTCCGTATGCCGTATCAAATCCATAGCTAGTCGTCATAGGAATGTCTCCTCGTCTCTCTATTATATAAAAGAACAAGTCCTTTTTATTTAGATTGTACTCCTTAGCTGTTTTGATTATTGCATAATACATCCTGTAGATGTCGTGTCTCATTGGACCATAATTACTAGTTATATAGTCAATTATGAATTTCTTACTTATTGTGTTTCTCATGGTTATAGATTTATTTCTTGTATGTATACTCTCTCTAGTCCGTCATCAAGGTGTACCGAATAGTCCATTGGATGGTCTTCGTATGTGTACTCAACGAACTTGTGTTCTTGTATTGCATTTTTTATTTCAGATAGCATGTCAAACGCCTCAGCGAATGTTGTGAAGTAGTGGTGCTCGTTGTAGTCTAAGCAATCGAACACGTGGTGTACTGCAAAAATTGTTTTCATGATATTTGTGTTATTGATATTACTTCGTAGCCCTCGTATGACATGAGCCACATTACTTTTCCTTCGTTCCATCCTTCTACGATGAAACTACCTTGCTTTGTTATTACCCTGTACTTGTTCATATTATTCATCTTTATTAATGTCAACCATTACAACTGAATACAATCCACTTTCTTGTGCTTGTCCCCACATTTCTCTCAATTCTTCAATTTCTAACGGATTGTCGTTTATTCTAACTAATGTTTGTTCAGATGTCATCCAACCAAATAAATCATATTTCTCTGCTTGCTTGTTCATGGTGTGTATATTTTCTTGTTATCAATTAGCATCTCTGCATACTCATGCTTGTCAACGTTGTTGCCGTTGTTGTCAATCCAATGTGGCATGACACGAGGGTTGTATGCAACTTGTCCTCGCATCCACATGTTCTCGTTGGAGTACATCACAACGTCCTCGGCCATAATCCATGCGCAAACAGTTTTGTTAGCGCCATCGTTAATTTTCTTGGCGGTAGAAGGATGATTGTGAAGTTTCCCGTTGATGATGACTGCGCTAAAATTTTCTGGCTCAAAGAACCACACGTTCTTGGTTGTTGTGTCCTCTATTCTCCACTTCATGTAGTTCTCACCTGCTCCGAGGTGGAATCTGATTTTGAATTTTCTTTTCATGGTTTCTAGGTTTATTTTAATATTTCTAATATTCGTCTAGCAACGTCTCTATCTTTTAATAATTCTTCAACACTAGTTGCTATATTAGAACTCGCATAACAAGATACCATTATACTATCAGCATACTTAAAGTAATCGCCAATTTTATTATGTTTATAGATTGATTTTGGTGCTGAAATGCTTATTCTAAGATGATATTCGTGATGATATTCAAGATGTTCTTTATGTTTTGCGATTTTGATTTCAGAACCATAATCGTCTTCCTTTTTTTCAACAAAGCCAATACCCATCAGTTCTGCACACAATCTATCGTAGGCATTTCTTCCTTCTTGAATTGCCATTTCGTGAAAGTATTCATTTTGTTTAGTGAGGACACGAATTGTCTCTTCCCATTCCTTCTTCTCATTTAAAAGGAAGGGTATATCTATAAGCATCCCCATAGAATTGCTAGATTGGTTGTTTGATTTGATAAACTCATTAGTTATTGAGTCAATCAATTTGATTTGATTTTCAGTTAATTTATTCATGATTTCTAGTTTTTTAATTTATCCTTTTTATTTTTAAAAACCTCAATATATTCATCATATTCCCTATGTGCTATTCTATCAGAATAATCCTTTTCAATTTTATCTAATAACTCTTTTTCATTAGAAGTAATTCTAATAACATTATCTTCTTCATTTGTATAAAAATCATATTTATTTGCATACTTTTTAAAACTTGATTCATCAACCGAATCACCACCTGCGTATTCATCTGAAAATTTACTATCCAAAGTATCGTAATCGCCATTTTTGTAAATGACAAGTAATTGAATGTTGCTTATTTTTTCGCCTTCATAAATCATAGTTTCTGAATACTTGTCATATTCTTTTTTGGCTTTTGCCAAAGATTTACTTGTAATATCTCTTATTTCATCTCCATTTTCTAAATCAATATCAACGGAGTATTGTTCTACACCACCTTTTATTGAAGCAACTTTTTCTTGATATGTTTCCATGATTTCTAGTTTTTTATTTCAAATACATCTACTATCGTTATACCCTTTCTGTTCATCATTGACCACCAATTCTGGAAGTGTTTGTCATCGTTGAACGTCTTTTTGTATGAGCGCACTCCACCATAGAATGAGCGCTGTATTATTGCATATGTTATCATTTGAACATTGATTTTTTGAATCTGATTAGATGACCATCTTCGTATTTTAACAATTCGTCTACCTTATTTCGATCGACTTCGATTTTACCCAACATCGTATGGTTTATCTCGTTGATACCTTTAAAGTGTTTTACCTGTAACAATTGCTCTCTGATTGTCAATCGTCTGATTACTCCGTCTACTTTTCTAAAGCCTACGTTGTCGTTTATTTTTCCGTATTTCATGGTTTCTATGTTTTATTGGTTAGTTAATCTTGACATGCTCTGAGCACACTAGATAGTGTCTCGTATAGGAATTGTCCTTTGTATCTCTTGAGACCGAATCTATCTAGCGTTATTTGCTCATCAGATAGCTCTATCGTCCTGTATGTTCCTGTGCGCTGACCATAGTGGTCTTCATCGCAGATATAGTATGTTCTCATGGTTATCCGTATATATAGTTAATACTCTTGTATGCCGTTAGCATCATTTCAAACGCCTGTACTTGCTTTTCTAAGGTCTCTAGGTCATCTAGGTCAAACGTATCCCAATAGCCCTCTATGTCAAACAGCATCCCATCGTGGTGCTCCTCGGTAAAGTCTAGCAATTCGTCCTTGATTGTGTTGTATCTTCTCAACAGCGCTTTGAATTTTTCTCCTTTTGTCATGATTCCTATGTTTTATGGTTAAGACGGCATCTTGTGAATGCCGTTTCGATTATTCAAATCTCATCAGTTAACCTTAAATGTACATGTGGCTTACTTGCCCAACGATTAGCTTGTACACGATAAACGTTACTCCGTAAGCGAACATGCCAAACATTACTCCTACGTACACCTTGGTTATTACATCAATTGCTTTCATGGTTATATATATTTATTGGTTACTTAATTAACGATGCGTGAACGGGATGCGCACCTTTTGCTCTCTTACTAATACTCCGTTCTGAAAGAATCCCCATACCTCGAAGATGCCCTCAATTCTAATCACTCTAGCTTCCATGGTTATATAGTTTATTGGTTAGTGGTGCACTCAGTATCGCTCTGATTAACTAGTCACTCTAGGTGCACCTAAAATTGCGTTTTGAACTTGCACCTCGCTTATATAGATGGAATCGAACCACCACAAGTTCTAGGTTTGATAGCCACGTTAAACTGCTATCTCTCTTCTTTATCCCTATGCCATGCATGGTGTTGACATCAGCCATCTGAGTAATGTACTGATTGCCGTAGCTTTGGGGAGTCTTTATACTTACCCACACTACCCTAGGTCTGACCTACCCCGTTAATGTTTATTGTCTTACCAATATGTCAAAGAACATCCCATCTCACGTGTTGACTGAACTACTTTGAACCATCTAACCTTGTGTTGACCTCCGAAGAGCACCTTGTTAAACTTTATCGTTTCGTTCACCTTTAGCATACTGATTCGTCATCGTAACGTCTAGAGGCTTGTCATTAATTTTAGTGTCGTTAGCTCGTTTGCTTGTTGTAAAGATAATGCGGAAAAGAGGTAAGTAGTACACTTTTTTCGCAGTTAGATTGAAGATTACGTGTTTATACGTAGAAGAGTCTAAGTAGAACTACGTAGAGGGTACTACGTAGAAATACGTAGATGACGGGTTTGGTTATCGGTATAAAACGGCTGAAACGTAGTGTGGGCAAGGCTTACAGCGAATTACACCATGGGTGCATAAAAAATGTATGGGATTTCGCATGGTAGGGGGGTGTTGCCTACCCTCTCACAGCGTGCAACGGATATGCCAATCGACTTACATATTGGCACGCCATCTCAACAGCAAATGTTAACGAATGTTAATTCTATTTAACATAATCAAAGTTATAAGACAAGCCGTACAACAGCACGTCATACCATCGGGTTGGTCATCAGATAGACAGGTAGTGCTACCTACCTACGCGACAGCATGCCCACGTGCACGTCAAATAATAGGCAGGCAGGCAGGCAGGTCGGTAGGCAAAAAGCTAGAAATTCCGAACGAACTTTTGGAAATGACTACCCCCCCCTCGATTTTAAAACCGTTTTCCTTTTCGCCTCGCCAGCCTGAAATCCCCCCATTACCCAAAAACTCCGTATATTTGACAAAAAAAAGATATGGCTAAAGCTAGGAAGGAACATCCAAAACCAAGGAGCAAAAGATCTATCAGACGTTTGGCCGAAATGGTAGAAATGAATAATAAAAAAATGGCTAAATTTGTAGAAGAATATGATGCTCGAAATTCATAACATGATACCTGTCGGACTGAATGTCGGATTTGAGATATACGGTAAGGAGGATGGTTTTGACTACTACGAGCTTCAGATCAATTTATTAATTATAAAACTTGTTTTCAAATGGCAATGATGAAATACGGGAGATTTTCTCCTAAAACAACCGATCCAGATACTGGTGCCAGAATAGCTGACCCAGAGGTTTATGGTCAAATGACCAAGAGTGGTAATAAGGTGTCTAGCTGGCCAGAGTTAAGAACAATGTATCAGTCTGGAAAACTAAACGAAGATTTCTTTGGTAAGGGTGGCACAAAAGCAAAACCTGGAAAAGATAATAGATATCAATTTTTTCCTCAAGACGTAAAGAATTACCTTGAAGGTAAAACTGATAAGCTAGACGATGTAAACTACGAGGAGCCAACTATTGATGAAGGATATGCTGAAATAGGTGGCAATAGAAAAAGAATATCTGCAAACCTTAACTTAAAAGTAAACAGTCCAAAATGGAAAGCAGCTATAAAAAAAAGCACTGTTCCTGGTGATAAGTATACCCCATCTGAAGAGGGTATGGATCGTCAAGTAGATATTGGCGACCAAAAGGGTAGTTGGGGAGAATATTATGGAGTTAGTTCAATTAGAAAAACTAAAGAAACAACACCTACTCCTCCTCCTCCTCCTCCAACAAAGAAAGAGTCAACACCAGAGGTTATTCAACCTATCGCTTTAAAAAAGCCAGGTCTTATAAAAAATAAAATGAAAACCCTTGGTGATGTTACAGTTTTAGAAGAAGGATCTTGGCAGCCTCCAGTACCTAGTAGAATTAATGTTGAGGTTGATAAGTCAAGAGAAGGTGGTCAAGGTGGTAAGTTTGGTCTTCGTAAAAAAATATCTGATGGCGAATTAAAGTCATCTTTTCGTATGGGCGTTTCTGGAGGTAGAAACAAAAGAGAAGAGAGAATGGCAAAGTCGTTTTATTCTCCAGAGTCAGAGCTTGGTCATGGTGGTTACTACTCTAGCATGGATGAAACTGAGGGGAATATAAGCAAGGCTATCAGATCTGACATAAAAGACATTAGACAAGAGAAGAGAGACTGGAAGAAAAATACAAGTTTGACTGGAGCAGACAAGAGAGAAGGAGCTAAAGAGTTTAGAAAAGATATTAAAACTGGTAGACTTTCAGCTAGATATGCTAATAGAGGTGACTTACATTCAGAAGGAACTAAAGTATGGGCAGAGGGTGAAAAATCAAAACTCAAAACTTGGACAGCAGATATAGATAAAAAGGGAAGAGAAGGCGCAATGTCTGGGTATGTTCAATCAGCTGTTCAAAATTTAAAAAGTATTGCTTCAATGAGGCAGGCAGAAAATAGAAATATAAGCAATGCTAATATCTCAAATTACAATAAGAGATATGACAAACAGGAGCAATACATTAAATCTGCTGAAGATAATGCGACAAATAGAAATACTGTTGAAGCTAAAATGAAGCAATATACTGGATGGAATAGATTTATTAAATAAATAATCCAAAAAATCTAAAAAAAATGGGGCTTCGGCCCCTTTTTTTGTTTTATTAAATAAAAAATTACTAAATTTGGTGTAAAATTTAATAAAATGATAGTAAAAGAGATCCATTTTGGCGATGAAGGCCAAAAAAAGTTGAAATCTGGCATCAAAAAGATTGCTGGAGCTGTAAAAAGCACCCTCGGAGCGAGAGGTAGGACTGTTTTGATTGAGTCTGAGAACCATGTTGGAGGTATTACAGTGACAAAGGACGGTGTGACTGTCGCTAAGTCAATAAACCTGTACGATCCGACTGAGAACCTAGCTGTGATCATGATGAGACAGGCAGCTGACAAGACTGCAACAGTTGCTGGCGATGGTACAACCACGTCAATTGTGCTTGCAGAGGCTATTATTGACGCTGCTGACAAGTATATCAGTCCAGATCACAACGTAACTGAGGTGATACGCAAGATTAACAGCATCACAAAGAACGTTGTATCAAACCTTGAGAAGAGATCAAAGAAAGTTAGCGGACGCAGGCTGTATGACGTTGCATCTATCTCTGCAAATAACGACCAAGAGGTTGGCAAGATGATTGGTGACGCATTCTCTGAGGTTTCTCTTGTGACTGTTGAGAACAGCATGAACTCTGAGACAAGGGTAGAGATCATCAACGGAATGAGAATAGAGAGGGGTTACACCTCACCTTACTTTGTTAACGATCAGAAGAAGCAGGAGTGCATCCTTGATAATCCGTATGTATTGATTTGCGACCATGAGATCAACAACATCTCTAACCTAGAAAAGATCTTAGCGCCAATTGTATCACAGGGTAGATCTTTACTAATTATTGGTAACCTAGGACCCAACGCTCTTCAGACGTTAAACGTTAACGTATACCAAGGCAAGATCAAGGCGTGTAACATTATGCCTCCATCGTTTGGATACAGACAGAAAGACCTACTTAAAGATCTAGCTGTTGCGTTGGGTGGAACATACTTCAGCGAGGACACTGGTGACGACCTTTCTATCATTAACTTGATTGACCTAGGTAGAGCTTCAAAGATTATTGTTAAGAAAGACATGACGGTATTCATGCACCATGCTGAGTTCAAGGAAGACATCGACAACCACTTGGCTGAGCTTAACGGAATGATTAATCAGACTGACGATCAGGTAGAACGAGAGTTCTTAAGAGAGCGTATCGCAAATATTTCTGGTGGAATTGGAGTTATATACGTTGGTGCACAGAGCGACATCGAGCAGAAGGAGAAGAGAGACCGAATTGACGATGCCGTATACGCTGTTATGGCTGCGTTAGAGGAAGGAATTCTTCCAGGTGGAGGTATTGCATTAGCTGAGTGTGCTTCGTTGATTGACGACAACGATGACGTAGCATCTAAGATCATGTATGACGCTCTTATCGCTCCGTTTAATCAGATCTTGATCAACGCAGGAAAGAACCCTAAGTCAATCGCTCTTAACATGTTTGAGAACAAGGGGTGGGGTTATGACGTTAAGAACGAGGTTGCTGGCGACATGATCAAGATGGGTATCATTGACCCGACTAAGGTTACAAAGAACGCACTACTAAACGCTGTGTCTGTTGCAACAACAATTATGAGTACAAACGCAATTATAACAAATGTCAGAGCAGATGAAAGTACTAAATAAATTTATACTGATAGAGAAGGTTGTAGAACAAAAACAATCAAAGAGTGGATTGATACTTAGCGGTGAAGAGTACCAAGACATGAGGTATCACTACGGCACAATTTTCGAGACTGGATCAAACGTATCTGGGATGTCGAAAGGTGACAAGGTGATGTACGACAAGGTACACTCATACGAGGTCATGATCGACAACAACAGGCTTACTGTTGTTCAAGAGAAGGATATTGTTTGTGTTCTTTAAAATCTGAGTTAAATCTCTTAATAGCTTGGGCTAGCATCCTTTCGGAGTAAGATGCATTTGGTTTCATAACCTTATTTCGTCTTGGTGTCTCTGGGAATGGTTCTAGCCCAATTAGCTTTCTGTACATGCTGGCTATCATCTTTTTAGACTGGAACGATAGCTCGTACAGGTTGTACTCTCCAGCCTTCTTCTTTCTCCATATTGAGATGAATCCATCTCTAAGAAGTCTGTCAAACCTATTTCTGTCCCAGCTCATAAATGAGGCGTACTCCTGGAACTTAGTTCGTGTAAAAAGCTTTTCTGAGTATAAAAACAGAAGCATGTCTATGTCTGCCGATGACTTGAGTCCGTACTGGTATATGGCCCACTTTCTAATCATCCCCCAGTTCTTTAGGAAGTCATACTTTGTGTCTCTTCCGTAGTAAACAATATTTTCTCTCTTTCTTTTTATTTTTCTAATTTTCATTATATTTGTATTTCAAAAACAAAGTTATGAAAAATAGAACGACAAATATGACTACTGGTCCTATTAAAAATAAGAGGACTACAAAGAATACTACCGTTGGTGTAGACAGGGAAGCGTCTGAATTTGAAGCTTACATGAGTTCATTCGCTAATGGATTATCAGAAACTTCTAGGCCAACAATATCTGGAGGGCGTGTAATTAAAGTTAACTCTATGAATAGAGATAACAATACAATGACCTCTAACAAGGTAAGACTAGATAGAAGTGGTAACATTATTTCTAATCAGGTTACAGACTACAATAAGATTCCTTTTAAAAACAAAGCTATTGACCTAATCAATAGAGTTGATTACAACATTGGTAATGCAATGAATAGAGGTGTAGATCAAATAAAATCAGCTCCATCAGCAATGAGACAAGACTTAAGGGAAATTGCTAATAAAGCAGGAAGGATGTTAACAAAAGAAAACTATAATAAAGGAGATGTAACCTCTGAATTTGACGGCAATGTTGTTTCTGGAGTATCTAGAACTAGACCAACAATGAGTGGTGGTATGCAAGAAAAAGTAAAGTATGACATGCCAGGAGGAGGAAAAAGAATTGAGAAAAAAAGATATAATGAAGAAGGTTATATAACTGACAGAAAAATAAAAGATAGAAAAATAAATCCACGATAATGAAAAAAGCAATCACAGAAAAAAAGACTGGCGAGAAGTACGCAAGCAAGTCAGCTAAAATGAAGCACGAAAAATCAGAATCTAAAAAAGAGATGATTAAGGAGTACGGAATGAAGGCTGCAATGAAGAAGATGAAAAAATGAAAGACTCTCGATTAGAAAGAGCTGGTGTTGAGGGGTTCAACAAACCAAAAAGAACCCCTTCTCACCCTACAAAAAGTCACATTGTTGTTGCCAAGGAAGGCGATCAGATCAAGACTATTCGTTTTGGTCAACAGGGCGTTAAGACCAATCAAACAGCTGGTCAAAGAGAGGCGTTTAAGAGTCGTCACGCAAAGAATATTTCCAAGGGAAAGATGAGTGCCGCATACTGGGCAGACAAGGTTAAGTGGTCACCAAGTAAGACCGCATCTCCAAGTAAGAAATGGGTTAAGGGTTCGTAATGAGCGTAACTAAGAAAAAAAATCCAGAGCTATGGAACAGAATTGTTTCAAGCGTTAAGGCAGGCACAAAGGGAGGTGACGCAGGTCAGTGGTCTGCTAGAAAGGCCCAGCTAGCTGTATCTAAGTATAAAGAGGCAGGCGGCAAGTATGATGGGAAAAAGTCTAGCTCAAACAGTCTTTCTAAATGGACAAAGCAGGAGTGGACAACAAAGAGTGGAAAGCCAAGCAAGGAGACTGGAGAGAGATACCTTCCTAAGAAGGCCATAGAGTCTTTAACGCCACAAGAGTATGCAGCAACAACAAAGGCAAAGAGACAGGGTGGTGGTACTGGTAACGTTGTAGGGCAACCAAAAAGTATAGCTAAGAAGACAGCAAAATACAGATCATGATCATAATCAAGAAACACTACGGATTCGGAGACACTGTCCATGCGATAACTAGAGCCACTGGAATTGAGAAGGTGGTAAAGGCGGTTGCTGGTGAGGACTGCGGATGTGGCGAAAGAAAAGAAAAACTAAACGATCCAAACTTATTAATTAACAGAATATTTTATGGGACAGAGCAAGACATCCAAGTACTACGCAGCAAATCCAACGGCAGCGGAGAAGAGGAGAGAGTATCAGAGGGAGCTTAACAAGAGCGAGTCTGAGAAGAAGTACAGAGCAGAGCATACTAAAGAAAGACGTAAAAGGGGTATTGACGGAAAGGGAGGCCCAGACGTTAGTATGAAAAAAAATGGTAAATTTGTACTTGAGTCTGCTTCTACCAATAGGGGTAGAAACGGAGCGAACGGAAAAAGTACAAAGAAAAATTAGTAACTTTACAAAAAAAATATTATGCCAGTATCAATACCAGCAGGAACAAAGTTTGAGGCGATTAAGCCTACAACTAATGTAAACAGACGATCAGCGTTAGTAAACGCTAATGACTTAACGTATACCATCGAGGACATTGCTGCCGTAGCAGGAGGTGCTAAAGTAGCACAAGTTGAAATCACAGAAGCTGAAATATTAAACGCTTCAGGATTTTCAAAATTATTAGTACCTTCTGTAACTAATAAAATACTAATACCTATATCTTTAGCTTTATACAGAAAACCAGGTGGTACTAACTATATCATTTCTAATTCAATAAGGTTAATCACAATTTTGGGGATTAGTTCTACAACTCTTGGTAATACAGCAGACGCTGCTTTTACAGGCTCAACACAAGGCTCTTTAATATTAACTTATGCTGCTGGACTTAATAGTAATTTATCACCAAATAATAATTTGTCTTTAGTTTCTGGATCTGCATTCTCTCCAAGTACAATTTCAGGAGGAACAGGAAATTTAATTGCTTACATCACTTATATAGAAATAGATACTAACTAATAAATACACAAAATGGCATATCAAAAATTACAACAAAGTAGAGCAGCAGCTGTAACAACTAGCGACACTGACAATATACCATACGTTGGATATCCAACTGAGACATGGCCATGTGTGCTGTACTCTGGATCTGGAGGTATTATTAGAGTTTTAACAGCTGGAGGAGATGACGTTACATTTGAGAATGTTCCTGCTGGAGTTGTTTTGCCGATACAGGTAATTAGAGTATTTGCATCAACTACATCAGCTACTGACATCGTAGCTCTTTGGTAAGATGGCTCTTATTAGTAACGAAGGATCTGTTGGGCTAACTAGCACTATACTCTATGAGTGTAGGCCACAGAACGTTTGTGCTATAAACTATATAAGATTTTCTAACTCTGTTACTAACTACGATGTATTGCTACAGAAGTATGTAGCGTCAACCGCATCAACTGTTGACATATACTCTCTTAATCTAACTCATGGCGATACAGTGACTGACGACATGACGTACATACTACATCCAGGAGACTACATCTCGGCAGTTACAACTGATGTTAATACTACATTTATAATTAGCGGAGAAGAGGGACCTAACTTATCTTTCTTAAGATGCAAGTAACTGACGGAAACGGATACATATTTGGGCCTAACGGACTACAGATAAACGGATCTGACGGAAAACCTAAAGTTATTTCTGGAGGAGGAACCTCAAGTATACCATTTGGGACTGCGTCTGGAACAGATACATATTCGGTATCTATAACTGGATTTTCTTCGTATAACGATGGCGATGCTTATTTGGTTAGGTTTACTAATGGAAACACAACTGGATCAACGTTAGATGTAAATGGTTTAGGTCCAGTGCCACTATACAGAAATAATGACGGTGAACTAATAGGTGGAGACATTGAGGACGGAGCAGAGATGCTTTGTGTTTACAACTCTTCATCTAACATATTTCAAGTAATAGGAACATCTCCTAATACGTTACTATCTTATGTAACAAACGATGACTCTGTAACAATAACAAAGGGTCAGCCAGTATACGCATCTGGAGGTCAGGGAGACAGATTAAAGGTTAAGTTGGCTTACAACACTAGCGATGCGACTTCTGCTCAGACGGTTGGTCTTGTGTTGTCATCATCCATAGGTGTGAATCAAAAAGGTTTTATAATACTTAATGGTCAGCTTGATGGTCTTAGTATACTTCCAACATCTACATGGTCTGACGGGGATCCAGTGTATCTAGATGCAACGGCAGGTAGCATAACAAACATAAAGCCTCACGCACCAAACCATCTTGTTTATCTTGGATTTGTTACTACAGCTAGTAGTGGAAGTGCAGGTAGAATGTACGTTAGGGTTCAAAACGGATACGAGTTTGATGAGTTACATGACGTACAGATATTGTCACCATTAAACGGTGACTTAATTCAGTACGATCAGTCTACAGACCTATGGAAGAACAAATCGTTATCGGGTGCTGGAATACAACCAACATTAGTATCAGGTACATCCATTAAGACAGTTAATGGCAACTCATTGCTAGGTAGTGGCAATGTTAATATAGGTGCAAATTTATTAGGATATTCTGGGACTACTGGTAGTAGCAGTCAAGGATCAACTGTAGTTATTTCTAAATCACTATTAATACCTGCTAATACATTTACTACTGACTGTATAATGGAATTAAGATGGAGATTGGTTAGGATATCTGGTAACACTGGGCAAATGTACAGTAGATTATATATTAATACATCAAATAGTTTAACAGGTGCTAGTTTACTCAGTGGTATAATAACATTAAGTGGAGGAAGCACTCAGTATTCAGTTCTTGCAGATAAGAGTATTAGTTGCTCTAATAGCACATTAAGATGGATTAACACATCGAGTGGTACAGAGTCTACTCCATCACCATTTGCTAGTTTGTCAATCAATAGAAGTGTTAATCAATATTTATTATTCACCGTACAAACTACAGGAACTACTGAGATAGCTACTATAGATTTATTTAGAGCAATACTATATGCATAATACATTCATATATAACGAAACAGAATATACAATAACAGGACCGATTGAGGTTGTAAGTGATACTCAACTTCACGTTGAGACTGATAAGGGTATCATATTGGTAGACGATACGATGGAAATATACTATGAATTAAAATAGTTATCTTTGTGAGTATGAAATACATGCTCACATTTATTTTGTTTGTTAGTCTATTTTCTTGTTCGATAGAGCGAAGACTGGCAAAGTATTGTCCTATGTGTACACAGAAGGATAGCACCGTATATATAACTCAATATAGAGATACTACAATTAAAATTCCAGGAGAAACTGTGTATATAGAAGATACATTGTTTTGTGATTCATTAGGTAATGTGTATGCATCTAGGCTTGCAGAAAAAGACGGTACTATTATCAAACTACAGTCAAGAGTTAGAGAAAATAAGTACAAGGTGATTGCTCGTATAGATACTGTATATAAGACGGTTAAAGGAAATACAATTTACAAGACAAAACTTGTAACAAAAACTCAAAAGCCAGAACGTATAAAGTACATTCCTTGGTGGGTTAACTTCTTTGCTGTTTTAGGTGGAATATTATTTATAATTATACTCATATATGTCATAATAAAAATCATCAAAAAAAGCATTGTACCTGTCTCATGAAAAATCAACTAGATATCCTTATCAATACCATGCACTCTAACTGGGTTAAATTAATGGTCATGTTATTTACATTTTTATCTCCAATATATGGCCTATTAATATTAATAATATTTGTTATTACATTAGATACTATTACAGGTATATGGAAAGCTAAGAAAAATAAAATTCCTATAACTAGTGGAGGAGCTAGTGCTATGATATCTAAGGTAGGACTATATAGCATAACGTTAGTTATGTTCTATGCTATAGATGCGTTGATATTGAACAGTATTATATTACAGTTTTTTTCGGTTGAATTATTATTCACTAAAGGTCTAGCACTAATACTTGTGTCTATTGAGGTGATGAGTATTAACGAGAACTACAGAGCAGTGAAAGGACTTGATTTGTGGCAGGCAATGAAAAATTTATTTGCAAGAGCTAAAGAAATAAAAAAAAGCGTAGATGAAATTAGACACAACGAAGATATTACAGGTACGCCTATCTGATAGTCAGTACTTCCAAGAGGATAGTAAAAAAACTCAGATATACCTGCACCATACAGCAGGTGGGGGGGATGCTGCTGCGGTTAGTAGATACTGGAATAGTAATGAGACTAGAATAGCTACTGCATTTGTGGTAGGAGAGAGAGGTACCATAGTACAGTGCTTTAGTTCTAGACACTGGGCATGGCATCTAGGAATAGATAGCGAAGATTTCATTAAGGTAGGAACTAAGTATAAAAACTTGAATAAACTATCAGTAGGAATTGAAGTTTGTAACTGGGGGCCATTAAAACTAGTTAACGGAAAGTATTATAACTATGTAAAGAAATCTGTAGATCCGTCTATGGTTACCACATTAGATCAGCCATACAAGGGTCATATTTATTGGTATAAGTATACAGATGCACAGATTGAAAGCACTCGACAGTTAGTTGAGTATCTTTGCGAAACATACGACATTCCTAAGACATACAGAAATGAAATATTCGGAATAGATGTAGAAGCATTTAAAGGAACTCCAGGAATATATACACACAACTCAGTTCGTAAAGATAAGGCAGACATATATCCTTGTCCACGAATGATTGAAATGTTAAAAAACTTATGAAATTCAAGAGTCATTGGTTCAAAGAGATATGGGGACACGTAAGTTTAAGGATTATACTTGGTCCCGTAAGATTCTTTGCTATTGACGTTGACGTATTTAGAAATTTTTATTCAATTACTTTTATTAACTTTACACTTAGAAACAGATGAGCAAGAAAACATTAGAAGTAAAGGCATTCGAGAAGAAGCACGTTGAGAGACCTGGTGTTCATGCCAAGACTAAGACATCTTTTTTAAAAACATCAAAGAACTACAAGAAAAAATATAAAGGACAAGGACGATGAAAGCAGGAAACTATCAAACTCAATCACCAAGTGTAAACGATTTATTGTTTGGGACTAAAAATTCAAATGGAACTACTGTAAACTTTAAAGTGCAGGATGTGTTAAATCTTACACAGGCTCCTTCTGTTGTTTCTACAAACACACTGATTGCAACTACAATTTCAAACATAAACACATACTTTACTGGAACAGCTGGTGCTAACTTTGATATCACTATGCCAACCGCTAGTTCTAACATTGACGGTCTTAAGTATGTTATTATGTCAACTACCAATAGACCTCTAACAACTTGGATTACACCTGGAGCTACAGCAATTGTAGGTGCCCCAACATCATTAGTTGCACATACTCCAGTTTGTTTTCAGTATAACAATGCTAATACAACTTGGTATATCTCTATGTAATTTGTCATAGAAATTTACTATATTTGTGACATAATTTTAAATCTAATAAAATGGCAAAAGAAAACAAAATTACTCAAGAAGAGTTAGACAAGCTAAGATCTTTAAATCAAACTTACAGAGATCTTAAATTCCAAATCGCTGACATCGAGGTATCATTCGAACGAATGAAAAGCCAAAAGATGGCATCATTAGCTAATCTAGAAACATCTGCTTTTGATTTATCTCAGTTTCAAGATGAGTTAGTGTCCAAGTACGGAGACATTAAAATCAATCTTCAAACAGGTGAATATAATTAGAAAAATATCGATAGGCCCAGACTACATGAAATCTATGCACTATGTAGTTGGACAAGATGTTCTAAGAGGAAACGGTTCCATTGACACAATTTTGATGGAAGCAGACTCATCAATATCTATATATATCGTAAATCGCGATAAAGAGATAGTAAAGTGGAAAAGTTTCTCTTATTCAATGCCAATATCTATTGAGTATAACATAGATTTCTGATGAAGTCTCCATATCACTTTATAATTAAACCTTATAATGATAGGCGTTACGACAATATACGTAAGTATGGTGACGTTGATTTTATTATAAGTTCGTCCCAGGAAGACCACACTGTATCAAATCGAATCGGTGTGGTTGTTTCTGTTCCAACGTACTATAATGGACCTATAAAGAGTGGTGACCATGTAGTTGTTCACCATAACGTGTTTAAGTTTTACTATGACATGAAGGGTAACCAAAAGAGTAGTTGGCATCATTTGTTTGATGATTACTTCATTATAGATTCTGAACAGTTATATCTTTATAAAGATCCAAATGGCGAGTGGTGTTCGCCATATCCATACTGCTTTGTTAAACCAATAGATAATCAAGACAAGATTATATCTAGCACTGGATCAAGAGAAGATTTATGGGGAGAGCTAGTATACTTCAATGAAATGCTAGAAGATGTTAATAAAGGAGATATCGTGGCATTTTCTCCAGATAGTGAGTATGAGTTTAGAATAGATGGAGAGATACTATACAGAATGTACAACAAGAACATATGTCTAAAAAAATAGAACTTATTAATGCAGCAAAGATTGCTGTTGATGAACTTATAAAGGTACTAAAAGAACCTATTATAACCCATGCAGAGGACGATATATCTGCCGATAAGTTAAAGAATGCTGCATCTGCAAAGAGGCTAGCGTTTGAGGATGCGTTGTACATGTTAGGAAAGATTGACGAAGAAGAAAACAGAGATAATCAGCCTGCTGTTGCTCAAGTAGACTTTGGTAAGTCTGGATTTGCGGAAGTAAGGGCAAAAGCTAAGAATGGAAAATAATCTATATACAGTTCTTGAAGACTGCGTTAGCAAGTCAATAATCTCTAACAAGAATAAGAGAAAGAACTGGGAGTATGGATATAATAAGGAGTATGACATTGTCGTTATATCGAAAGATGGTACGATAGGTGACATATACAACATAAGCGGACTAAAGGTAGCCCTACCATCCGTTCCAGAAAAAGTTGAAAACAGGGGAAATAGATGGCAATCTAAAGAGTATCCAAAAGAGCTTCAAAAAATAAAAAGCATATTCGACTGGAACAGAAGAGACAACGCATTTAAGATACAATACGTTGACTATATTGAGCAGGAGTTTGATAGAAGGGATAATGGGTTTTGGTTTATAAATAATGGTAAGCCAACATACATCACTGGCACTCACTACATGTACTTGCAGTGGACCAAGATAGACATTGGTCTACCAGACTTTAGAGAATCAAACAGAATATTTTATATCTACTGGGAGGCATGCAAGGCTGACACCAGATCGTTTGGTATGTGTTACCTAAAGAACAGACGTTCTGGATTCTCGTTCATGAGTTCTGCCGAGACATGTAACACAGGCACTATAGTTAGAGACTCTCGTATAGGTATACTATCAAAAACTGGTAGCGATGCCAAGAAGATGTTTACCGACAAGGTTGTTCCTATAATTAGAAACTATCCTTTCTTCTTCAAGCCAATACAGGACGGTATGGACAATCCAAAGACCGAGTTGGCGTTCCGAGTTCCAGCTAGTAAGATTACTAGAAAGAACATGGACGAGGAGAAGACTGAGGATATTGAGGGTCTTGACACGACAATTGACTGGAAGAACACAGCAGACAACAGCTACGATGGTGAGAAGTTGCTTCTGCTTGTTCACGATGAAAGTGGTAAGTGGGAGAAGCCAGAGAACATATTAAACAACTGGAGGGTAACCAAGACTTGTTTGAGATTAGGTGCAAGAGTTATTGGTAAGTGTATGATGGGTTCTACGTCTAACGCACTGCCAAAGGGTGGTGAGAACTTTAAGAAGCTGTACAACGATAGCAACGTATCTCAACGATCCGCTAACCATGAGACAAAGAGTGGACTTTATTCTTTGTTCATACCTATGGAGTGGAACGTTGAGGGGTACATAGATGAGTTTGGATGGCCAGTTTTTGACAATCCAGAAAAACCAGTAACTGGTATAGATGGGAACAAGATTGAGATGGGAGTTGTTACATGGTGGAACAACGAGGTTAGCGCACTGAAGTCAGACTCTGATGCACTTAATGAGTTCTACAGACAGTTTCCTAGGACAGAGTCTCACGCATTTAGAGACGAGTCTAAGCAGTCTGTGTTCAACCTAACAAAGATATACCAGCAGATCGACTATAACGACTCTCTAATTAAAGAGAAGTTCTTAACTAGGGGTTACTTCCATTGGAAGAACGGTGAGAAGGATACAGAGGTTGTATGGACACCAGATAAAAATGGTAGGTTCTTGGTGTCTTGGATACCAAAGCCAAATTTAAGGAATAATGTTGTAACAAGAAATGGGAAAAAATATCCAGGTAATGAGCACATGGGAGCGTTTGGTTGTGACCCTTATGACATATCGGGAGTTGTTGGAGGAGGTGGCTCTAACGGTGCTCTCCATGGTATGACAACGTTCCATATGTCTGACGGTCCAACAAATGAATTCTTTCTAGAGTACATAGCTAGACCTCAGACTGCTGAGATATTTTTTGAGGATGTGTTAATGGCTTGTCATTTTTATGGGATGCCTATACTAGCAGAGAACAACAAGGCTAGATTGTTGTATCACTTTAAGAATAGAGGATACAGGGGGTTCTCTATGAATAGACCCGACAGAAATTTAAATAAAATGTCAAAGACGGAGCTAGAGATTGGTGGAATACCTAACTCAAGCGAAGACGTAAGACAGGCACACGCATCTTGTATAGAGTCTTATATAGAGGAATACGTTGGATTTGACATTGAAGGAACATACAGAGATCCAGATACTATTGGTTCGATGTATTTTAACAAAACTTTAGAAGATTGGGCTAGATTTGATCCTAACAATCGTACAAAATACGATGCTTCAATTAGTTCTGGTTTGGCTATTATGGCAAACAGAAAGCATATGTTTACTCCAGAGAGAAAAGAATCAAAAATTAGTATTAAATTTGTAAGATATAACAATCAAGGCAGTCAAAGCAAAATTATAGAATAGAATGGAGAAACCATCTGTTATCATATACCAAAACCCGTTCCCAAGCCAAATGGTTTCGGAAGAAGAGAAGCAAACCGCTGAATATGGTTTGAAGATCGGTAAAGCCATTGAGGGAGAGTGGTTTAAGAGAAAGAACAATACATGTAGATTCTATGATCAATGGGGTGAGTACCATAGACTTAGACTTTATGCTCGTGGACAACAACCAGTCCAAAAATATAAAGATGAATTAGCTATTAATGGTGACATGTCTATGATGAACTTAGACTGGACACCAGTTCCTATTATACCTAAGTTTGTTGATGTTGTTGTCAACGGAATGTCTGACAGATTATTCAAGGTTAGAACTGAAGCTCAAGATGTAATGTCTGCCGAGCGTAAGAACATATTCCAGGAGATGATCGAGTCTGACATGATAGCTAAGGATTTCTTGACAATGACAAAAGAGCAGTTCGGAGTAGATGCTTTTAACGTTGATCCAGAAGAACTTCCTAGCACTGATGAAGAGCTAGAGCTATACATGCAGATCAAGTACAAGCCAAGTATTGAGATAGCTAACGAGGTGGCTATTGATACTGTATTTGAGATGAACAGATACGATGAACTTAGAAAACTAATGAACTATGATTTAGTTACTATAGGTGTGTCTGTTGTTAAGCATTCATTTTTAGTTAATGATGGACTTAAGGTAGACTATGTTGATCCAGCTAACTGGATTCATAGCTATACAGAAAAGAATGACTTCTCTGATTGTTACTACTTTGGTGAGGTTAAGCAGATGCACTATACTGAGGTTCTTAAAATTGATCCAACGTTAACTGAGGAGCAACTAAACGAGATCAGAAATAGTAGTGCTGCTTGGTATACGTATTTTCCTATTATTAGAAACTATCAAGATGATTACTTTACAAATGAGATTGTAACTCTTATATACTTTAACTACAAGGCAAGCAAGAAATTTGTATGGAAAAAGAAATTACTTGAGAATGGTGGAGAGAGAGTTATTAGAAAGGGTGACGAGTTTAATCCACCAATGGAGGATGGAATGCCATTTGAAAGAGTTGAGGCAGTTAGAGATGTTTGGTATGAAGGTGTTCTTGTAGCTGGTACAAACATTATCCTTAAGTGGGAGATGATGCGTAATATGGTTCGTCCAAAGTCAGCATCTCAGAGAGCATATCCGAACTATGTTGCATTTGCTCCAAGAATGTACAAGGGAGCAATGGAGTCATTGGTAAGAAGAATGATACCTTTTGCTGATCAGATTCAGTTAACACATTTAAAGTTACAACAGGTAACTGCAAGAGTAGTTCCAGATGGTGTATTCATTGATGCTGATGGTATTAATGAGGTTGATCTTGGTACTGGTGCTGCTTATAACCCAGAGGATGCATTAAAGCTTTACTTCCAAACAGGTAGTGTTATTGGTAGAAGCTATACTCAAGACGGTGAGTTTAACAATGCTAGAATTCCAATTCAAGAACTAAGCACAAATAGTGGTCAAGCTAAGATGTCATCTTTGATTAACAACTACAATCACTATCTAAATATGATTAGAGATGTGACTGGAGTTAATGAGGCAAGAGATGGAAGTATGACGCATCCAGATGCATTAGTTGGTATTCAAAAGATGGCAGCTATGAATTCAAACACTGCCACTAGACACATCTTAGAAGGAAATTTAAACATTACAAAAAGATTAGCTGAGTGCGTATCTATTAGAGTTGCAGACATACTTGAATACTCTGACTTTGCTGAAGAGTTTGCTATGCAAATTGGTAAGTATAACATGACTATTCTTGAAGAGATTAGAGACTTATACTTATTTGACTTCGGAATATTTATTGATCTTGATCCAGATGAGGATGAAAGACAAATGCTTGAGGCAAACATTCAAGTTGCTCTACAACAACAAACAATTGACCTAGAGGATGCCATTGATATTCGAAATATCAAGAACATTAAGTTGGCCAATGAGTTGCTTAAGATGAAGAGAAAGAAGAGAATGGAGAAGCAACAGCAGGACAAGCAGATGGAATTCCAAATGCAGATGCAGACTAACATGCAGTCTCAGCAAGCTGCTGCTGAATCCAAGGCTCAACTTTTACAGATGGAAGCTCAAACAAAAATTCAAATCAAAGAGGCTGAGGCTAACTACGAGATAATGAAAATGCAGGCTGAAGTTGAAATGAAGAGACAGCTTATGGATCTTGAGTTCCAGTACAACATGCAGCTTAAGGGCATGGAGGCAGATCAGTTAAAGAAAAGAGATGAGGATAAAGAAAAAGCAAAAGACAAAAGAGTCGACATACAGGCATCTAGACAGTCAGAGCTTATAAACCAAAGAAAGAATAATCTTCCTCCAATTGATTTTGAAAGTACAGAAGATTCTCTTGATGGATTTGATTTAGAATCTTTTGAACCTAGATAATAATGAAAAGAACAACAAAAACAACAACTAGATCTAAGGTAAATATCGAACCATATGTATCTGGTAATGCAGATAAAAATAGATTTGATGTTAATTACGGAGTAACTCTATCTAAAGGTCCAGTTAATTTTAATATTGACCAAAGTGTTGGAACTGGATATAAACCAGAAACTACGTTTACACTAGGCGTAAACATTCCAATTACTAAAAGAATAAAAAATAGAGGAAGTAATTAATTATGGCATACATAGAGCATAATTTTTTCCCATTAAAAGTATTCGTAAGGAACGAGTACATGTATCAGTTCACTAAGGGTCATGGTGAGTTTACTCCTGGAGTAATAATGTCTGTAAGATGTATGCCTGGTCAGGCTGCATTGTTTCAAGTTCTTCTTGAGAATGGTGTAATGAGAGACAAGCTACCATCTCACGCATTATTAACTGAGCCTAAAACACCATATCCAGATCTCCCGTTTCATTATCTTCAGATATGGAATTGTTTCTCTTATAACTTTACACTTCTACATTTATCTTATGTTTATGACACTAAGGTTGATGTATACATGAAAGATCGTAAGTGGTATAGCGGAAGTTACTATGCAACAATAAACTGGGGATCAAATGACTTGAACACAGATCTATCATTAGCTGAAGATCCATTAGAGCATAAGTCTCATCATATTATACTACTAGACAATGGGCAAATAGCGTTGCAGCCTAACAACAGAATAAAATGGTCTGAGCCTTCTTTTGTTACAAAAACATTCCCAGAAAAGCCAGACTATTTAGTCAATAGTGAGTACTTTAACTGTGAAGGATATGAGAAGTGGCACACCGAGGATTCACAGGCAATGTTCTACGAAAACGAATAATAAATTATTTATTAACTTTGTAAAAATTAAATTAAATAACAATGGATCAAGAAATTAAAGTAAGGGCTGTAGATTTTGAAGAAAAGTCTGTAGCTGAGGTAGAAGAACAACTACTAAAGCAACATGAGGAAACTACTGGTGTTTCATTAAGTACTGATACAGTTGATACTATTCAAGTACCACAAGAAACAGTTGAAATAGTAGATACTTCTAATGATACAGTGGAGACTATTATTACAGATGATAATACGCCAACAATTGTTGACGAAATTGACGATAATAAAGTTCTTTCATATATTGGTAAAAGATACAACAAGGAAATCAGTAACTTGGATGAGTTATTTGAGCAGAGACAACAGAACGAAGATCTTCCAGAAGATGTTTCTGCATTCCTTAAGTATAAAAAAGAAACAGGACGTGGAATCGAAGATTTTATTCGCTTGAATAATAACTACGATGAAATGGACGAAGACTCTTTGCTTTTTGAATATCAGCGTGAGCAGAATCCAGATCTAGAACCAGAGGACATAAAGTTTGATGTAATGGATCGTTTTGCTTATGATGAAGACTTCGATGATGAAAAAGAAATCAAGAAGAAAAAATTAGCAAAGAAAAAAGAGCTCTCAAAAGCTAAGAAGTACTTTAACGACCTTAAAGAACAATACAGAGTTCCACTTGAGTCAAGGGAAACATTTGTTCCACAGGAAGAAAGAGACACTTATGATGCTTTCAAGAGATATAAAGAATCTTCCAAGTCTATAGAGGAAGAAAACGCAAAAAGGTCCCAGTTCTTCTCAAAGAAAACTCAAGAACTTTTCTCTGACAAATTTGAAGGTTTCAAGTTTAATATAGATGAAAATAAAAAGCTAGTTTACAAGCCAGGAGATCCGAAAGCCTTAATGCAAGAACAGAATGATTTAAAGAACTTTGTTTCACAGTTCTTGGATGATGATGGTTACCTTGCAGATGCTGAAGCTTTCCACCGTTCTATTGTGATAGCCAAAAACCCAGATAAGTTTGCCAAATTTTTCTATGAAAAAGGAATGGCAGATGCGGTAGGTACTGTAGCCAAAGAGTCTAAAAACATTGACATGACTCGACAGGCAACACAAGTAACTCCAACTGATGGTGTTAAGATTAAAGTAATAGAGCCAGACAGAGGAAGTAGATTAGTAATTAAAAAACGTTAAACTTTTAAACTTTTAAAAAATGGCTGGTACATTAGCAGTGAGTCCTGGGGTAGCAATTACTCCTAGCTCAGTAAAGGCAACATTGCCTACAAACTACATTACAAACTTCAACTTCTTAAATCAGTATCTTCCTGATACTTATGAGCAAGAATTTGAGCGTTACGGAAACAGATCAATCGCATCTTTCTTGCGTATGGTTGGTGCTGAACTTCCTTCTAACTCTGACTTAATTAAATGGGCAGAGCAAGGTCGTTTGCATACAAAATATACAGGATTGACTTTTGGTTCAGTTTCTTCTGGTACTCAAGTTTTCACTTTACCTACTGGTACTTGTAACTTTAGAGTTAACCAAACTGTATTCTTATCTTCTCAACAAGTTGCTGCTGAATCAGCAAAGGGGATTATTACGACAGTTACTTCTAATACATTTACTGTAGCTTACTATGATTCTGCATACAATGCAACTTCTCCTTTTAGTGTTGCTACTACTGGAGTTACTGCATTTGTTTATGGATCTGAGTTCTCTAAAGGAACAAGTGGTATGCAAGGATCATTAGAGGCTGAGGATACATTCTACGAAGTAAAACCAGTTATCATCAAAGATAACTATACTGTATCTGGTTCTGACATGGCTCAAATTGGATGGGTAGAAGTTACTACTGAAAATGGTGCTACAGGTTACTTATGGTACATGAAATCAGAGCATGAAACTCGTTTGCGTTTTGAAGATTATCTTGAAATGACAATGGTTGAAGGAGTTCCTGCTGAGCAAACATCTGGTGCTACTGCTTTCTTAAACAATGCTCCTTCTTATCCTTCTCCATCTACATTATCAGCAGCTGGTACTCAAGGTTTATTTGATTCTATTGAGACTAGAGGTAATGTATGGTCTGGTGGTAACCCATCTTCTTTAGCTGACTTTGATACTATTATTCAAAGACTTGACAAGCAAGGTGCTATCGCTGAAAACGTATTATTCTTAAATCGTCAGTTCTCTTTCGATATCGATGATATGTTGGCTGCTCAAAACTCTTACGGAGCTGGTGGTACATCTTATGGTTTGTTTGACAACAGCGAAGAGATGGCATTAAACCTTGGTTTCTCTGGATTCAGAAGAGGATACGAGTTCTACAAAACTGATTGGAAATACCTTAACGATGCAACTCTTCGTGGTGGTTTAGTTGGTGGTGTAGTTAACGGAGTATTGGTTCCTGCTGGAACAATGAGTGTATACGATCAAGTTCTTGGTAAAAACGCTAGACGTCCGTTCTTACACGTTCGATTTAGAGCTTCTGAGGCTGAAGATCGTAGATACAAAACTTGGATGACTGGTTCAGCTGGCGGTGCTGCAACTAGCGATCTTGATGCAATGCAAGTTAACTTCTTGTCTGAAAGAGCGCTTTGTACACTTGGTGCTAACAACTTCGTTATCTTCAAGGGATAATTGAAAAAATCGGGAGGGGCCTAGCGCCTCTCCCTTTTTTATTATTAATAAATTAAATTATATCAAATGAAAACAACAAGAAAATCTGTGCTAGAACCAAAAGATAGAACTTATCTTTTGAAGAATGGAATGAATCCATTAACCTACTTCCTTGCTTCCAAGGACACTCCAAGAAAACGTTTACTTTATTATGATGAGGAGACAAATACTAATAGACCTCTTCGTTATGCTAGAAATGCAAATTCTCCATTTCAAGATGAGCAAGGTGAAAATGTTATCATTGAACCTATTATTTTTGAAGATGGCGTATTAAGCGTTCCTAAAAATAATCCAGTTTTACAGGAATTTTTACATTATCATCCAGGAAATGGAACTGAATTCTTTGAGTTTGATCAAGAAAAAGATGCTCAACAAGAGATTAAGCAAATGTATGATGTTCTTGATGCTCAGTTAATTGCAAGAGAAATGCCATTTGAAGAGCTAGAGCCAATCGCTAGACTATTGTTAGGTGGATCTGTAGATTCAATGAAAGTATCTGAAATCAGAAGAGATATGATGCTATACGCTAAGAGATATCCTCAAGACTTTATGGAGGCAGTAAATGATCCTTCTATTAAAGTTACTAGCTATGCTGCTAGAGCATTGTCTGATGGATATTTGGCATTTAGAAACAATAAAAAAGAAATATTTTATAATCTAAAAGACAATAAGAAAAAACTCCTTACTGTTCCATTTGGTGATGATCCAGTATACTTATTATCTGCTTACTTACAATCAGAAGAAGGATTAGACCTATATAAATTCTTAGAAAACAAATTCTCTGAAAATTAGTATATTTGTGCTATTATTCACCCATTAATTTTTTACAAAATGGAAAAGTTTTTATCTATCCCTGTTACTTCTGAACAAAATCAGTTAGTATCTTGCACTGACATTAAATTGATCGAGCAAGGCTCAACAACAACTGTTGTTATCACCTATGGTGGTGGTAAAGTAACAACAATTACTCATGCTGCTGCTGGAGCAGGATCAGAAGAAATGAGAGATGCTATTCAAAATGCAGTTATTGCTGCATTACAAACAGCATGGTCTCAACCAGCTTACAATGTATCTGGTTTACCATTTGCAGTATCTGGTATTGCTATCGCTTAATAATAGCTACTTATCATTAAGAAAGGCACTCTCACAAAGTGCCTTTTTTTATTTATCTTTGTAAAAAGCATTTCCATGATCAATGAAGTTCGTAACAACGTTATGTTTATATTGAACAAAGACAATAGGGGTTATATTACTCCTATGGAGTTCAATACTTATGCTAGACAGGCGCAGTTAGATATATTCCAAAAGTATATGTATGAATATAGCAATGCTATAATCAAACAGAATGCTCGTTACCATGGTGAAGGATATTCAAACATTGCTAAAAGAGTTTCAGAAACACTAGATAGATTATCTGAATATCAGACAATGCAGTATAACTCAGTAAGTGGAGTTTTAAATATGCCTGTAGATTGTTATTATGTAGAAAAAATAATATATAACAATAACGTAGAGGTAGATAGGGTTGATCATAGTAAGATATTAAATCTTATTAATTCAAACTTAACTGCACCTACAGCTAGTTATCCAGCATATATTCTTACGTCAGATCCTGCCGTTGGATCTACTCCTGGTTCATTGACAGTTTATCCGAACTCATTGATGAATCCAGTAGTTGCGCCAGTTCCCCCTGCTACTACTTCTCCAAGCAATGTTCAGATAAGATACGTTAGATATCCTAAAGATCCAGTTTGGACTTATAACACTATTTCTGGTGGTGAACCTATATTTGATAATACAAACTTAAGTTATCAAGACTTTGAGATACCATACGAGGAGTTCCCTAATCTTGTTTCAAAGATATTACAATATGCTGGTCTATCTATAAGAGAGTCAGAGGTGGTTCAAGACGCTAAGGCAGAAGAGGTACAAACAGCACAACAAACACAATAACAGATGCCATATATAACTAACTATCAGTACTACACTAATAACGGGACGAACCCTCAAGATGCTAACTGGGGTAGTTATCAGTACGTTACATTAAAGGACTTAATAAATAACTTTATGTTGATGTATGTAGGTAACGATAAGTTAGTTAATAATGTTGACATATATAATGTTAGGTTTCATGCAAAAAGAGCTATACAAGAGATAAACTATGACGCTCTTAGAAACATTAAGGTTATGGAGCTAGAGCTTGGTGAAGAACTAAAGATGGTTCTTCCTCCAGACTACGTTAACTATGTTAGAATATCTGTTTTAAAGGGGAATGTTTTGATTCCGTTAGTTGAGAGTAGAAATGCAATAACTGCAACTGCGTACCTTCAAGATAATAACTTAGATATTATATTTGATTCAAATGGTGAGGTTGTTACTGGAACATCAAAGCTTGATATACTAAGACAAGACAAGCAGTTATACACTGGTTCTGGGCCATACAACGGTTACTATGGATGGTCATTCGAGGGGGACTGGTACTTTGGTTACAACATTGGAGGTCGTTTTGGTTTAAACACAGAAGACGCGAATCGTAACCCTAGATTCACAATCAACAAGGCAGCAGGTGTT
>Ga0315909_10000993_pt1 | contig 38221 bp, 35 predicted proteins | sample LakEriMetagenome_11_FD_203527 | JGI IMG/M metagenome (GOLD analysis project Ga0315909, IMG submission 203527) | Freshwater fungal communities from buoy surface, Lake Erie, Ohio, United States - Buoy 2 MA125 | ecosystem: Environmental > Aquatic > Freshwater > Lake | place: USA: Lake Erie, Ohio... | reverse complement strand
TATCCCCATCACGGAGCGGCTCTCATTGAAGCAATTGAGACCCGGACCATTAAAGGCGAAGAGAAAATCTATTTGGTTCTAAAGGTTGCCCAAGGCGACCTAACAGTTCGAGTCCCAGCAGAAAACGTTGATTTAGTTGGCGTTCGCGATGTGGTCGACTCAGCTGGTCTTGATCGAGTTTTCAATGTTCTGCGTCAGCCATATACCGAAGAGCCAACAAACTGGTCCCGTCGCTATAAGGCCAATGTCGAGAAGCTGGCATCTGGCGATGTGATTAAGGTTGCAGAAGTTGTTCGCGATCTTTACCGCCGCGATCTAGACCGTGGTCTATCTGCTGGCGAGAAGCGAATGCTCTCTAAGGCAAAGCAAATTTTGGTATCTGAACTCGCACTTGCCGAGCGCACAGATGAAGAGAAGGCCGGCGTGATGCTAGATGAGGTCCTTGCTTCCTAAAGTCGCTTTACTGATCCCTGCCGCTGGCAGCGGTGAAAGATTTGGCGCACCAATTCCAAAAGCACTTGTCCAATTAAATGGGCGAACCCTTATTGAACATGCACTTTTAAATCTTGGGCCAGTAGCAACACAAATTATTGTTGCAGCCCCGGCAGGATATGAAGATAAGTTTCGAGAAATTCTGGGCGATGCCGTAACTGTTGTTACTGGTGGATCGACTCGAACTAAGAGTGTAAAAATTGCGCTAGAAAGTATCGCGCCAGATATCGAATTTGTTTTAGTTCATGATGCAGCAAGACCACTTGCATCTAGCGAACTTGGGCAGAAAATCATTGATGCGCTCGCAGCTGGCGATGTTGCAGTTATTCCTGCGCTGGCAGTAAATGACACAATCAAAGAAGTTGATGCTGCGAACTATGTTGTTTCAACCCCAAATCGCGAACGCCTTCGCGCAGTGCAGACACCACAAGGTTTTGCGCGTGAAACCTTAGTGAAAGCGCATATGCAGAATATTGAAGCCACCGATGATGGCGCTTTAGTTGAAGCAATGCGTGGCAAAGTTAAGTTAATCGAAGGTGAAAACCGCGCACTTAAGATTACAAATCCAGAAGATCTTGCAACTGCTTTGAAATATTTAATCCCAGCAAGTGCAAGTGATATCCGCACCGGTGTCGGTGTAGATGCACATGCTTTCTCTGAAGATAAAAACCGCAAGCTTTGGTTGGCCGGACTGCTCTGGGAAAATGAAATCGGTGTTGATGGACATTCAGATGGCGATGTTGCGGCACATGCAATTTGCGATGCGCTATTTGCTGCAGCAAATATTGGTGATTTAGGTTCTAACTTTGGAACTTCAAAACCAGAATATGCCGGAGCATCAGGTGAAAAATTATTAGGTGAAGCCTTTAACTTAGTCTGCGCAGCTGGATTTGAAATCCAGAATGTTGCGGTTCAGATTGTTGGAAACCGGCCAAAGATTGGCCCACGTCGTATCGATGCGATTGCAAAGATTTCGAAGGCGCTTGGTGGTTCTCAAGTATCAGTTTCTGCGACAACAACCGATGGCCTTGGCTTAACCGGCGAAGGTAAAGGCATTGGCGCGATTGCAACAGCTTTAATAGTTCGCAGTGGAAGCTAGAATTTGACGATGTCCAAGATAAATAGCGATCTCAATTTATATAACACCTCTGATCGTGCGGCCTCAAAATTTGTTCCGTTAAATCCTGGAAAAGTTGGTATTTATCTCTGTGGTGCAACTGTGCAAGCACCCCCACACATTGGACACATTAGATCCGGTGTTAACTTCGATATCTTGCGCCGTTGGTTAACTGCAATTGGTTATGACGTAACTTTTGTCCGAAACGTTACTGATATCGATGACAAGATTCTGCATAAAGCAGTTCATGAAGAAATTCCTTGGTGGGCTGTTGCTATGAAGTACGAGCGAGCATTTACCGATGCTTATGCTGCACTAAATGTTCTACCACCTAGTTATGAGCCGAGAGCAACTGGGCACATCACGCAGATGATTCAACTTATGGAGAAGCTGATTGCCAACGGCAGTGCTTATGCGCCAGGCAACGGCGATGTTTATCTAGAGGTGCGAAAATTAAAGTCTTATCTAACTCTTTCAAATCAGAAACTCGATGATCTGCAATCAGCGGATGATGCAGATTTAACTTATAAAAAAGATCCGCGCGACTTTGCACTTTGGAAAGCGGCAAAACCAGGAGATCCATCTTGGCCAACACCTTGGGGCGATGGCCGACCAGGTTGGCACTTGGAATGTTCGGCGATGGCACATGCCTACTTAGGCGAAGCCTTTGATATTCATGGCGGCGGCTTAGATTTAATTTTTCCGCATCACGAGAATGAAATAGCACAATCTGAATCTGCCGGTTGGGCCTTTGCAAAGATCTGGATGCACAACGCTTGGGTTACAACTTCTGGCGAGAAGATGAGTAAGTCACTTGGAAACTCACTTCAAGTCATGGAAATTTTAAAGAAGGTTCGCGGCATTGAATTACGTTGGTATTTAGGAAGCGCTCATTACCGTTCAATGTTGGAATTTTCATTTGAAGCACTTGAAGAGTCATCAGTGAATTTCCGCAGGATTGAAGGCTTTTTGCAGCGAGCGAAAGAAATCCTGAAGGCAGATATCGAACCTAGTATTTCTAGCCAATTTGCTACGGCAATGAATAATGATTTAGCAGTGCCACAAGCACTTGCCGATATCTCTGAACTTGTGAGAATTGGTAATACTGCAATCACCGAAAATGATTTAGCCGCACTTTCAAAGAGTGCCAGCGAAGTTCGTGGCGCCCTAGGAATTTTGGGTTGCGATCCATTTGATCTAATTTTTTCTGGTTCAAATAGCGCAAAGAGTGAAGTATTAGATGGTCTAATTTCACTGGCTCTTGAGCAACGAAATGCGGCTCGGGCACGTAAAGATTTTGCAGCAAGTGATGCAATTAGAGATTCGCTTACCGCACTTGGAATTACCATCGAAGATACCCCAACCGGCTCGCGCTGGACCGTAAACTAAAAGAGAAACGAAACTAAAATGCGCCCCGGAAAAAAACGTCGTGAAGCTGCAGTTGCACCATCTCGCAGACCCACAAACCGAAAACCAGAGTCTCGTTTAGAAACCCGAGCAAACAGCGATGCAGTCGCTGGCCGTAACAGTGTTGTCGAAGCGCTTCGCGCCAAGATTCCTGCGAAGGAATTATTGATAGCCGAGCGTGCTGAAATCGATGAACGCATGACTGAAGCACTTAGGCTGGCTAAGAATCAGGATTTAGGAATTAAAGAAGTTCCACGTGGCCAACTAGATGGTGTCACTGGCACAACAAATCATCAAGGTATCGCGCTAATTATCAAACCATTTCAATATAAAGATTTCGAAGCAGTTTTACTTAGTGCAACAAAGCCTGGTCTGCTAATTGGTTTAGATGGTGTAACCGATCCACATAACCTTGGTGCAATTGTTCGAAGCGCTGCCGCATTTGGTGCAAACGGAGTCATAATTCCAGAACGACGCAATGCGGCAATGACTGGATCAGCTTGGAAATCATCAGCTGGCGCCGCAGCAAGACTTCCGATTTCGCAGGTAACAAATATGGTCAGATCGATAGAAGATGCGAAAAAGGCTGGTTTCTTCGTTGTTGGTCTTGATGCCGAAGGTCAAGAATCACTTCCTGGATTTTCACTAGCAACTGAATCGGTTTACTTAATTGTTGGCAGTGAAGGTAAAGGTTTGTCTCGATTAGTAAAAGAGAAGTGCGATTTGATTCTTTCAATTCCAATGCAATCTGATGTTGAATCCTTAAATGCCAGTGTTGCTACTGCGATTGTTATGTATTGGATTGCCGAGAAGCGGGCAAAGTAACCATGACAGCTTTCACAAGATTTATCGCACTCGGAGATTCAATGACCGAGGGCATGTGCGATGAAATAGTTGATGGAAAATACCGAGGCTGGGCAGATCGAACCGCAGATACGCTCGCTAAAGCTAATCCAAATTTTACTTATATTAATTTAGCTATTCGCGGAAAATTGCTCAACCAAGTTATTGATGATCAGATTCCTGCAGCAGTCTCATACATCAGCGGCCCAGAAACTTTGGTTTCCTTTCATGCGGGTGCCAATGATGTGTTGCGTCCTAATTATCAAGCCGATGTTGCCTTTGCCAAGTATGAAAGAGGGATAAGTGATTTAGCCAAAACCGGTGCCACGGTAATTGTTTTTACGGTGATTGACCGCGTCGAAGGTAATGGGAAAACTGCCCAGCTTTGGCACGAAAGATTTAGCGCCTTTAATGTAAATGTTCGAGAAGTTGCCAATAAATATGGCGCAACTATTATTGAATCAGACGATGCTAAGTGGATGGCAGATTTACGTTTTCTTGCTAAGGATAGGTTGCACTTAAATCCTGATGGTCACTGGCGATTGTCTCAAGCAGTTCTAGAGAAACTTGGCAAAGATTTTGATCCCAACTGGAAAATTCCACTTGCACCAGCACGCAAGAAATCTTGGCTTCGAAAAAATAGCGAGAATCTAATTTGGATTATTACTTTTGTAATCCCTTGGATTTGGCGCAGGATTCGTGGACGTTCTTCTGGCGATGGCCGAAGTGCTAAGTATGAAACACCAATCAGCTGGAAGTAGCCTTATTTAACGCTTTTCAGGTGCCAAAATTTGTTGTAGCAGGCCAATGTTTTCAACACATTTTCCAGCGCCATTAACAACAGAGTAAAGCGGATCTTCAGCAACTCGCACCGGCATTCCGGTCTCCTTAGTTAAACGTTCGCACAAACCTTTGAGCAAGGCGCCACCGCCAGCAAGCACAATTCCAGTGCGAGATAAATCAGCAACAAGATCTGGTGGAGTTTCATCTAGCGTCGCTTTAATTGCAGCAATTATTTTTAGAAGTTGATCTTCAATAGCACTGCGGATTTCTTCAGGTGAAACCATGAGATCCTTTGGCAATCCTGATACTAAATCTCGACCGCGAATACGAGCAGCACTTTCACCGCTTAATTTGGCTGCTGATCCAATTGCCATCTTTACTTCTTCAGCGGTCCGCTCACCAATCATTAAGTTATAAGCACTCTTGATGTAATTAACAATCGCAGCATCAAAAGCATCGCCACCGACTCGAACAGATCTTGAAGTTACGATTCCGCCCAGCGAAATTACCGCAACATCTGTTGTTCCACCACCAATATCAACAATCATCGAACCGATTGGTTCCTGAATCGGAAGTCCGGCACCTATAGCCGCTGCCATCGGTTCTTCCATTATGTAAACTTTTTTTGCACCAGCAGCATAAGCTGCATCTTTAATTGCTCGGTGTTCAACCGATGTCACAACTGGTGGAACCGCAACGACAACAATTGGTTTTGTGAAGAGTCTTTTGACTCCGACCTTTGCCATAAACATTCGCAACATTTTTTGCGCGGTTTCAAAATCTGCTACCACTCCATCTTTAAGTGGCTTAATCGAAACTATATGTGCAGGTGTTCGGCCAACCATTTTTCTGGCTTCATGGCCGACTGAGAGAATTTCTCCGGTATCAGTATTTATACAAACAATGCTCGGTTCATTTAGAACAATTCCACCATTTGATTGGTAAATAACTGTGTTTGCAGTTCCAATGTCAATGGCGAGATTGCGACCAAATGGATTTTGCATTTATCGAACCTCGCCATCAACTGCGTATCTAGGGGAGTTCGACTTTAGACCCAACCTGGCTTTCAACGTAAGGTCAGATTGGGTGAACTGAAGGGTGGTCATTTTGAGCGGTGTGCTCGTGCCATAATTGCCCCTGCAGTACGCCTCCCTAGCTCAGTGGTAGAGCAACGCACTTGTAATGCGTAGGTCGTCAGTTCAATCCTGACGGGGGGCTCCATAATCAACAATTACTTTGGTATGAATAAGCCATGGAACGCGATTTTGATGTCGTAATTATTGGATCCGGTTTTGGTGGATCAGTAAGTGCGCTGCGTTTAACAGAGAAGAATTATCGAGTTTGTGTTTTGGAAGCTGGCCGAAGATTTCGTGATAAAGACTTTCCTAAAACTTCTTGGCGATTAAGTAAATTTCTTTATGCACCAAGGTTAGGGCTTAGAGGAATACAGAGAATTCATGCACTTCCTGATGTTTTAGTTTTAGCTGGCGCTGGCGTTGGTGGCGGGTCACTTGTTTATGCAAACACTTTATACATTCCACCTGATACTTACTTCAATGACAAACAATGGAAACACATAACTGATTGGAAATCGGAATTACTTCCTTGGTATGACCAGGCATCTCGAATGCTTGGAGTTGCAGATAATCCATATTTCTCACCATCAGATGCTGCGATGAAAGAAGCTGCTATTGAAATGGGAGTTGGACATACTTTTCGAATGGCACCACTCGGAGTTTATTTTGGAGATGGACCAGGTGAATTAAGCACCGATCCATACTTTGGTGGAAAAGGACCTGCAAGAAGCGGTTGCATGCAATGTGGCGCCTGTATGACGGGATGTAGATTTAACGCAAAAAATACCTTACCTAAAAATTACTTAGGCTTGGCTGAAGGCGCTGGCGCAGAAGTATTTGCCGAACATACGGTTACAAAAATTGAGCAAATTCCTAACGGGAGCTGGAAGATATCTGCCCGAAAGAGCTCATCCTGGTTTGGGCGAAAGCGGGTATTCACCGCTAATCAAGTCATTGTTGCGGCCGGGACTTACAACACCCAAAAATTATTGCATCGCATGAAGAGTGATGGTTTATTGCCAAGACTTTCATGTGCCCTTGGTAAATTATCGCGGACCAACAGTGAAGCTCTTACCGGCGCACTTATGCAGAACACCAGTGTTGATTACAGCAAAGGTGCTGCAATAACTTCATCTTTTTTCCCAGATGAGCACACACATGTAGAGCCAGTCCGGTATGGCGTCGGAAGCAATGCAATGGGGTTGTTGCAAACAATTATGACTGATGGTGAAAATGCAAAGGACCGACGTAAGCAATGGCTTGGCACAGTTCTTCGCCACCCTTCAATGCTGGCTCGGGTTTTGAATGTTCGAAAATGGAGCGAGCGTACAGTTATTGCACTCGTAATGCAGAATGTTGATTCTGCGGTAACGGTCTCAATGAAGAACTCAGTTTTCGGTAAGCGCTTAACTTCAAAGAATGACAGTGCGATACCAAATGCGACATACATTCCTGCAGCAAATGAAGTTGTCCGAAAGATTGCCGAAAAAAATGGGGGAATAGCTGGCGGACATATTGGAGACCTAATTGGTGCTCCGTTTACTGCTCACTTTGTAGGTGGTTGTGTGATTGGAGATTCTGAGGACTCTGGAGTAATCGATCCGTATCACCGGGTGTGGAATTACCCAACGCTTCATGTTGTAGATGGCGCAAGTGTTACGGCAAACCTAGGCGTCAATCCTTCGCTAACAATTACCGCACAAGCTGAACGCGCGATGTCGATGTGGCCGAACAAGGGTGGGATAGATGAGCGTCCGATTCAGGGGCACCCGTATAAAAAAGTGGCGATGGAATTTCCGAATAGTCCGGTCGTCCCAACGGGAGCCTTAGGTGAATTAAAGGGTGATATCTGACTTTTGCCGGATTCTCCCTAGGCAAAACCATCACCCCATGGAACGCTTTCACCCAATTGATGGGTGATTGGGGTGAGCACTTTGTACGAACTACTTCCGGGTGTGGCAATTTCTCGCATCACCCCGCCAACAGTCCCACCACAATTTGTTCTCCGCACGCATCTTCTTGAACAACTTGAAAAGCCAGCGCCTCATGCAGCTTTTGCGATTGCACCAAGTGGTTTCGGTAAAACTATTTTGGCAGCGCAATGGGCTGCAATGCATCCAGATCGCACAATCTATTACACACCCGCGCTAACAGATACCTTTAAGGATTTAGTTTTTCATTGCGTCTCTTCTCTTCGTAGATTTAAACCAGATGCTGCGCCTTGGATAGAAAAATATCGTACCGAGAAATTTGAACCGGAAATTGCAGTTGTTGAGTTTGCGAACGAAATTGCGACAATTGGTTTCGATGTTAATTTCATTGCCGATGGTTCGCATAACATAAATCCAAATAATGAAGAATTTACCCAACTCTGGGCCGAGCTTATGCCAGAGAATCTTAAATCTTTTTATCTGAGAAATAATCTGCCGCCCATAAATTACTCAAAAGCTATTTCGCTTGATGCCGTAAGTATTTTAAAACCAGTTGATTTGGCCTTTACACCGAATGAAATTGAAATTCTTTGCTCAAATTATGGCGTTGAGTTTGAGCAAAACAAGAGAATGATTTCAACAGTCCAAAACTGGCCGGCAGGTGTCTTAATGGTAATTAAAAGCGCTGGGAAAAGTAGAGATTTTTTTGATGCCTCATTAACTGATAATAAAATGCTGGTTGAAACTACGCTAAGAAATCTCGAGCCTAACACCTACGCGATTTTGGAGAAGCTTGTTTATTTTAAAGTGCTTTCAAAAAATCAGGCTGCCATCATTCTTAAAACCCAATCTCAACTGCAGAGTTTTTTACGTCTTGTAAATGAGGGAATATTTGTTCTGCCAGTTGGAAGCGAAGATGACATCTTCGCCATAAATGAAATCATTAGAAGTTCAATTATTGAGAGGCTAAAGCTAGAGCCTGAGAAAGAGAGAACGATTAGAGAAGGAACGGTTGAAGCAAAAATAGCTTGTGGAAATTTAGAAGGCGCAATTGAACTACTCGAAGAGATGGGCGATCACGAAAGGTCTCTTGAATTGTTGGGGCGATATGTTCGCAGATTGCTCTGGCAAGAAAATTCAGATCAAATGTATAAGGGAATTAATCTGATAAGTAAGTATCTAGATATTGGATCAAGCGGCAGAGATGTAATTGATGCTTATGTAAAAATGACAAGTGGCTCTCTGGAAGAATTGGCCGTAAAGATTAAGGGCTTAGAGATTGCATCTAGGGCAAATGGGTTTGCCCAGAAAGTTGAATGCGATTTATTAGTTTTGAAGTGCAGATTGGCGCTTGGTTTGGGTCAACTTTCAAAGGTAATTGATTTGAACAAGTCGGCAGCAAAAAGTGCAAAATCCTTATTTTCAATTCGAATGGCAGCTAACGCCGCATTCTTGCTAGAAGAGTATGAAATTTTGGTTGAGATCGTGGATGAGGCTAGAACAATGCCACCACCGGATCCTTCAGAGGCAACAATTCATATGCCTGCAATAGAAACGCTACTGGCATTGGCCGAAGGAAGAATGTTAGAGGCGCTAGACCTGGCCAGATATGTAATTGAAGAAACCAAGAAAGCTGGAGCTACCGGTATTTGGCGTGCCTATGACATGGCTTACTGCGCTGCTGAAGCGCTGCGTGAAATCGGCGAAGAAGATCAGGCAATTACAATGATTGAATCTCATATGTCAGATGTCAAAAAATATCATGTGACTTCGTGGCAGGTGGCTTTTGAATCTAAGCATGCTCTTATTGAGGCCCAGCTTGGTAGATCAACCGCAGGGCTACATAGAATTCGCAAAATTCGTGATGAATTAAATACACCCAAGTACTCCTTAGAGATTTTTCGAATTGCAGATGAACATGAGTTGATTATTCGCTCGCTATTGCAAGATTATGAACGCATGTCTGAACTAGTTAATCGCACATCAAAAACTCCAACAATCTCACTTATTTCTACTGCACTTGAATTAAGGAAAGGTGGCGAAGCTGCAAAGTTAGCAATTTCATCAATCCCAACCAGAAATCCAAAAGAAGTTTTACTCTTCCATATTTTACATATTAATTTATATTTAGATAAGCCCAAGCTTGCAGAAAGCCACTTACAGAAAGCTTTACCAATTATTATGAGTTATGGGTATCGTCAAATTTTGCTAATTCAAAGCTCCAGATTCCTTGAGTTTTTGCTTAAGTTTGCTGCAACTTATCCAACCGTATACATGGAACAACTCGCCAAAGAAATACGAGCCCGTATGACACAAACCAATTCACGCAATCAAAAGATTGAAAATCCATTAACTAAGCGAGAAATTGAGATTTTGAATCGCCTATCAACTGGTATTCCAATTTCGCAGATAGCTACAAATCTTCATATTTCACATAACACAATTAAGACGCACCTAAAGAATGTATATAAGAAATTGGGCGCAGAATCCCGAGAAGATGCAGTTCAAAAGGGAAGGGATTTACTGCTCTTTTAGCTTTTCAGTCTGCTCCTTACGCAACCGGGGCCAAGTAGTAATTGGATAATCAAGATTGCGGTAAAAATCTTTGATCAATTGCTGAACAAATTTGGGCTTCTCTTTCACGACAAAATGGGAACTTCCCGGAACAATTGCCAGCCGGGCATTTGGGATTGCTTCATAGAGTTCAATAGTATGTTGATTAGAGAAAGGTTCGTCATCGCCAGTCAAAACAAGAACTGGACAGTTGATTTTAGAAAGTTGTGGAACTGTCATTGTGGGCTCAGAATTCCAGACCTCATAAGCTTTTCGAATAATTATCTCCTGCATATGAGCCGGATCAGGCGAACGTAGCGCAAACTTTGCAGCATCATCTTCGGTTATGACGATCTCTGGATCGCTTTCAACCAAGGTAAGACCGCTGTCGTAGTGAAAGTTGGTTCCGATTGCAACTATTGATTTAACAAGATCCGGACGCTTCAGAGCAATCATCAAAGAGATGATTCCACCATCGCTCCAGCCAATTAAGTGAGTAGGGCCTTTAATTACATCCTCGATGTATGCGATTGCTTCATCGGTCTGAAAATCAAAGTGATAAAAACCTTCGCGACTTGCAGTGCGTCCATGTGCACTTCGGTCATATGCAAAAACATAGTGAGTTCTTTGAACAGCGGGGATAACTGTGTAATCCCAACTTTCTGTCGAACTTAAGCCACCATGCATTAATAATACCGGTTCAGATTTCTTGCCAAAAGTTTTTCCTTGTGCCGACCAGACTTGATGTCCGCGTAAATCAAGATATCCGCGCTTTAAATTCAACATGTTTATACCGAATCCATAATATGACGATTGCCTCGATCAAAAGTAAAGTAGTTCCAGCACCAATCAACAATTGTTCCGATGCGATTGCGGCCACCCATCAAATAGAAGAGATGGAGGAATAACCAAGTAGCCCAAGCTGGATATCCTGAGAATCGAATGTTTTTGACTTCGACGACAGCCTTATGTCGACCAATCGTTGCCATCGATCCTTTATCTCTATATTTGAAATCCTTTAGCTCTTCACCCTTTTCACGCCGCAAGATTTGTGCTGCTACAAATTTTCCCTGTTGCATTGCAACTGGTGCGACCATTGGTAAAAATCTTCCGTCACTGGCTTTCGAACCACAGATATCTCCAACGCCCCAAATATTTGGATAATTTGTTACCGCCAGAGTTGGATAAACGCTTAATCTATTTCCATCCAAGGGCAGTGATAATTTTGAAATAACAGGTTCGCCCTTTACTCCGGCTGCCCAAATTGTGATTTCTGCCGGAATCTTCTCGCCAGACTTTAAAGCAATCTCATCGCGCATTACTGATTCAACTGCGTGATTCACTAAAACTTTGACACCTAATTTTTCTAAAGCGCTCTTTGTTTTTTCAGATAGTTTTGGTGAAAAACTCGGGAGCAACCTTGGTCCTGCTTCAATTAATGAGACTTCAATATGTAGCGCTGCATGCTTCTGATCATTCATTAATGGCCCACGAACTAGTTCAGCAAGGGCGCCAGCCATTTCAACACCAGTAGGTCCGCCACCAACCACAACTATAGAAAGTTTTGTGTCATCTTCAAAACGGCAGAGATCTTCAAAGCGACGCATAACTTCGGCACGAATTGTTAGTGCCTCATGAACAGATTTCATTCCAAGTGCGAATTCATTAACACCAGGTGTTCCAAAATCGGCAGTTACAGAACCAACTGCGATAACTAGATGATCAAAGGGTAAAACTTCGCTGCTATCTAACTTAACGGTCTTATTTTTGTGGTCAACAGAGATCGGGCTACCCATTCGAAATTTCCCATTGATTGAGCGGAGCGCACCACGAATTGGATAAGCAACATGGTCTGCCGCAAGTCCGGCAGTTGAAACCTGATACAGAAGAGGTAGAAATGTTTGGTAATTGTGGCGATCTACAACCGTTATATCTGCGTTATCGCCGAGCGCCTTAGCTGTGGCTAGTCCACCGAAACCCCCGCCAAGAATTACGACTCTGGGCTTGTGGCGCTTCATCATTTTATCCTCTGCCAATTCCAATAAATTAAGTTTCAAGTTTCCTGAACTAGGAATGCAGTCTACTGTTTAACCCATGGACGCGACGGCCAATAATCCAAATCCAGTAAACCCTGGACGCAAAATCCTGGTTACAGGCGCTTCTGGCTATGTTGGTGGCCGCTTAGTCCGACAGTTACTTAGTCAAGATTTCGCAGTACGCGTAATGGTCCGCGATAAAAATAAAATTTCAGGTCAAGCTTGGATAGATAAAGTCGAGATTTCACAAGGTAATGCCAGTGATTTTGCATCTGTAAAGGCTGCATTAACCGGAGTCCATACAGCGTTCTATTTATTGCATTCAATCAATCTTGGATCTAATTTTGATGAGATTGAAGCTGCAATGGCGCGAAATTTTGCTACAGCAGCAGAAGAGGCCGGAGTCAGCCAGATAATTTATCTGGGCGGAATTGCAAACGATAAGCAGATCAGCCAGCACCTTGAATCTCGCGCAAATACTGGGCGCCAATTAGCTAGTGGAAAAGTGCCAGTTATTGAAATGCGAGCCGGAATTATTATTGGGTCTGGTTCGGCATCTTTTGAAATGCTTCGACATTTAACGCACCGCTTACCGGTTATGACAACTCCAAAGTGGGTTTCAAATCGCACTCAACCAATCGCAATTCGAGATGTGCTCTGGTATTTATCAAGTGCCGCCGCACTTGATAAGCCAGTAGGTGGAGTCTTTGATATTGGTGGACCAGCAGTTCTCTCCTATGCCGACATGATGCAAATGTTTGCAAAAATTTCTGGCCTGCGTCGTCGTTGGATTATTAAAGTTCCAGTTCTCTCACCTGCGTTATCAAGTTTATGGATTGGTTTGGTAACTCCGGTTCCAACCGCACTTGCCCGGCCACTTGTTCACTCTTTAATTAGTGAAGTTGTCGCAGATCCAAATAAAAGCATCTCAGGCTTAATTCCGCCGCCACCAGAAGGTTTATTGCAAGTAAATCAAGCTATTGAATTAGCGCTTTCGAGAACAACTCAGAATCAAGTTGAATCACGTTGGTCAGATGCAACCCAACCAACTGCCCCTTGGCAGAAAGCTCAGAGCGATCCAGAATGGGCTGGTGAAACTATTTACCGCGATCACCGCGAAAAAATTGTAGAAACTAGTAGGGCGAATCTCTGGAAGAGTATTGAACAAATCGGCGGTGAGAATGGTTGGTATGGTGCAGATTTTCTCTGGTGGGCGCGTGGATTATTAGATCGGCTATTTGGTGGAGTAGGGCTTCGTCGCGGTCGTCGCAGTCCAGATACTTTGCGTATCGGAGATAGCTTAGATTTCTGGCGAGTAGAAAACTTAGAACCCGGAGTTTCGCTAAAACTTTATGCCGAAATGATTCTGCCTGGAAAAGCTTGGCTTGAATTTAAAATTGAAGATTTTGAAATTGCCGGCAAGAAGATGCGAAAGATTTCGCAAGATGCAACCTATTCACCACGAGGCCTTGGTGGCCAACTTTATTGGTTTGCAGTTTCACCATTTCATGTATTGATTTTCCCGAGAATGTTGGGAAATTTAGTTCGTAGCGCTAATCGAAAAGATTATGCAGATTCCCAAATTAAAGGCTAGTTAATTAAGCTAAATCCCAGAAAATGTCACCTCTATCTCCTATAATTTAGGGATGGAAAACCTAGAGATAAGCGTGCAAAATCAGGCGACATCTCTCACCGAATTAGAAGTGAAGATCTTGGATTTCGAAGGTCAATGGTGGAAGTTTGCTGGTGCCAAGGAGAGCGCAATCAAGGAGCTCTTCGATATGACGCCTCCGGCTTATTACCAATTACTGAACAATCTGATCGATCGTGACGATGCCTTGTTGGCAGCGCCGATGCTGGTGAAGCGACTTCGCCGTCTGCGCGAAGCCCGCACAAACGCCCGCTCGCTTTAGCTTCGATTTGCCCCACCCTTCGCCCCTGCTCTAGATTTGGCATTAGCACTCGGAAGGTTAGAGTGATAATCGTTAAAGGTTAGAGAGAGAAAATAAAAATATGGCAAAGATGATCGCTTTTAATGAAGAGGCCCGTCGCGGTCTCGAGCGCGGAATGAACGCACTCGCAGATGCTGTGAAGGTCACCCTTGGACCTCGTGGACGAAATGTTGTTCTCGAGAAGAAATGGGGAGCACCAACAATCACTAACGACGGTGTCTCAATCGCCAAAGAGATTGAACTAGATGATCCTTGGGAGAAGATTGGCGCAGAATTAGTTAAGGAAGTTGCCAAGAAGACAGATGATGTCGCAGGCGATGGAACAACTACCGCAACTGTTCTGGCACAAGCACTTGTTCGTGAAGGACTGAAAAACGTAGCTGCCGGTTCGAATCCAATGGGCCTAAAGCGCGGAATTGAAAAAGCTGTAGATGCGATTTCAGCAGAACTTCTAGCAATGTCGAATCCAGTAAAGACTAAGGAACAGATTGCAGCTACTGCATCGATTTCTGCTGCGGATTCAACTATCGGCGAAATGATTGCTGAAGCAATGGATAAGGTCGGCAAAGAGGGCGTTATCACTGTTGAAGAGTCAAATACATTTGGTCTAGAGCTCGAGCTCACTGAAGGTATGCGTTTTGATAAGGGTTATATCTCTCCTTATTTCACAACTGATACCGATCGCATGGAAGCAGTTTTAGAAGATCCATATATTTTGATTGCAAACTCAAAGATTACAAATATTAAAGATTTGCTACCTATCTTGGAGAAGGTAATGCAATCAGGTAAGACTCTTGTAATTTTGGCGGAAGATGTTGAAGGCGAAGCACTTGCGACTCTGGTTGTAAATAAGATTCGCGGAACTTTCAAATCTGTTGCAGTTAAGGCGCCAGGATTCGGCGATCGTCGTAAGGCAATGTTGCAAGATATTGCAATCCTTACCGGTGCAACCGTAATCTCTGAAGAAGTTGGTTTGAAGCTAGATGCAACAACAATGGATCTACTGGGTCGCGCTCGCAAGGTAGTCGTAGCAAAGGAAGAGACAACAATTGTTGAAGGCGCTGGCGATGCAGAACAAATTAAGGGCCGTGTAAATCAGATTCGTGCCGAAATCGAAAAGTCAGATTCAGATTACGATCGCGAGAAGCTGCAAGAGCGCTTAGCGAAACTTGCTGGCGGCGTTGCCGTTATCAAGGCTGGCGCAGCTACCGAAGTAGAACTAAAAGAGCGCAAGCACCGCATTGAAGATGCTGTTCGTAACGCAAAAGCTGCAGTTGAAGAAGGAATCGTTGCCGGTGGTGGCGTTGCACTTCTACAAGCTGCAAAGGTTGCATTCGAAAAGTTGAAGCTTGCGGGCGATGAAGCAACTGGTGCACGAATTGTTGAAGTTGCAATCGAAGCACCGTTAAAGCAGATTGCGATTAACGCAGGACTTGAAGGCGGCGTAATTGTTGAAGCTGTTCGCAACAAGCCAGTTGGCACTGGATTGAATGCTGCGACAGGTGAATACGTCGACATGATCAAGGCTGGAATTATTGATCCAGTTAAGGTGACACGTTCTGCACTGCAGAATGCGGCATCAATAGCTGCGCTATTCCTTACTACTGAAGCTGTTATTGCGGATAAGCCAGAGCCAAAAGCGCCTGCTATGCCACAAGGCGGCGGGGATATGGACTTCTAAATCCGTAATAAGATAGGCGGATGAGTTCAGCAAAGATTGAAGACAAGTTCAGCGCCCTTGAATTAGCAAGGGCTGCTGCACTTGAAGATGCGCCAGCGCAAGATCAAGTTGGTGAATTAGTTTCAATTTCTTATGATGAAATCGATGATTCAACCGAAGCCCGAATTGCAACTTATTTATTTGAAGCATCACTTAAAGGTTATGTTGGTTGGCGTTGGGCTGTAACAGTTGCAAAGGTTGATGAATCAAGTTCTCCAACAATTTGCGATGTAGTTCTTCTTCCTGGCACAGATTCACTCCTTGCCCCTGAATGGATTGCGTATAAAGATCGCTTGCTTCCTGGCGATGTTGGTCCCGGAGATATCGTTCCAACTTCTGCAGATGATGCGCGATTAGTTCCCGGATTTGCTTCGCTTCCAGATGATGAAGATTTAGATCTTGCACAATTATTTGAATTTGGTTTGGGCCGGGCTCGCGTGCTTTCAATTACTGGCCGCGATCTCGCAGCACAACGTTGGTATGCCGGAAGTTCTGGTCCAAACAATGCAATTTCACAGCAAGCACCAAAGCCATGTAATTCATGTGGATTCTTTATTCCAATCGCAGGATCACTTAGATCTGCATTCGGGGTCTGCGCAAATATTTTGGCGCCAGATGATGCCCGCGTTGTCTCAGTCGACCATGGCTGTGGGGCGCATTCCGAAGCGCTAGTCGTCACTGATTAACCGCTAATCAAGCACAAAATCGGGCAACAGCACCTCGCATTCGTAAGTTAAACTAATCCTCTTGCACAAACGGCAAAACCAGATTTAAAGAAAAAAGGAGTTCCCCAATGCCTCTAGGTCGCGTGAAGTGGTACAGCCTTGAAAAGGGTTTTGGATTTATTGAATCTGAAGAGGGCGCAGATGTTTATTTAGCATCTTCAGCTCTTCCATCTGGTGTTGCAACAGTTAAGCCAGGAACCAAACTTGAATTCGGAGTTATCGAAGGCAAGAAGGGTCCACAAGCAATGACTGTTCGTTTGATTGACGAGCCGGCATCTGTCGTTGCAAATAATCGAATCAATCATGATGATCTAGCAACAATGATTGAGGACACAATTAAGATTTTGGATAAGGTCGGAAATGGTTTACGTCACGGTCGCCATCCATCTGGCCCAGATGCTGATCGCTTAGCTAAAGTTTTACGCGGTATTGCCGGACAATTCGAGAGCTAATTACTTTCGCGCTTTGCCCGTCTTATTGTGTAACGAAGTCCAATCACACCTAAGCTGATTCCAAATACACAAATCCATTTTGCATTTGTGCTGGCATCAAGAGCAAAGGTTGCAATCAGGGCTACAAACCAGAGAGCGATACCGATAATAATTACGGTGATAGCGCTCCGTAAATGAACCATCTAATTAATCACCAACTAGGACGACGATAAAAACTGCAATGAATAGCGCCCCAAGCGTTAGGAGTCTGCGAGTTCTATAACTCAAGAACTTACTTCTTTAATTCAGCAACGATGTAGTCGATGCAGTCTGTAAGTTTCTTAACATCACTTGGGTCAACTGCTGGGAACATTCCAACCCGCAATTGGTTCTTGCCAAGTTTACGATAAGGATCTGTATCTACAATGCCATTTGCCCGTAGAATCTTTGCGATTTCTAGCGCATCGATTGCATCATCAAAGTTAATTGTTCCTACAACCTTTGATCGCATTGCTGGATCTGTAACAAATGGAGTCGTGTGATCATTTTTCTCGGCCCATGAATAAAGGTGATTTGAAGATTCGGCCGAACGGCCTGCAGCAAACTTAAGGCCACCATTTGAATTCATCCACTCAATTTGTTCGGCCAGCAAGATGATTGTTGCAAGTGCTGGGGTGTTGTAGGTCTGATCAAGTCTTGAGTTTTCGATAGCAATTGTAAGATCGAAAAAAGCTGGAATAAAGCGACCGCTTGCTTTGATTTTTTCAACGCGGGCGATTGCCGCTGGGCTCATGATTGCAATCCAAAGTCCGCCATCTGATGCGAAAGATTTTTGAGGTGCAAAGTAGTAAACATCGCATTGCGACATATCAACATCTAGGCCACCCGCTGCAGAGGTAGCATCAACCAATACCAATGCACCTTCGGTTCCGGCTGGTCGAGTGATTGGCATAGCAACACCAGTGCTGGTCTCGTTATGGGTTAGTGCATAAACATCAACGCCGGCTTCAGCAACTGCAACTGGGTGTGAACCTGGTTCGACCTTGATAATTGTTGGATCATCTAAAAAAGGTGCATCTTTTGCTGCTGCAGCGAACTTAGAGGAGAACTCACCAAAAACTAGGTGCTGTGATTTCTTTTCAATTAAACCAAATGTTGCAATATCCCAGAATGCAGTTGAACCACCGTTACCTAAAACAACTTCATAACCTTCGGGCAGATTAAATAGTGATGTAAGTCCAGTGCGAACTCGGTTTACAACGTTCTTGACTGGCTTCTGGCGATGCGATGTTCCTAGAATTGAACTCCCACCATTTGCTAGTGCAGCAAGCGCCTCGGGACGGATCTTTGATGGGCCACATCCAAAACGGCCATCAACGGGTTTTAAATTATCTGGGATTTTAATTTCGCTCATGGGTAGAGCCTACGGGTTCAGGCGATTAACTTGCCAATCGGTTTTTTGTGAGTCCGAACGCACATAGCGCAAGCGATCATGCAATCTGGAATGGCGGCCCTGCCAAAACTCGATACTGACTGGGCGCACTAAATATCCACCCCAATATTCTGGTCTCGGCACAACGCTGCCCTCGGGATACTTCTCTGCGAGCTGCGCATACTTTGCTTCAAGCGTTTCTCTCGAATCTAATTCAGTTGACTGCGCACTTGCAGTCGCACCAATTTGACTGCCCCATGGCCGAGCCGCAAAATAATCATCGCTCTCTTGCGCACTTACTTTTTCAGCAGTTCCGATAATTATTACTTGGCGCTCCATTGGATACCAAGGAAATACAAGTGAGACTTTTGGATTGTTTGCAATTGCGTTGGCTTTACGCGACAGGTAATTTGTGAAGAAGGTGAAGCCATCAGTTGAAACATCTTTTAATAGAACTGATCGGCCAACCGGTGCGCCATCCGTAATTGTCGAGAGCACCATCGCATTAGCTTCGACCACCATAATGTTTTCGCTGGCCTCACTTAACCACTTCTTGAATTGCTCAATTGGATCGCGGGCAAGGTCGGATTCAGTCAGACCAGCCTGGCCATATGAAAGGCGCATCGCCCGAATGGTCTCCCGATTGATTTCGCTCATGGCTGTATCTAACTTCACTTTCGCCCCGCCTGCATCTTGCGACCGTTTAGGCGCCCCTAGTTTGGTTTCACCCGCAAAAGTGTGGACAATACGCATAACTAATTGAGGGAGTCCGTCGTGTCAGATAGTTTCAAACCCGGTCTTGAAGGCGTCATTGCATTTGAATCTGAAATTGCAGAGCCGGATAAAGAAGGTAGCGCACTTCGCTACCGCGGCGTCGACATCGAAGATCTTGTTGGCCGCGTAACATTCGGAAACGTTTGGGGCTTATTAGTAGATAACGAATTTAATCCAGGACTTCCTGCAGCAGAACCATTCCCAATTCCGGTTCACTCAGGTGACATCCGTGTTGACGTGCAATCAGCAATCGCAATGCTTGCACCTGCTTGGGGATTCAAACCGTTGTTAGACACAACAGATGACGAAGCTCGCGTTCAACTTGCTCGCACATCTGTAATGGTTCTTTCATATGTTGCACAAGCTGCACGTGGCACCGCACCTATGGTTCCGCAATCAGAAGTTGATAAAGCACATACCGTTGTTGAACGAATGATGATTCGCTGGCGCGGCGAACCAGATCCATTACACGTTCGCGCAGTAGATGCTTACTTTGTTTCGGCAGCAGAACATGGAATGAATGCTTCAACTTTTACTGCGCGAGTAATCGCATCAACTGGCGCAGATGTTGCAGCTTCAATCTCTGGTGCAATTGGCGCAATGTCAGGGCCACTACACGGCGGTGCACCAGCACGAGTTCTTAGCATGATTGAAGGCGTTGAAAAAACTGGTGATGCAACTGCATATGTAAAGGGAATTTTAGATCGCAAAGAACGTTTGATGGGATTTGGTCACCGGGTTTATCGCGCCGAAGATCCACGCGCCCGCACACTTCGTCGAATATCAAAAGAGCTAAATGCGCCACGTTATGAAGTTGCACTTGCACTTGAAAAAGCTGCACTGGCTGAACTTCACGAACGCCAACCAGATCGCGTGCTAGAAACTAACGTTGAATTCTGGGCCGCAATTGTTCTGGACTTTGCACAAATTCCGGCACATATGTTCACTTCGATGTTTACTGCTGCACGAACTGCAGGCTGGTCAGCACATATTCTTGAGCAGAAGCGCACTGGAAGAATTATTCGCCCATCTGCAAGATACGTTGGCCCAGCGCCTCGTAAAGTTAGCGAAGTTCAGGGCTGGGATGAGTCAGTCCATTCACTCCACAACTAAACGCAATATCTTCTGGTTCAGAAGAGATCTGCGTCTAGCTGATAATCCGGCACTACTTGCTGCAATTGAGAATGGCGAAGAATTAGTCGCGGTTTACATTCTCGATGAAAAAATAATTAAAGATAGCGGAGCCAAGCGCCTTGCCTATTTAGGTCAGTCGCTTCGGGCGCTCGATGAATCTCTTGGCAATAAATTGCATGTCATTGCCGGAGACCCTGTTGAAACCCTAAACACTTTAATCAAAAAATATGGCGCAGGAGAAGTTCATATCAGCCAGGAATACGAACCATATGGCGCGGCTCGAGATGCAAAAGTCGAGTCAAGTGGAATTAAATTAGTTAAGACCGGAAGTTTGTATGCAGTTGCACCTGGTCGAGTGTTGAAACCAAGTGATGCGACTCCGTATCGGGTTTATACCCCGTTCTATAAAGCTTGGTGTGTGCATGGCTGGCGCAAACCAGTTGCTGCACCAAAGAAATTAAATTTAGTAACACCAAGTGTGGATTACCGTAACTTTCCAGATTGGCAGATTCCAGAAGGGTGTCAAATTTCTAAAGCTGGTGAAGCTGCAGCGTTAGAACGATGGAAAAAATTTAAATCTAGCGCGCTTGCAAGTTATGACACAGAACGAAATAACGCAGGCGTTGATGGAACCAGCAAGATGAGTGAATATCTGACTTGGGGCGAAATCCATCCACGGACACTGCTTGCTGAACTTGGAACAAGTAACGCCCATGATGTTTATCGCAAAGAAATTGCGTGGCGCGAATTTTATGCAGATGTGCTCTTCAATAATCCGCATACTGATAAAGATTATTACGCACCAAGATTTGCAAATATGCGATACGACGAACCTGGCGAAAAATTTAAAGCTTGGTGTGAAGGCAAGACCGGATATCCATTTGTTGATGCCGCAATGCGTCAGATTGTTAAGGAGGGCTGGATGCATAACCGAACCCGAATGGTTGTTGCATCCTTCTTAGTTAAAGATCTGCACTTGGAATGGCAATTAGGCGCTGATTTCTTCATGGAACATCTAGTTGATTTCGATGTCGCTTCAAATGCACATGGCTGGCAGTGGACTGCAGGATGCGGAACTGATGCCTCGCCTTATTACCGAGTATTTAATCCAATCGAACAGGGAAAGCGTTTCGATGTAAATGGCGATTACATCCGTAAATATGTTCCAGAGCTTGCACATTTAAGCAGCGATGAAATTCATGAACCCTGGGAATTTCTAGATGGATATTCAAAAGGTTATCCAGAGCGGATTGTTAATCATGCAACTGAACGTTTGGAATCACTTGCAAGACTTGAAGAGATTAAGCCAGATTAATTTAAAGATTGAACGTATCCAGTTCCGTTTCGTTTTGCTTCATACATCGCTGCATCAGCACGTTTAAGTAGATCTTCCTTTGTCGTTGTTGGCCCTTCGGTTGTAACACTTCCGATACTTACCCCAACTTTTACATCACCAACTGAAAGAGTGAATGGATAGGTGCAAGTTGCCCGAAGCGCAAGCGCCACATCATTTCCGATATTACGTTTACCATAAACAACTACGCCAAATTCATCGCCACCAAGTCTGGCGATCAACACATCATTTGGCAGCACTCGATTAAATCTTAAAGTGATCTGTTTCAATAGTTGATCGCCAACTTCATGGCCATAGTTATCGTTTACTGCCTTGAATCCATCCAGATCTAACAGAAGAAGCGTTCCCGTTCTTCTGCGCAATAATTCAAGTTCCGCGATAAATCTTCTGCGATTCGGTAATCCAGTTAGTTCATCAGTTCGTGCATGCTCGCGATCTTCACTCACCATTTTCGCATCACGCAATGCAAGTGCCATGCGAAGGAAGGCAAGAGAAATAGTCACGAAGGAAATTATCAGAACAAATGCTGGGAAGTAATTAGGCCGAAATGCACCAAAGGCGAGGATGCTTGAACTAATCACTAGTGCAAAAGTTGTGGCCCAGGTATTGATGTGCAGCTTTGGAATTTCAGTTTCACCGCCATGTAGGTAAAGTGCATTAGCTATAAGCACTAGACCCAGAAGCCAGCCATCATCAGTAAGTGCGGCGAATTCATATCCAGTAGTCGCGGAAAGAAGTAGGAAGAATAAATCGGTAATTGCAAAGATTGAGATTCCTAGGAAAAGACATAAGCCACGCAGACTTCGATGCTGGAGAATGATTAGCGATAGGCAAGTCGCTACGAGAACGAGATCGCCTACCGGATAGAGAATTGATAAGAAAACTTCATAACTTTGCCCATCAAAGCGCAGTTGTGCTGGTCTTAACAACAGACTGGAGATAACACTTGATGTTCCAAGAGCGATTATTGCAGTATCCAATAATTCTAAGGCAGTTACTTTCTTTGTAACCGCTAGTGCTCGAATAATTCCAATAATCATCAGAGGATAGAAAGCAATGTAGGTAACATCGATAAATCTCTCTGATATTTGAAAATCATAGAAAGAGTTCGAAGTTGAAAAAGTTGATCCAATTGCCCAGAAAAATAATGCAAAAGTTATTGCAAGTCGTGCTAGCCGATCATTTAATCTGGGAGATTTCCAAGCTATGTAAGCCGCTAAGAACGCGATTAGATTAAAGATAATTAAATCGGGAACAATCGAAGGCAATTGAAAAGCCACCCGAATAATCAGGTGGCTAATCAATAAGAGAAATACTCCTACTCTCGCCATCTAGCGAGCGTAGGGTAAAAAGCGAAGCTTATTTACAGGCGGTGGTAATGCTTGCCTTTGCAGTAGCTAAATCACTTACAGCCTTAGCCTTGCCATCGGTCGCTTCTTTGATTTGAGCATCAAGTTCCACGATATTTGCAGTTCCATCTATAACGCGTTGCTTGTTGAGATCAATTCCAGCCTGAACAGTTGCTATCTGCTTCTTCTGGACCTCAGTTGGATTCTTAGGATAGGTCAGCATGTTCTTGCTCCAGGTATCAACATTCTTCTGGGCACTTGTTATCAATCTTTCGGCAGTTGTCTTAAGGCGGGTAGCACCACTGATTCTGCTATCAAATGATGTTACGACAGAATCTGACAAAGTCTTCGCGTTTAAATAGCTTTTATTTGCGTCGATACAAGGCTTAGAAACCCAGACTAGTTTCTTTGAAGTAGTTGCTGGATTAGGGGCACATGTGTAAGAAATTTTTCCGATAGTTGCCTTTGCCTTTGCTGGCTTACAGGCTTTATACGGTGTCGCGGCAGATGCACTTGAAACACCAAATACCGATCCAGCTAAAACTAGTAGTGCGATTGATATCGCAGAAACTCTCTTTGACATATATACCTCCACAAAATTTACCCAAGAACCACAAATCTATGCGGTGTTGATGTGGCAATTCTATCTTTGCAGATGCAATTTTTCGGGGAGAAGAACTATGTCTGTCGGTGAAATTGCTGTGAATATTTGATTTATTTAACGTTGTCGCGCTCGGACGTTGATTCCAAGCTTTCGAACTAAGGGTCTTGGGCCAAATCTCGCAACGGTGCTCAAAATTTTATATTGCCATCCCGGGATGCAGATCGCCTTGCCACGCTCGGCTGCGCGCCAAGATTCGCTGACTACTCGATCAGCTTCGAGCCACATGAACTTAGGCAGGCCTGACATTTTCATTTTCCCACGTTGATGAAATTCAGTGCGAGTAAAGCCAGGACAGAGCGCTGAGATATTGATATTGGTCTTTGAAAGTTCGGTATGAAGTGATTCGGTATGAACCGTTAAATAAGACTTTGCGGCACTGTATGTGCCACCAGCAATAAAGCTTGCAACACTTGAAACGTTGATTATCGTTCCAGAATCCCGCTCTAACATTTGTGGCAACACCGCATGCATAAGTTGCATTGGCGCTTTAGCAAGAACGTCTATCAAGTTTAGTTCGGCCTCGATGTCACTTCTTAAAAAACTATCCTTAATCCCAAATCCAGCGTTGTTAATCAATACCTCTATTGGTTTCTTCGGATTTGATAAACGTTTCTCGACTCGGGCTAACTGAGCTGGTAGCGATAAATCGGCTTGCAAGACTTCAACACTTATCTTGTATTTTCTTGATAGCGAGGTTGCTCGTTCTTGTAGCCGCTTTTTATCGCGGGCCACAAGAACTAAGTCGAAACCTTTACTGGCAAGCAATCTAGTAAAAGATTCACCAATTCCTACGGTGGCTCCAGTTACTAGCGCAGTGCTCATTTAGTTACTTTACTATCCCAGCTGTTGATTCATCGCGGATGTGCCAAGAAGTTCCATACTCTTCAAGCTTTGCAAGGAATGGCTTTGCATCAAACCATTCTGGACCATTTACTCCAGGCTCTGGTTTCCAAACACCTTCATGAATGAGTTCCATCGCAATGACTGGATTAATTGCGGTCTGCCATACAACAGCTTGATCACCGTAAATCTCCATGGACCAGGCGTTATCAACTACGTTGTAGAGATAAACCGCTTTTGGTTCGCCGTTCTTATCCAAACCTTTAACAAGTGAACCAGCACAAGTTTTACCAGTCATTCGTGAACCAAGTGTTGCCGGATCAGGAAGTGAAGCTGCTAGTAGATCTCGTGGTGAAACTTGAATCCCTTGGACGTCAACAGTTTCAGTGCGATCCATACCAAGCATATGAATAGTTTTTAAGATTGAAATAAACTGCGCACCAAGGCCATATTTGAAGTTAACTTTCTTAGCTTCAATCTTCTGTGGAATCAATACAACTTCTTCGTGTTCAACATTCACACATTCAACCGGCCCGATTCCATCAGGGAAATCAAAGATTTCTAGTTCTGAGAATGGTTCGGTTGTATACCAACCGCGGCCATCTTCCCAGACCAGCGGTGGGTTTAGACACTCTTCGATAGTTGTCCAGATTGAAAATGATGGTGCAAATTCTGAACCAGCAACAACTAAATTGGATCCATCTAGAACAGTTATCGAATCGATACGTGAGAACAATTCGTCGCTTGCATATTTAGCGAAGACATCACTTAGACCAGGTTCAACGCCCATTCCAATCAAGGCGTAAATTCCGCGTTCGCTCCAATTCCAGTCGCGTGCAAATTGTTCATCGCCACATTTCACGCCGGTTTCGGTATATGGATAATGCGGATGTGGCCTAGATAGCGACATCGCCATATCTAAGTAATTCTTATTTTCGATTTCGCAGGCAAGAAATATCGGCATAACAAAACGTGGATCAACTGCGTTAATCACAATATCGGGGTTTGCTTTGCGAATTAATTCGCGGATATCTTCAAGCTCTGCTGCATTTACTTGTGCGGCGGAGAAGCGGGGATCCTTCAAGCGATTTACGGCATCTTCAGCGCGAGATAAATTGCGATCTGCGATTACTAGTTCTGTAATGAATGAACGACGTGAGGCAATATTAGCTATTGCTCGACCAACTCCACCGGCGCCTAAAACTAGGGCCTTCATTAAAACCAACTCCAAACGAGTATTTTCTATTTCCTTGAGCCTAGCCCAGCACATTAGAGATGGGCAAATTGGAATCAAATTGGAATAAAATTAAGTAAACTAACTTTCGATAAAAGTCCAACAAATTTATTTAAAAGTTTAAATCAGGTCCTAGTAGCTCAGTGGATAGAGCAACCGCCTCCTAAGCGGTAGGTCGCAGGTTCAACTCCCGCCTAGGACACCAGCTAATTTCTAATTATGAAAAACAACTGTTTTATCGCCAACGATAAAGATTCTATCTTCGGCAAAATCACGAACCGCGCGGGATAAGACTCGGCGTTCGATATCGCGACCAGTTGCAATTAAATCTTCAGGTGTTGAGGCATGTGTTACATGGGCAACATCTTGATCAATAATTGGACCCTCATCTAAATCAGGTGTTACAAAGTGAGCAGTGGCGCCAATGATTTTTACACCACGTGCATGTGCTTGGTGATAAGGCTTTGCACCTTTAAATCCTGGCAGGAATGAATGGTGGATGTTGATGATTCGACCAAACATTTTTCCGCAGAACTCTTTAGTCAGAATCTGCATATAACGAGCAAGGACTACGAGATCAATTTCAAGTTCAGTTACCAATTTAGAGATTTCGGCTTCAGCTGCTGACTTGTCTAATTTGCTCTGGTCAATAAATTTAATTCCGTGGGATTCCACGAGAACCTTTAAATCGCTGTGATTAGAGACCACTGCAGGAATTTCAATCGGAAGCTCACCAAGCTCTTGCAGATAAAGCAGATCGCGAAGACAGTGCGACTCTTTAGTTACAAGAATGATGGCTCGCTTCTGCTTTGCGGCTGAACGCAGAGATAGCTTTGGCTTAAATTGGCCGAGCCCGCTCTCTAAAATTTCGCGGACCTTTACTAAATCCAGGTCGCTCTCAAAGCGTGTTCGCATAACAAAATCTTGAGTAGTTGGATCTGTAAATTGTTGATTCTCAATTATATTTCCACGCGCAGCTAGAACCGCGGTTGTCATCGCATGCACGATGCCAGGCTGGTCTTTGCACTGCAGGGTGACTATCAAATCCATTGCAGAAGTTTAATGGCTAATTGTGAATCTCTTTAACGCTTTTGGCGCCCACCAGTTACGTTCTCCAAATAAGCGCATGAGTGCTGGAACAAGCAGGGCTCGAACCAAGGTTGCATCTAGAAGAATCGCGAATGCCACACCAAATCCCATGGCCTTAATTGATGTAACGCCACTGGTCATGAAGATCGCAAAGACCGTTGAAAGGATAACTGCGGCAGCTGTGATTATTCGGGCAGATTTCTGAAGTCCAAGTGCAACGGATTCAACATTTGAATGACCGGCATCGTGCTCCTCTTTAATTCGAGAAAGCAGGAATACTTCGTAATCCATCGATAAACCAAAAGCCACAACTGCAATCAAAATAACAATTGAAGTATCGATGCTTCCAGTATTGGTAAATGAACCAACTAGCCAAGTGAAATTATCACCAATAAAGATCCAAGTCATTGCACCCAAAGTTGCAGATAGCGAGAGCAGGTTAAGGATTACGGCCTTAATCGGCAGAATTATTGAACCAGTAAACATGAACAAGAGAATAAGTGTGCCAATTGCAATCCAACCAAGTGCGAGTGGTAATTTCTTGGCAATACCAATCTGGCTGTCTGCATAATCAGCGGCAACTCCACCAACCAACGTTCCTTCTGGAACATTCAGTGCACGAATTTCAGTAATCATCTTCTCGGCTGCGGGAGAGCGCGCACCCATGCTGTGAATTGCAGCGATTCGAATATCAGTGCCAACTGTTTCGGGTGCACCAATATTTATCACACCTGGAACATTTGCGAGTTCGCTTACAAAGCTATTTATTGCAACTAGCTTTGAAGTTCCATTTGGAATAACTATTTCAATTGGATTTGCTTGTTCGCCAGGAAATTTATCTAAACCAACTTGAGCTGCGATGGCTGCCTTGTCACTTGCAGGCAGAACGCGGGTGTCGACTTGTGAGAAGACAATATCTTTTATTGGCGAAGCCAGAGTTCCGAGAATTAAAAGCGAGAGAAATACAACTGCTACTGGTCGCTTCATTACAAAACGGGCAGTGTGTGCCCAGCGGCCATCTTCCTTAGGAGTTATTGCACTCTTGCGCACAACGAATTTATCAATCTTTGTTCCAAGTAGCGCCAATATTGCTGGCAGTGGAACAAGCGCACCAAGAATTGCAACTGCTACTACTGCAACTCCACCATAACCAAATGATTTCAAGAACATTTGTGGGAAGAACATTAGCGATGCCAGGCTGATCATTACTGTGATGCCTGAGAAGAAAACAGTTCGACCCGCAGTTTTAACGGTCTGCACAACTGATTCTTCGACGCTCTTTCCAGAATGAAGTTCTTCACGGAAGCGATTAACTATCAATAGCGAGTAGTCGATACCAAGTCCCATGCCTAGCCCCGTTATCAAGTTAAGGGCAAAAATACTTACGCCCGTAGCAAGGCTAATTAGATAGAGAATTACAAAGGCACCGAGAATTGCACTTATCGCAACAACGACAGGCATTGCAGATGCAATCAGGCCACCAAAAACAAAGAGCAGAAAGAGAAAGGTAAGTGGGATTGAAATAGCTTCAGCAAACTTTAAATCACTTGAAATTCTCTCATTTATCGCATTGTTAAAAGTAGAGAAGCCACCAACATAAATTCTTAGGTTTCCAACTTCACCATCATATTTTTCCTGCAATTCTGCTGCTAATTTATCTAGACTAGTTAGGTCGGTATCAGTGCTGTAGATAAAGAGGTATGCAGAATTTCCATCCTCGCTGGCCAACTGTTTAGCACCACCAGCGCTCCAATAAGAAAGCGTGCTTGCAACACCTGGGCGATTGCGCAGTTCGGCTTCAATAGGTGCAACTTCTGCAGCAACTGCTGAATCTGCAACGCTCTTACCAGCATCAATTATGAAGATGATTGCGGGATCTTTTACCTTAAAAGTATCGGTTAAATAAGTCGCAGCTTTCGAGGAATCACTGTTGGGATCTGAATAGCCACCGCCCTCAAGGCGCGCAAACACCAGAGAACCAATTACCCCTGCAGCGATAGTGGCAACAATGAATCCTGCCAACACAGCCTTGCGGCGTCTGAATAATATGCGACCCAACTTCTCAAACATTCCTGCTCCTTTTATCTGAATAGTGTTCAGATTATGGCATGTTAATTTGAACAGTGTCAAGATAAGAGGCATACTTATCGCATGGTATTGGCCACAAAGGTTCGAGCCCAAAGGGCCTCATATCATCATGGGAATCTTGAGGAATCTTTAATTAAAGCAGCTATAAAACTTGTGAGAAAGAATGGACCAGATCATTTATCTCTCAGGACGGCAGCAGCTGACATCGGTGTAAGCCCGAGTGCGGCCTACCATTATTTTCCAGATAAAAGTGCGCTCCTTAACGGTATCGGCGATTATTTGTTTACCGATCTAGCAAATATGCAAGAAGAGGCATTAGCAAAAATTAAGGGTTCAACTTCCAAAGCTGCAAAAGCGCGATTCAGATCGCTTGGTGAAGTGTATTTCAAGTGGGCCATGAAAGAGCCAAATCTATTTAGATTGATGTTTGGCGGTTTCTGTTCAGTTGACCAAAGTGAACCGGTAGATCACACAGCATATAAGTTACTAACTAAGACTCTTGATGAGTTAGTTTTAACCGGCGCAATGAGCAAAAAGATGCGCCCATATGGAGAAGTTATTTCATGGTCCAGTGTGCATGGGGCTACAACTCTCATTGTCGAGGGTCATATGCCTAGTGAAGCATTTGAATCATTATTAGATGGTATTGAAATTTCCTTAGGAATGAGTAAACAGTGAGCGATCCGAATATTTTGCCAAAAATTACGCAAGATGAAATTGATCCGCGGGAAGATGATGATTCAAAGCGCGATGCTGAAATTGAAGGTGACCGCCCACCCCATCATGGCTAATCATTTTTTGGAGCCGGAGGTGGAGTTGGTGCCGCTGGAGTTGTTGCAGGTTTCGTAGTTCTTGAATCAGTTTTGTAAAACCCAGAACCCTTGAAAACTACGCCAACATTCGAATAAACCTTCTGCACTTCACCTTCGCATTCTGGGCATTGGGTGAGGGCGTTTTCGGAAAATGATTGAAATGCCTCAAATTGATGGCCGCATTTAGTGCAGGCATATTCGTAAGTAGGCATGGTGAGTATTGTAAAGAAGTGAGAGAATTACATCTAATCGAGAAGGAATTAGAGGTGTAAAAATGAAGACCGGGCGAGTTATTCGCAGCACAATCACAGGAGCGATAGTCCTTCTGTCGATCTTTGCAACCCCAGCCTTCGCAAATAACATCACTGCTTCGGTTCCACAAGCTGGTTCAGTTCTCACAACTGCACCTAATTCGATTGCTATTTCGACAGCTTCGCCACTTTCAGAACAGGGAAGTTTAATAGTTGTTAATGATCCAAATGGTGTTGCGGTTGATGATGGATCCATAACAATCGATGGAAATAGCGCTGAAGTTGGTTTAGGCGAGTTAAAAACCACTGGTGTTTACACCGTTAATTACACACTTCTTTCAGATACCGACGACCCACTTACTGGTTCGTATACATTTTTATTTAATGCACCTTCAAGTTTAGGAAGCCCATCGCCAGCGCCAACCCAATCTTCTGTTGAAGCCACTACCGAGAATATGAATTTAAATAATGGTTCTAACGCCTTCGTTTACACACTGCTGGTAATTGCCGCCTTTGTTTTCATATTTTTGGTCTGGTATGCAAAGCAAACATTTGGCGGAAGTAAGCGATCATCAAAAACTAAGCGCAAGTAACCGAATTTAAGTAATGCATTTTTTCACTGACACGCTACAGATTCTTTCAGCGACGACGCTAATTGGCTTGCTACTTGCCATGGCCTTCTTTATTCGAGAAGAGCGCTCAAAGTTTTTACCCGAGGCGATTCGGATTCGTAATCTTGCAATAATTCCAGCAGCAGTCTGGCTAATCTCGAGCATCGGAGTTCTCTTCGTTCAATTAGCAGATTTATTAGCAATTCCTATTTCAGAGACGCTTGATTCGGTTGTCATAAGATCATTTGTTACCCAGACTGCACTTGGTAAAAGCTTTGCAATAAACATTGCAGCTGCAGCAGTTGTGCTGATTTTAATCCACAGAATCTCTCGGACTACAGGTTCAATATTTCTTTTAGGAATAACTTTTATAGGAGTTCTTGCACCAGTTTTTCAAAGCCATTCGAGCAGCTCTGGAAATCACGGACTAGCAATTGGTTCGCTTTTAATTCACGTCATAGGAATTTCGCTATGGGTAGGCGGAATCATCGCCCTAATTTTGATCAATAAATCAGAGCGGATAATCTCAATTCCACGTTTTAGCACTCTGGCACTTTGGTCGGCAATCGGAGTATTTTCAAGCGGTGCTTTAAATGCTTGGACTCGATTAAATTTCCGTGACGCTTGGAACTCTCAATATGGAAATCTAGTCATTTACAAAATTGCCTTGGGTGCTATTTTAATTTTTATAGGAGCAATCCACCGAAAATACCTCATTAAAAAGCTCGAAGGATCTAAGCAAATTTTTCAGCTCTTAATCGTGGAAGTTTTCATCATGATTGCCGCAATCAGCGTTGGTGCGTGGCTCTCTTCAAGTGAGCCGCCAGTTCCTGAAAATCCAAGAGATGTAGGCATTGCAGAAATAATCGCCGGAAGTCCGATGCTGCCAGCCCCAGATCTCAACAATGTTCTCTGGGCGTATGTTCCGGATGCCGCGATTATGGGGCTCCTGATTTTTGTTACTGCGCTTTATATAAGAGGAGTAGTAATCCTGGCGAAGCGCGGTGACAAGTGGCCGATAGGTCGAACTATCGCATTTGCATTTGCAATTGCGGCTACAGATTTTGCAACAAGTGGCGGACTCGGTGCTTATGCACGTTTCTCATTTTCTTATCACATGGTCGCTCACATGATTCTAGGAATGGTTGCACCAATCGGTTTCGTTCTTAGTGCACCGATAACACTTGCACTTCGGACCTTGCCTATCGGGCGAACCCCAGATGAGCGCGGAATTCGTGGAATTTTAATTGCCCTTCTGCATTCAAAGTATTTTCAAGTTATTTCAAATCCAATTGTTGCGCTAGCAATCTTTGACGGCTCACTCTTTGCGCTTTATATGACACCGTTATTCGGAGATTTAATGCAGAGCCACGTCGGACATCTATTTATGAGCCTTCACTTCTTACTTGCTGGCACGCTCTTCTTCCATGTAATTGTGGGAATTGATCCGTCACCAAAGCGGGTTCCGTACATCGTTCGAATAATCATTTTATTTGCGGCAATGAGTATTCATGCCTTCTTCTCTATTGCACTTATGTCAACAACAACGCTCTTAGATGGTGGCTACTTTGCAAGTCTGGATCGGCCTTGGTCGACTGATTTATTGGCAGATCAGAAAGCAGGAGGCGCGGTTGGTTGGGCTATGGGAGAAATCCCAATCTTGATTGCACTAGTTGCAACATTTATTCAGTGGACAAGGGATGACAAGAAAGAAACTAGACGCATTGACCGAGCTGAAGATCGAGCAGCGGCCATGGGCGAGGATGATGAATTAGCAAAATACAATAAATACCTTGCGGAATTGCGACGACTAGACGAAACCAAAGAAAGTTGAGTTAATTAAGCCATGGAAGCGTTAATCGGCGAGGAATACGAAGCACTGCGAGAAAGCGTGCGCGCACTTGCGACCAAGAAAATTGCACCCTTTGCAAAAGCCGTTGATGAAGAGTCCCGGTTTCCGCAAGAAGCTTTTGAAGCTCTGCAATCGGCGGATCTTGCAGCGGCACATGTTGATTCTAAATATGGTGGCCAGGGAGCCGATGCACTTGCAACTGTAATAATTATTGAAGAAGTTGCTCGGGTTTGTGGATCTTCATCGCTAATCCCAGCGGTAAATAAATTAGGTTCACTTCCACTTATCTTGGCCGGCAGTAGCGAACTTAAAGAGAAGTATTTAACTCAGCTTGCAGCGGGTAAAGGTTTCTCTTACTGCCTATCTGAATCTGAAGCCGGATCTGATGCTGCAGCAATGAAAACTAAGGCCATTAAAAGTGGAAGTGATTGGATTATCAGCGGAAGCAAGAAATGGATTTCAAATGCTGGTTTCTCTGATTTTTATACCGTGCTTGCCCAAACTGATCCAGCTCTCGGAGCAAAAGGTATTACCGCATTTGTTGTCGAAAAGAGTGATGCCGGAGTTTCATTTGGGGCTCATGAAAAGAAGATGGGTTTTCGTGGTTCACCAACGCGTGAGGTCTATTTCGATAGCGTGAAAATCTCAGATGATCGACGACTCGGTGAAGTTGGTTCTGGTTTTGGACTAGCGATGAAGACTCTCGACCATACCCGAATCACAATTGCAGCCCAGGCACTTGGAATCGCACAAGGCGCATTTGAAGTTGCCACAAAGTATTCACACGAACGTAAACAATTCGGTAAGGAAATCTTTGATTTTCAAGGCGTGCAATTTATGTTGGCAGATATGGCTATGAATATCGCCGCAGCTAGAACTTTGACTTATTCTGCTGCTGTAAAAAGTGAGCGCGGTGAGAAAGATTTAACCTTCTTCTCAGCTGCAGCAAAGTGTTTTGCAACTGATGTAGCAATGAAAGTTACGACAGATGCGGTTCAAGTTTTGGGTGGATATGGCTATGTTTCAGATTACCCAGTAGAGCGCATGATGCGCGATGCGAAACTAACTCAGATTTATGAAGGCACCAATCAAGTGCAACGAGTTGTTATGGCTCGCCATCTTGGTGAACTTAATTAGAGAATCGCACTATTAGATCTGGTGTTGCAACCGCATTTAACTTTATATCGTGCGCCTCGACCGGAAATGGTTCAACTGTTAGTTCGCCAGAATAGATAAGTCCGATTCGCCAGGCTGAGATATTTGCAAGAGCCCGGTCATAAGAACCGCCACCTTGGCCCAAGCGATGGCCTTCGCGAGTTGCATGAAGTGTAGGAACAATGACAATATCTAATTCTTCACTTGAAATCGCTTCGCCAATTGGCTCGAGAATCTTTCCAACTTTTTTTAACTTTGACTCATCACCGCTCCAGATAACCCATTCCAGGTTCTTATCTTTTAACATCCTTGGAAGCGCTAATCTCTTCTGACTTCTAAGTAATTCCATATTTAAATCTTTGGTTGCTGGTTCATCGCCATATGAGATGTAACTCGCAATTGTCTTCGCGCTCTGAAATTCCTCAGATTTAATAATGTGGGTCCAGGTTTCAGTCAAATCCCGAAGTGATCGTTCAGAACGAAATCGCTTTCGAAGTTCCTGCTTTTTAGAATTCGCTATATCCACAGAAATACTCTATTTAAGAAGTAAGGTTTAGTCATGGAACAACAGCCGAGCGTCGAAGAGCTCTTAGCCAATCTTTTAGATATTGCAGCGCCACTAGCACCATTTGATATGCCGCTATTAGATGCTCATGGTGCAACCCTTGCGAAAGATATATTTGCAGGCGAACGTTTGGTATTACGTGGTGGGACCAGAATTAGATCAACCCAGATTGGATTAGCAGCATCTATCGGTTTAGATAGATTGCCAACCCTTCCGCATCCAAGAGTTGTAGTTATTTCTGCCGGTGATGATTTAGTTGAGCCAGGACAGGCCCTTGAAGATTCAGATGATGAGTTTGAAACTAACTCTTGGATGCTAACTTCTGCAGTTCGGGAAGCTGGAGCGAATGGTTTTCGAGTTCATACAATTCCAGAGAATCATGAACAATTAAGAGAGGTAATCGAAGATCAATTAGTGCGTGCAGATTTAATCGTAATAAGTGGTGAACGCCACGATGAATCATTTGAATTAATCACAGCAGTGCTAAAAGAACTTGGTGAGATAACAACCGTCCGTCCCAAGATGAGCGAGAGCGGGCTCCACAACTTTGGCTTAATTGGTCCCGATAAAATTCCAGTTATAACTCTGCCCGGTGATCCGGTAGTTGCAGGAATTGCAGTTGAAATTTTTGTTCGTCCAATGATTCGGAAAATGGCCGGGGCGCCAAATATTTTCCGCAATCAACTTAAGGCAAAGTTAAAGAGTTCGATTGACGTGACTCCAGGTGAGAGTGGTTACATCAGGGCGCTACTCACATCTGAAAATGGCGTAGTGGCAGTTCCTTTGGATGTTCAAGGCGATCTGGTTTCGCTCTCCGATGCAAATGCTTTCATAATTGTTCCGGAAGATTCCCAGAGCCTGAAAGCAGGCGATGTTGTAGATGTAATGGTTCTTGATCGGAGTTCAAACTAAGTTGGCCACAAATTCAACCTGGCCCATAAAACTTTACGAGAACGAATTAATTTTGCGACCACTCCGCTTTAAAGATAAGCGAGCTTGGGATTTATCAAGGGCAAAAAATCGGGAATGGTTGACGCCCTGGGAGGCGACTAGGCCAGAAATAGATTCGCACTTGAGCTTGCCGACTTACTTTGGAATGGTTCAGTCCTATCGCCGAGATGGTCTGGCCCTTCGATCAATCTCACTTGGAATTTGGTTAAAGGAAAATGGGGGCGAGGTTTTTATCGGCCAAATAACTTTGGGCGGAATCGTTTTTGGGGCTATGCGTGGTGGCCATATCGGTTATTGGATTGACCAAAGTTATGCGAATAGGGGATATACATCTCGGGCAGTTTCGTTGCTGACTGAATTTGGCTTGGAAACATTAGCTCTGCATCGGATTGAAATAAATTTAAGGCCAGAAAATGATGCTTCTAAGCGGGTAGCTGAAAAATGTGGCTATATTTTTGAAGGAATACGGCCTAGATATTTACATATTGCAGGTGCTTGGCGCGATCATCTAACTTATGTAAAAGAGAATCCAAAAATTAAGTAAGACCTTTTAATATAGACATACCGCCTAAATCCCCGAGATTTACCCCGCCTAGAATTATCGTTCTACTCCATGGCCTCCGGTTTTATCTACCTAATCATCCTTGGGATGTGGGCGGCCTATTTTTTACCAAAATGGATGGTCAGCCACGATTTAGCTTCGGGAAAATCTGCCGAGAGATACAAGAGTGCAATGCGCGTAGTTGGTGAAACTGGTTCGTCGCTAATCGCGAATGAGGGCGATAATCTTAAAAAACAGAACCAAATAGCAAATCGTAGAATTGTTTTTGGATTACTAACATTTGCACTTGTCGTTATTGGCGTGCTCTGTGTTGTAGGAGTTTTTGCAACTTCAGTATTTTTAATTCCGACAACTGCATTGGCAATTTACACAATTCATGTGCGGCGCCAAGTTGTAGCGGCGCAACTTAAAGCGCGAAGAGTTAAAGCCTTTGAAAAAATCTCTTCTGCAACAGTTATCACCGAACCAATCGAGCGAGTAACTTTCTCTTCTAAAGTTGATTTTGTTTCTGAAAATAAAGAACACTGGATTCCACTAATCGAACGTATCGATACCGCAGGTGTAGTTGTAATTCCTAAAGATGGGACCGCTTGGCAACCGACAAGTGTTCCAAGACCAACCTATGCGATGGCACCTAAAGCGATACCTTCTAATCGGGTAATTGATTTAACAATTCCGGGCGCTTGGATTGCTTCGCAGCAGGCAAGTTCGGAATCCGAATTACTTCCTTCGCGTGATGAACTATTTGATCAAGAGCTTGCTGAAAATGCAGCTAACGAGAAATATGGCGCAGTAAACGAATAGTTAAGTTAGATCCAAGACTGGAACCACATTCGGTCAGACCAAGAATTATAAGTAATCGGCAGACCTAAGAATATTGGTAGAAAATAAAGGAAATTCACCAGAACAATTGCAGTGAAAATAAGTGCGATTCTTCTCTGGTTCTTAGGCACCTTACTTAGCAAATACACCAGGGTGAGCAGCAGAAAAGGCTCGAATGCAATTGCATAAAAACTGAACATGGTCCGTTCTTGAATCGCAAACCAAGGTAGATAACTTGCGCCAATTACAACTAATAAAATCTCAGCTTGCCAGTCACGCTTACTTACCCAATAACCAATTGTTACTAGCAGAGCCAGCGTCGCTGCCCACCAAAGAATTGGTGTGCCGAGTGCCAAGATTTCCTGCGAACAACTTGCGCCACCACAGTTCTTTGGAGTTTCATAGAAGAATGAAGTTGGCCTTCCTTGAATCAGCCAGCTCCAAGGATTGGCCGAGTATGGATGTGAATCAGTTAACTTGGTATGGAAGTTTAGGATTTCAGAGTGATAATGCCAGAGTGAGAAAAGCGGATTTGAAGAGTAATTACGGTCCCAACCAGTATTTGTTATAAACCAACTAAACCACGAAGCTATGTAGATGAATACGGGAAAGATTCCGAACTGTAAAAATCTAAAGAGCAAGTTTCTGCGAGCCATCTCTCGGATTGGGAATTGCAATCCGAGATAACGATTTTTGCGAATATCTAAAATCAGAACATAGAACGCAAGTGCAATTAGAACATAGAGCCCACTCCACTTTACAGAGCAGGCTAGACCGAGAGTGAGAGCGCTTATCCAGTATTTACTATGCAGAAATGCAAGAACAGCAATCTGAATAAAGAAAAGTAGGAAGATATCTAAAAGCGCAATTCTAGAGTGAACTAAATGCAATCCATCTAAGGAGATTAGGGAGGCCGCAAAAACACTAAGTAGCTTGTTATTGAATAGTTTCTTTGCGGTGAAATACATCAAGATGATTGAAATAGATCCCACAATCGCAGCTGCAAAGCGCCAACCAAATTCATTATTCCCAAAGAGTTTTATTCCACTTGCAATGAGCCACTTTCCGGTAGGCGGGTGCACGATAAATTGGGCAAGGCCGCTCTCCGAATCAATTTCAACACCTTTTTGTAAGAGCGATTCGGCATTTGTCGCGTAGTAAATCTCATCAAAGATTTTGCCCTTGGGGCTATCAAGATTCCACAATCGAAGGGCTAGTCCAAAGAGCCCAAAGCTCAACGCGTAAACCCAGTCCCGAGATATCCGCAACGTGGTTGTCATAACAGAAGCCTAAAGCCTGCGAGAATTACCCAATGCTAATTCTTGCTGCGATTCCGTTAGGCAATCCTGCTGATGCCTCGACGAACCTGCGCGAAGCGATTGTTAGCGCTAAATTCATTGCTGCCGAAGATTCTAGGAAATTTTCTAGACTCTGTTCAGATTTGGGAATCACTTATTCGGCAAAGATAATTTCCTTCTTCGAGGGCAATGAAATCGAACGCCTAGAAGAGCTTGTTGCAATTTTAGAGAGTGGTTCAGATTTACTTGTTGTAACAGATGCCGGAATGCCAGGGATTAGTGATCCTGGTTATCGCTTAGTTCGCGCCGCGGTAGAAA
>Ga0315909_10000992_pt1 | contig 38233 bp, 29 predicted proteins | sample LakEriMetagenome_11_FD_203527 | JGI IMG/M metagenome (GOLD analysis project Ga0315909, IMG submission 203527) | Freshwater fungal communities from buoy surface, Lake Erie, Ohio, United States - Buoy 2 MA125 | ecosystem: Environmental > Aquatic > Freshwater > Lake | place: USA: Lake Erie, Ohio... | reverse complement strand
TTGTAAACTCTGAAATTGAAAAAGAGATTGCAAAAGTGGATTCACAACTTGATGCAAAAGATTCTCAAATTAAAAAATTAAAGAAACAACATGAAAAAGACGTTGCTAAGTTTGATTCTATGTCTGATGACGAGCTCACCTCTGCTTTCACAGACGCATTCAAGTGATTCTACTTTAATAGCTGTACCAAGACACACTTTACAAAAAGCGTTGGTAATTAAAGCACAATATGAATTGTGTGATGCTGAACTAATCCTTGTAAAGGATAAAGTTAGTTTACTTGAGAAGAAAATTGAATTGAAAGATTCACAAATTGTAAATCTAAATACTATAGTAAAAAATACCGAATCAATTATTATTGAAAAGGATAACATTATTGCTATAAAAGAATCTGAAATCAAAGTATTGAAGTCGGAAAAACGAAAAAAGTATTTTAGTGGGTTAGCTACTGGTGGTAGTATTGGCATTGTCGCTATGACCCTGTTATTCTTACTATAAGAGAACCCTATGGCAAAAACTTTAAAGGAAATGATACGGGAGGAGTACATTAAGTGTGCGAAAGATCCCGTATATTTCTTTAAAAAATATTGTTACATCCAACACCCACACCGAGGTAAGATTTTATTCAACTTGTACCCGTTCCAAGAAGATTTGATGACTGATTTCAATGATAATCGGTTCAACGTAATCTTAAAGTCACGTCAGTTGGGTATCTCAACCCTATCAGCAGGATATTCGTTGTGGATGATGTTATTTCATGAGGATAAAAACATATTGGTAATTGCCACCAAACAAGAAGTAGCAAAAAACCTTGTAACAAAGGTTAGATTTATGCATGATAGTTTACCAAGTTGGTTAAAGAGTGAAACTATCGAAGACAACAAACTTTCCTTACGATTACGAAATGGTTCTCAAATTAAAGCAACCTCTGCTGCAGGTGACGCTGGTCGTTCTGAAGCATTATCAATGTTAATCATTGACGAGGCTGCATTTATTCAAAATATCGAAGACATTTGGACATCGGCTCAATCAACTTTGTCTACAGGTGGTAAAGCTATTGTACTTTCAACACCAAATGGTGTTGGTAATTGGTTTCATAAAATTTGGTTAAAAGGTGAGGCTGGTGATAGTTGGAATCCAATTAAACTTCACTGGACTGTTCACCCTGAACGAAATCAAAAGTGGAGAGATGACCAAACTAAACTACTTGGTGAAAAAGGAGCAGCACAAGAATGTGATTGTGACTTTATCAGTTCAGGTTACACTGTAGTTGATTCATCAATCCTAACATGGTATCAAGAAACTTATATCAAAGATCCAGTTGAAAAACGTGGATTCGATAGTAACTATTGGGTTTGGGAATATCCAAACTATTCTCGTGACTATGTGGTTGTAGCTGACGTTGCTCGTGGAGATGGTCAAGATTACTCAGCATTCCATGTTATAGATGTGGAGACAGTAGAACAAGTTGCAGAATATAAAGGTAAGATTGAAACAAAACAATTTGGAGCGATGCTAACCTCTATTGCCGCTGAATGGAACAATGCTATGTTGGTGATTGAAAACGCAAACATTGGTTGGGCTGTTATACAAGAAGTTATTGACCGAAATTATCAAAATCTTTATTATTCATATCGTGAAGTAGGGTACGTTGACGAAGATGTTCATCTACGAAAGGGATGGGACTTAAAGAAAAAAGAAGACATGGTTCCTGGGTTTTCGATGACATCAAGAACACGACCATTAGTCATTTCTAAATTAGATACATACATGAGAGAGAAAGCTCCAATCATTCATTCTAAAAGATTGATTGATGAGTTGTTTGTATTCATTTGGAATGGTTCACGGGCTGAAGCTCAACAAGGTTATAATGATGACTTGGTAATGTCATTTTCCACAGGACTATGGGTAAGAGATACCGCTCTTAAATTAAGACAACAAGGTATTGATTTAACACGAACTGCGCTTACACATATTGGAAAAAGTGACGGTGGAGCTTACAACTCACGGCTTGGTAGTAAAAACCCATGGGTTGTTAAGGATGGTCGTGGTAACGACCTTGACATGACATGGATACTTTAATTTGGTAGTTAAGTTTATTTTTTGTATATTTATAACTTGTAAGAGTATACAAATTAGAGAAACAACATATGGCAGATAATTCATTATATGGTAGACTGAAAAAATTATTCAATACCCAAGTGGTCGTTAGACGTATTGGGAAGGATAAAATTCAGACTGTCGATACTCAAAGACTCCAATCTCAAGGTAATATGAGACAAAGCTCATATTACGACCGATTTGGAAGATTACACACGTCTCGAAGAAACTGGGAAACGTACAATCAACAATTTAACTACTACTCCAATAAATTAGAGTTATATACTGACTACGAAGCTATGGATAAAGACTCCATTATCGCTTCAGTTCTCGATATCTACTCCGATGAGTGTACATTAAAGAATGACATGGGTGATGTTTTAAGAATCAAATCGTCCGATGAGAATCTTAAAAAAGTATTACATAATTTATTTTACGATGTTCTTAATATTGAATTTAACCTTTGGGCTTGGATTCGTGGTATGAACAAGTATGGTGATTATTATTTACATCTTGATATTGAACCTGAAGTTGGTATTGTAAACGTATCACCAATGTCCACTTATGAGATAGAACGTGTTGAGGGTTTTAATCCCGAAAATCCGTATGAAGTTAAGTTTAAATTGAGTTCTATGTCAAATGCGCCAAACTCATATAACATCATGGGTAAAGCCAAAGAGGGTGTTGAGTTTGACTTCTACCAAGTAGCTCACTTCAGACTTATGGCTGATTCAAACTTCTTACCATATGGTCGTTCTATGTTGGAGCCAGCTCGTAAGACTTGGAAGCAATTAACCCTGATGGAAGATGCTATGATGATTCATCGTATCATGAGAGCTCCTGAAAAAAGAATCTTTAAAATTGATGTTGGTAACATTCCACCAAGTGAAGTTGACCAACATATGAGGAATATCATCGACCAGATGAAAAAAGTTCCGTACATCGACCAACAAACTGGCGATTACAATCTAAAATTCAATATGCAGAATATGTTGGAGGATTATTATCTTCCAGTTAGAGGTGGTCAGAGTGGTACTGAAATCGATTCATTGAGTGGAATGGAATTCGGTGGTATTGATGATATTGAATACTTGAAAAATAGAATGATGGCTGCTTTAAAAGTTCCTAAAGCATTCATTGGATATGAAGAAGGTGTTGAAGGTAAAGCTACACTTGCTCAACAAGATATTCGTTTTGCTAGAACTGTTGAGAGAATTCAAAAGATTGCTCTTTCAGAACTTACAAAAATTGCTATTGTACATTTGTACTCACAGGGGTATGAAGGCGCTGAACTTGTAAATTTTGAATTAGAGTTAACAACTCCATCAGTTATTTACGAACAAGAAAAAGCTGCTCTATGGACTGAAAAAGTTTCATTGGTAAACTCTATGAAGGAGTTGAAAATGATATCTCAAGAATGGATGTATAAAAACATCTTTAATATGTCAGAGGATGAGTGGAAACTTGAACAAGCTAAAGTTATTAACGACTTAAAACTTGGATTTAGACAAGAACAAATCGTAAATGAAGGTAATGATCCCGTTAAGACCGGTGAATCGTTTGGTACGCCACATGATTTGGCTGTTGTATCACAACAACCGGCTGAAGATGAGGGTGGTTCACCTGAAGGTGGTCAAGAAGGTGCTGGTAGACCTACTGAAGGTGGTACATATGGTACTGATGCTGCTAATATGGGTCGTGACCCATTGGGTAAAAAGACCGATGTCGGTGCTGATTCAGCATATCATTCATTTAGAAACTCACCAAACACATTGGAGTCATTGAAAAGGTCTATGAGTAAAGTCAAAACTAAAAAAATGATAATTGAATCTTTAAAAACCGATGAAGAATCGGAAGAGTTTGGTATGATGGACGAATCTAATTTGTTAGATGACACGATTTGAGTATAAATCTAATATTTATAAAGTAGAAACAAAAGAGAAAGTTTAAGATGACGAAACTTAAACATAGTAAATTTAAAAATACGGGTATTCTATTCGAATTACTCGTAAGACAAATCGCTTCAGACACTTTGGCGGGTAAAAATTCCCTTGCCCTTGAAATTATTAAAAAGCATTTCAAGAGAGGGAGTGAATTGAGTAAAGAATTGAAACTATATCAATCTTTAACAAAGGAAAACTTTGATTCTCAATATAAAGCTCAAGAATTTATGAATATTATTCTACAAGAACGAGGTTCATTGGTTGAAACGACATTGAAGAGACAAAAATATAATTTAATTAAGTCAATTAAAGAATCTTTTGTAATGGAAGATTTTTTTAAGTATCGTGTATCGAACTACAAACAATTGGCTTCTATATACAAGGTATTTGAGTACACTCAATCAGTTTCTCCAAAAGAATTCGTAGAATGTAAAACGACAATTCTCGAAACCATTACTACAAAAGACGTAGAAATCATTTCAGAGTCAACCACAACCAAAGAATATGCTCAACAACCTAAAGAGGTTCGTATGTTGGCTTATAAATTCTTGGTTGATTCGTTTAATTCAAAATATACAACACTTTCAGAATCACAAAAGAAGGTTCTTCGTAACTATATCAACAATGTGGACAACTCAAACAATTTGAGAAAGTTTGTATTGTCTGAAGTTAAAAGACTAAAGTCTGAATTTTCAAAAGTGAAGGTGACTGATAAAGTTGCAAGTATTAAAGTTAATGAGACTGTAAATTTAATTGATAATATATCAAATTCAAAGGTAATCAACGAAAATCAAATTTTATCGTTGTTAAGATACCACGAATTGCTACAAGAATTAAGGAGAGTATCAAATGTCTAAATTTTTATTAGAACAACTTGACTTAAAATTTAAGCAATTCGAAGAAGAAGAGCTTGAAGAGGCAAATGTTACAGGTAATATGGATGGTGGCGCTGGACCACCACGGACACCTAACGCATTTGCTAAATCACAAGATGAAGACGATTTAGACTCCGACCACATTGAGGTTTTAGGTTACAAAAAGTCCAAAAAAGAAAAAGCACACTTTGAGGCTGTATCTCGTATGGAAGACCAATTGGAAAGTCTAATCGAGGCTACTTATAGAGCGTATAAAAAAGACGAAACCCTTTCTGCTAAAAAGAAAGTAAATTTGGCTATCAAAGAAATCAATCGCAAGTTATATGAGGTTGAACAATTGGTAAATCAGAACACAAAACTTAAAACTGAAATGGGATTGAGTCAAGGTCAGTATTGGGAATCTACAAAAGTAAGATTTGGTAAGATTTCCGAAAGAATGTTAAAGATTTCTCGTAAGATTAAAGAATTGGGTGCTTAATATGTCTTGTGGATGTAACAAAAATTCAAAATTGAAAGAAGCTCTTGAAGTTGATGACCTTGAGCAGGTTCGTTATATAATCCGCAGGGAAATTGCAAGAATATTTTTTGATTTATATCGTAAAAGACAAGTTTGGGAGAAATAATGAAACAATTACTGATTGATGTTAGTTTATTTGAGATTACACCTCAAATGTTAAAAGAATCATACGATAAAAGTGGTAGATTCGTTGTCAGCGGTGTACTTCAAAGAGCTAATGCTAAAAATCAAAATGGTAGAGTTTACCCAAAAGATATTCTTGAAAGAGAAATTGAAAAATACAAGGGTAGAGAAATCAGAGAGAACCGTGCATATGGTGAACTTGACCACCCTGAATCTTCAGTTGTTGAATTGAAGAATACGTCACACATTATCCGTGAAGTTTGGTGGAATGGTGATGATGTAGTGGGTCAAGTTGAGATTTTAAATACACCTGCTGGTAAAATTTTACAAGAATTGGTCAAGGCCGGTTGTACTGTTGGTATCTCATCACGAGGTATGGGTTCGGTAAAACAAATCAAAGAAGATGGTACAGTTGCAGTTGAAAATGATTTCGAATTAATCTGTTGGGACTTTGTATCAAACCCATCAACCCAAGGTGCTTTCTTGAGACCCACAAATGAGGGTGTTATAAACGAAAGTGTTCAAAGAAAACAAACTAATTATACTAAAGCGAATACCATCATGAGAGATATCATTTGTGAAGTTGGTGGATATTGCGAATGTGATTTTGGAGTTAAATAAAATGAATTTAAAGAAACTTATTACTGAATCTGCTTCGAAAGAAGCCATGGGCATTGCCGCTTTTACCGCAACTCGTGGTGATGCTGTTCAAAAATTTATAGATGATAATGGTATCGATGCATCTGCATTATACAAGTATGTAAAAAATGGTAAAATGCCCGAAAGAATGGCATTTGTGTCAGCTCTTGTTGGTAATCCTGGTAATAAAATGTTTAAAATGATTGTATCCAAATTTGGAACAAATGAAAGCATCCAAGAACAAGACCACGAAGTATCTATGTCACAAAATTCATTAGACTCTATTATCAAATACGCTACTGAATTAAAACAAAAAATGGGTGAGATGGAAAAGGACATTCCTGCTTGGATTCAAGACCATATCACTAACGCTGAAAACTACATTTCACAAGCATCATCAAACTATCATGATTATGATGGTATTTCTGAATCCATAAATGAAGTAGATGGTATGCTCAACAAAAAAGTTTATAAACTTTTGATGAAAGAGCTCGGTGATTTGAGAACGGGTGGTCCTAACCATCAGTTTGCAGTAATGCACGTTTTGATTGGCGCATTAAGAGATGCAAACTTCCATTCAGACGCAAAGAAAGTACCTGCTTTATTCCCTAAAGCTGAATACGAAGGTGACCCGATGGGTAAAGAAGATACCATTGATATATACGAATACGACCTTGGTCCAAAAATTGCTAATATGGCACAATGGGATGGTGGTGCTATTGCTGACGCAATTGCTTTTTATACTTCGATGACAATTGGTAGACCACTTGGTCAAAAAATTGAAAAACTTGTTGAATCTAAATCATAAAACAAACGGATACTAAAATGAAGAAATTAAAAGACCTTTTAAAAGAATCACAAGAACTTGATTACCGCAGAATGAATGTGGGTGAAGAGGATGAAAAAGGAATGACCAAAGAAGAAAAACGTGCATTCGTTGAAGCCGTTGCTGCATACAAACAATTAGGTGAGATGATTTCACACAAAGGTAATCTTGGTGAGATTCACGATTCTATTAAAAATATTGTAGAAAACGCTAACAACATCACTTTAAAAGAAACCGGCGATTGGTTCGATAGAGTAACTGTTCAGAGACACATGAAGTCTATGAATGAGTCATTCAAAGTATTTTCAAATACAATTAAAGAGGTTTCTACTTTACAACAAAGAATGGAATCTGCTTACGATGAGATTGGTGAAGTTCTTGGTAAATACTACGAAATCAAAGAAGGTAATGAGTTTGGTGCTGCAAGAGCTAAAGCAATTGCTGCTGGTGAAGATTCATTTGAAGTTGATGGTAAATCTTACAAAGTGACTGATGTAGATGATTCTGACAAAAAGAATGCTGAAGAGTTCACTAACGAATCAGTAAACGAAGAAGAAATCAAGTGGAACGCTGTTCAAAACGCAATCATCAACTTCTTAAAAGCCAATACTAAAATTTTGGATAAAAGAGTTCAAGCTAAAGATACTGAAGGTGTTAAGGGTGGATTAAAATCTATCATTAGTGGTTTGACTAACGCACAAAGAAGTTTGAATTTAGAATCAGTAAACGAGGCTTCGTATACTGTAAAAGCTGAAAACCCATATCAATTTGTAAATGGCGCATATGCTGTTTTAAATGCATATTTGAGAGATGAAGAACTTGGACCAAAGGGTAAAAGAGAATTACAAAGTATCCTAAAGTCATTAGACTATATGAGAAAGTATTTTTACTCTAACATGAACGAATCGGTAAACGAAGAAGAAATGGAAGAGGGTAATGAGTTCGGTGCTGCAAGAGCTAAAGCCATTGCTGCAGGTCAAGACACATTCCAAGTAGGTGATAAAACGTTTAAGGTTACTGATGTAGATGCTGAAGACAAAGAGAATGCTGAAGACTTTGCTAATGAGTCTATGAAATTGACTTCACTTATAAAGTCTAAAAAATCAGTAAACGAGGGTGCTCATGGTATGGCAACTAAATTGGTTCAATCGGTAATCAATGGTCAGACATCTCGTGTTGAAGGTATTCCTTTATCAAAACCAATGGCTGAAGCATTTATGAATTGGTTGAGATTATCTACATATGGTCGTAACTACAAAGACTTACCATTCTATATGTTGCTTAGAGCTTCTTTCCACTGGGGATTGAATAGATACATCGACTCATCATTGAAAGCTGAATACGTCAAGTTGAGTAAACTTGTTGCTGATATTGAAAAGAAGAGAAAAGAAAAGAAGGCCTAATTATGAACCCATCTGACATATTACAACAATTGTCGGTGGACTTTTCAAAGCTGATTAAGAATAACTTATCAGACATTAAAAAGTTACCACCGAATCAACAAAAGGAAATTGGTAAGTTGATGTCAATGTTCAAAGATGGATTAGATGACTTGACCGAAAATACTCAAAAGTAATTTTATAAAAAACATTTTCATATTTATATACACCTATCATTAACTTGGTAGGTGTATTTTTTTTAATCAAATAAATTTTATGTATAAAAAGAACAACAGAGACAATCAAAACAAAGACTTCAAAAAGAAGAAGAGGGCCCGTAAAGATGATATGTTCATGTATGGGAACGCGCTTGGTGTAAAAGTAGTAGATGGTAATTTAGAAGCCGCACTTCGATTACTAAAACGTACTGTAAAAGATAGTGGGATGATGGATATCTTACGAGATAAGAAAGAGTACACAAAACCCACAACACTTCGTAGAAAACAAAGAGAAGATGCTCAACGAAAAGAGTATATTCGAAGAATAAACGAAGGTTAATAGTAAACACTTTATCGTTTCAGAAAAAGTAACCCTATTTATTTTAAAAATATCACTCCCCAATGAGTGATTACTATTATTTGAAAAAATATTCTATTAAGATTCTCAATAATCTTATTATCCAAAAAGCTTAATTTAGGAGAAAAACAAATGAAATCAGATTTGTTAAAAGAAGCAATTGCCGATGCCAAAGCCGTTAAGGAAACTGCATTAGCTAACGCTAAAATGGCTCTCGAAGAAGCATTTACCCCAAAACTACAATCTATGTTGTCTCATAAGATTGCTGAAGAGTTGGAAGAGGAAGACGAAGAAGAAGTTGCACCAGAGATGGACGCAATGACTACTGACGAACCTGTAGAAGACGAGATGGCTACTGAAGAAGACGAGATGGCTACTGAAGAAGATGAGGAAATGTATTCTGAAGAGGGTGAAGAAGACATGGAAATGGACATGGATTCTGAAGAAGATGGTGAAGAGTACGATGTTACTGGTGACGAGGAAGAAGAGACTGAAGAAGACGATTTAGACCTTGAAGCTGTAATCAGAGAACTTGAAGACGCTATGGCCGGTGAAGAAGAAGTTTCTGAAGAAGATGAAATGGGTGAAGAGCCCGTTGCTGAAGAAGAAATGGAAGATGAACCTGTATCTGAAGAAGAGGAAGAACTTGACATCAACGAAATCATCAAAGCCTTACAAGAAATGGATGGCGAAGAAGAAGAGCCCGTTGCTGAAGAAGAAGAATCTACTGAAGGTTACAAGGAAGAGTTGGAAGAGGCTTATAAAGTTATCACTTCTTTAAAGAAAACCATTAACGAGGTGAATCTTTTGAACGCTAAATTGTTATACACTAACAAATTGTTCAGAACATTCGACTTGAACGAAAATCAAAAGATGAAAGTTATCGAAAACTTCGATAGAGCTGCATCTTTGAGAGAAGTTAAATTAGTTTATGCTACATTAGGTGAAAACTTAAATGTTGCAAGAAAAAACAAAACTGTTGTAAAAGAATCACTTGCTTCTAAACCTATGAAGTCATCTGCTCCTAAAAAAGAAATCATTTCTGAAGGAACTGCAGTAGCTGAAAGATTTAAGAAGTTGGCTGGTTTAATTAAATAATTCTAAAACCAAAAGAAAAAAGGAAAATTAAGATGAAAATCAATAACATTTTAAATGAATCTGCTGGTTTCAACAAAAGATTATCTGAAGAGAGCAAAGGTATCGTAGCTAAATGGGCTAAGACCGGTCTTTTAGAAGGTATCAAGTCTGACTTCGAAAGAAGTGGTATGGCTACTTTGTTGGAAAACCAAGCAAAACAATTAGTATCTGAAGCATCTGCTACTGGTACTGCTGCTAACTCTGAAGAATGGGCTGGTGTAGCTCTTCCTTTAGTAAGACGTATCTTCTCTGAAATCGCTGCTAAAGAATTCGTTTCAGTACAACCTATGAACTTACCATCTGGTCTTGTATTCTACTTGGATTTCAAGTATGGTTCAGGTCAACCTGGTTTCACAACCGGTTCAGGTAAAGATTCACAAGCTGATTCAGTATTCGGTATCACCGAAACTGCTGGTCAAGCAACTGGTGGTCTTTATGGTGGTGGTCGTTTTGGTTATACTATCAACGACCAATTTGCTACTGTATTCGCTACAGCTTCAAACGCTACTTCAGCTTCTATTAACTTCGACTCACGTTATGGTGCTCCAACCTCTTACGATGTTGTAAAAGTTAACTTGGCTGGTCTTAATGCTGACTTCGAAGGCGTTCGTGCATTCCAATTGTTGTCCGCTTCTGCTTACGTTAACGTAATCGAAAACTTGACTACAACTGATGGTTCTACTTATGTTGAATTCGTAGTAGCTGATGGTGCTGTAACAAATGCTACCGCTGTACAAGTTGCTTACCACAAACAACCAAGCGATATCACTCGTGGTGACTTCGAACAAACCACTTCAGGTTTCGCTGCAAACCCTGAAACTGATTTGGGTATTCCTGAATTAAACGTTGAACTTCGTTCAGTTCCTATCGTTGCTAAGACTCGTAAGTTGAAAGCACAATGGACTCCTGAATTTGCTCAAGATTTGAACGCTTACCATTCAATTGACGCCGAGGCTGAATTAACTTCAATGTTGTCAGAATACGTTTCTCAAGAAATCGATTTCGAAATCTTGGATATGTTGATGACTAACGCATTGACTACAGGTTACTGGTCAGCTCGTGTTGGTTACGAATGGAATGGTTCAGCTTTTGCTCAATCAGCTGCTAACTACACTGCTTACATTCAAGGTACATGGTTCGCTACATTAGGTACTGTACTTCAGAGAGTTTCTAACCAAATCCATGCTAAAACCATGAGAGGTGGAGCTAACTTTATGGTAGTATCTCCTGACGTTGCAACTATCCTTGAATCTATCCCTGGATTCGCTGCTAGTGGTACTGGTGCTGAAATGCAGTTCGCAATGGGTGTATCTCAAGTAGGTTCATTCGCTAACCGCTACCAAGTGTACAAAAACCCTTACATGACTGAAAACGTTATCTTGTTAGGTTTCAAAGGTGCTCAATTCTTGGAAACTGGTGCTGTATACGCTCCATACATTCCATTAATCATGACTCCTTTGGTGTACGACCCGAAAAACTTCCAACCTCGTAAGGGTGTAATGACTCGTTACGCGAAGGAAATGATTCGTGGTGAGTTCTACGGTAAAGTATTTGTTGATGGTTTGAACACATTGGGTTCAACTATCTAATATAAATCTTTATTAAAATAGAGAAGGGGGTCAAACGACCCCCTTTTTTATTGCCATAGGGATATTTATATTTATAAACAAGGTTTACGAAATATGGAGAAAAATATGGCCGAAAATATTCAAAGACGAGTTCCAAAAAGTGATATCAAGTTTTCGATAACCTTATCTGACGAACAAAAAGAGGCAAAGTCTCAAATTATCCAAACACCATTTAACTTTATCGTTGGTAAAGCCGGTAGTGGTAAGACATTACTTGCCTGTCAGATTGCATTGGATTTATTCTTTAAAAGACAAGTTAACAAAATCATAATGACACGACCTACTGTGTCAAATGAAGACAATGGATTTCTTCCCGGTTCATTAGAAGAAAAATTAGAACCATGGTTAGTACCAATCCGTGATAATATGAGAAAAGTTTATAACAAACCTGACATATTAGAGAAAATGGAGAAGGATGGTAACCTTGAGTTAGTATCATTAACGCATTTTAGAGGTAGAACGTTTGATAATGCGGTTTGTATCGTAGATGAGTTCCAAAACTTGACAAAACAACAATTGCAAATGGTTTTAGCTCGACTTGGTAAAGGTTCTACGATGATTTTGTGTGGTGATTCACAACAAATTGACTTAAAATACCAAAATGACTCTGCAATCCATGAAGTTCCAAAGCTAAAAGGAAGTAAGTATGCTTACACTGTAGTTTTGAAAGATAATCATAGACATGAAGCTCTTGACGACATATTAATGTTGTTAGCATCCTTTTAAGAAACAAGTTCCGTATAAATCTTACTATTTATTAAGGATAGTAATAGAAAATTATATGAGGAAAACATAATGCCGGATTACAGCGGTTCTTTTAGCGGTTCGTTTCAAGGGTCAATTAGTGGTTCACTAATTGGCAGCGGTATATATTCATCGTCTGCACAAATAGACTTTACAGCCATACCAAACAAACCCGCGCAAAGTCAATACATAACACCATTTCAATCTAATCAGATAAAGGCGTTTACTGAATTTAAACAAGGTAGTGTTCTTACTCCGGGAACATTCCCATATTTTTCAGCGTCTATTCAAGATAGAATTGTATCACAATCTCAAAACACTTCCGCTGTTTCAAGTTCAATAGTATCTACTATATCATCATTTTCAAGCTCAATTGCTACACGAATGTCTGCTATCGAAAATGACGTAGACGCTACCGGTTCAGACGCTCAAACACTTTCATTTAATCCATCTACAAATGCGCTCACTATATCAAATGGTAATTCTGTTGATTTATCAGCACTTGCAGGTGGTGGTGGTGGTTCTGGTTTAGCAATTACCGCTTCAGATGAAGGTTCTGTTCTATCGGTAAATGTTAGAAGTATAGATTTTGTAGGAAATGGTGTAGTTGCAACAAATACCGGCAACGCTATCACCATTACAATCAATACATCATCGAATGGGTCTGATACTGCGTTATCACAATCAACAAATCCGTTAACCACATTTGATGGTAATCGTGTGGTATCTAATACTAATTTACCCGCTGGCGTATATAATACAAATTTCGCTACAAGTGGTTCTCTTGCAAATTTTATTGAAAAAGTATTCTTTCCAAATAGTGTTCCTGTAATAACAACTACTGGATTTACTATTCAAGAATTTGAGGTTAGTGGTTCGGTGGTCGGTATTGTATCTGCTACCGATGCTGAAGCACAATCAATTACATTTAGAACTTCAAGTTTGTACACCGCTGACTTATTCAAGATATCATCGGCCGGTCAAATTACATTGAACACAAAATCAACCGCATCTATGAATACGGATACCACTCCGGGTTCTGGTTCACATCCATTTTTGGTAGAAGCCGTTGATACATTTTTTGGAGTTGGTTCTCAAACTGTATATATCCGTGTTAATCCAAATACGGCTCCTGTTTGGAGACAAACTTCAACTGGGGGCTCTATTGTAACATCATATACACAATCTTTAAACGAAAACTCTACAGCTGCTAATAACAAAGTTAGAGTATATTTTACCGATGCTGAAAGTGATACAATCACAATAGGAACGGGGTCAGTACCATCCGAATTCTCATTGACGCTTGGCGCTACATATGTTCAATTGAATCAAGTAACTGCTTCATTGGATTATGAGACCACAACTCATTACAATTTTGTACTCACGGCAAGTGACCAACATTATCAAGATGGTGATGATTCTGATTCAATTACATACTTACCATTTAGAGTTTCAGTAGTCGATAACGTAGTTCCTGTAGTAAATAATCAGACTTTAACTGCTATAAATGAAAACTCATCAAATGGTACGACTGTTGGTTCAATAACTGCTACTGATTCGGAGAGTGATACTATAGTATTTAGTAACTTCACATTAATATCCGCATATCTTAATAGTGTTGGTACAAACATTACTTCGTCTTTAGGTGGTACGTCTTTATATGACCCACACGCTGACCCATTCCAATGTACATCCGGTGGAAGTGTAACTCGTAAAAATGGAGTTTACTTAAACTCTGATGTAGCTGATAGATATGTTTATTTAGTGACCGTGAGTGATGCTTACAATACCACTACCGATACCGCAGAAATCACCATACCAATTGATGCTGATGCTAGTTCAACTATTGGGTCTGATACACAAACGTATTACATAGTAGAATCCGCAGTATCTGGTGCTGATTTAACCACAAACACCGATGGATATACTGCTGGTAGTATTACATACTCGTCAGCCGTTTCACAAATGTGGAAAGTCAATAGTTCACCGGCTGGGTATGTTAGATTTACAAACGGAACTACACAATATACCGGCTCTACATCACTTGCTCTTGAACTAGCAAGTCATATAAGTGGTTCTATATACACGTCTGGCTCTACAATTCAAGTACAAGTAACGGCTTCAGAAACTTCGTTTGAAACCACAAAACAATATAGAACTCACACATTAAGAGTTACTCCAAATTTAGCACCCATCATTGCTTCTAATACGGTTGCGTATTCGAGTTATTTAAATACAAATGGGGCTAGGTCACCTCAAAATCTAGCCATTGTTTCATTTGGAGAACCACAACCTGGTATTGGTGATACTATAAATCATTCAAGTTTCCAATTAGTATCTTCTTCAGCTGGATTTAGTCATCTTCAAAGTGGTGACAACTATTACATTTATGCTAATACAAATGTACCCGCTGGAACTTATACATTTAGTGGAAGCGTTGCTGATAGTTTTGGTAAAGTGGGAAGTGGTTCTGCTTCATTCCCATTCTCAATAACCATCGCTCAAGCTCCTGTTGGTACTTTAACAACAAATGGTACGTTCTACGTTATAGAAACTGCAAGAAGTGGTGCTTTGATTTACACAAGTACAAATGGTAGAAGTGGTACTCAAGGTGATTTGGGAGTTACATACTCACCACAATACAATTTGGCTGCGGTTCAATCATTTACATCATCGAATGCTCTTGTAGGTGTTACCTCAACTGGCGCTATATCAATAGCACAAAATGTTAGTGGCTCTTACACATCAGGTCAAACATTTACATCAAATATAACATTCCGTGACCAATACAATAACATTGGTAGTGGTAGTATAACAATAAATGTGGCTTCTAATAGTGTACCAACGGCATCATTCACCCCAATTACTACTAACCTAACGGCATCTATATCGGCCAATACCGGATTAGTAAGTGCAAGTATAACTGACATGGAAACTGATACTCCATTCTTAATGTCACTTGGTGGTACAAATGGGTCTGACTTATACGCAGTTCCACAAAACGCAAATTCATCATCATATGTTATAAAAAATGTATCAACAATTTCAAGTGGTCAAACATTGACATACGATGCTACAATTACGGATGTGCATGGTAAGTCAAGAACATATTCTTCAAATACAATAACTATATCAGACCAAATAGGCCTTGTATATGGATATGGTTGGAGTGGTGGTTCTGCTGCTAACCAATCCACGGCTATCGCATCTTTAGGTGATACTGATGCTGATGGTATTGGAATTACAAGTGGGTCGGTAATAGCTATGTTACAAAGTGGGTCATTAGGTAGTACGTTTACACCATCTTATATTGGTGGTGCTTGTACTTTACATAAGAGTAGTTCGCTATCAACTATGTCAGATACATCAGCTACAGGAATATCCACACTTGGGTATTTTAATTTTAGTTCCACATCACAACGATTGTTAATAATTTTCCCATCCGCTTCTAATTTAGGAGGTAAACCCGCAAGTATGTATGATGGCGTTCCGCCCGATTCTATTGGAACTGCTAATGAATATTACACATATGCTAAAGACGCTGCTATTCCAGGTACGATTGGGACCGGTGTGTATTACTTCGATTTACAATCAGCATATCAAGGATATACCCGTTGGGGTATGATTTTTGCTGAAGGTAAAAATACTAACAACTCAAGATATTATTTGATGCCGGATACGGCATCCGCACCATAAGGAGATTAGATAGAATGGCAACTACAGCAGGTGATATTTACGTTAGGAGTGGGGCTTCCGGCTCATTTACCGACATTACTTATGTACAAGGCGGTTGGATTACGGTTGCGTCATCCTCGACTATGTACTCCTTATACCACGACCGGTTAAAGGATGGTCAAATTGTATATGTACAAAGTCAAAACCAACTTTATGTTACTTCAAAATTTGTAGCATTTGAAACTCCAGGTTATGCTGGATTTGATGATTCAGCTTCATTTGCTACATTCCAATTCCCATCTTCAGGTGGAACTGATATTTCAGCACTTAACACATTTACAGGTTCAATTCAAAGTCAAGTAAATGGTTTAAATTCAGTTACAAGTTCATACGCACTAAAAACTGATATTAGTGGGGCTTTCACGTCATTATCAGCATCAATTGCATCTAGATTTGATACACTTGGTGGAATTGGTGGAATATTTTCATTAACGGGTTCTTTTTACTCAACAACAAATAATGTTCAAATTACAGGTTCACTATCAGTATCAAGTGGTTCATTTGAAGGATTGAAAGTTGATTCCGTTGGTAGAACAATTATTGGTGATAGTTCAAATTTGAATTTAGAAGCAATTGAAGGTGGAATTATTTATTCCGGTTCTTCGTTTTACTTTGGATTATAATATTTATTCATGTATACAAAAACACTATGTTAAATTTTTAATGCATTAAAATAGGAGAAATTAAATGGCAACATGGAAAAAAGTGATAGTATCGGGCTCAGCCGTATCTCAATTGAGTTTCGCTGGTACTGGTATTTTGTCTGGATCTGGCGCAGTCACCGCCGTAACCGATACAGCAACAATTGATTTAACATTATCCGCAGGTTCTATTAGTGGTGTGGTAGCTTCAGGTTCTATTGACCAAGGTCAGTTGGCTGCTGGTGCTGTAATAGCTAGTAAAATTGCTGATAATGCTGTAGTTAGTAGTAAAATTGCTGCTGGTGCTGTAATCACAGCCGCTTTGGCTACTGGTTCAGTTGCAAGTGCAAACATCATTGATGGTAACGTAACTAACGCGAAATTGGCTAACTCATCAGTAACTATTGGTTCTACCGCAGTTTCATTAGGTTCATCTGCTACTACAATTTCTGGTTTATCTTCAGTAACATCTACTACATTTGTTGGTGCTTTAACAGGTAACGCTTCAACCGCTACTTCAGCATCTTACGCTAACTTAACAAACGTAAGTGGTGATATCACAATTACTGCGCCTGGTGTTGCTACTATTGCTAACAATGCTATTACAAGTGCTAAAATTGGTGCAGGTCAGATTGTTAACGCTGCTGTAGCCGCTGCTGCTGCTATTGAATACACAAAGATTAGTTTCGCAGGTTCTGGTATCTTATCAGGTTCTGGTGCTATTACAGGTGTAACTGATAGTGCTACTATCGATTTAACAAATACAGCGGGTACGCTTAGTGCTGTTGTGATTTCAGGTTCTATTGATAGTGGTCAATTAGCAAACCTTGGTGTAACTACCGCTAAAATCGACAACGATGCTGTTACAAGTGGTAAGATTGCTGCTGGTGCTGTGGTTACTGCTAAAATTGCTGATGCTAACGTAACTGATGTCAAAATTGCTTCTTCATCAATTCAAAACGGACACATTGTAAATGGTACGATAGCTAATGCTAAATTGGCTAACTCTGCTATTACAATTGCTGGAACTTCCACATCATTGGGTGGTTCTATTACTGCTGCTACAATCTTGAATGGTACTGGTGTAGTTTCCGCTTCGGCTGTTACATCACCATCTCAAGGTACTTTGACTGTAAATGGTACTAACATCGACTTGGGTGTTCAGACTGGCGATTCACCAACATTTGCTGCATTGACCATCACTGGCGATTTGACTGTAAATGGTACAACTACTACAATCAATACATCTAACCTTGTTGTTGAAGATAGATTTGTCTTCTTGAACGCTGGTTCTGGTTCAGTAGTACCAGCAGGCGAAGGTGGTATTATTGTTGAATCAGGTTCTGCTGGTATAGGTACTGCATTCTACTATGATTTCCTTGACCAACGTTGGGCTGTTGCTAATGGTGTAGCTTCTACTGCTACAAGTGTAACTGCTGACGCATTCATGACTACCGCCTATGTGTCGGTTGCCAATGGATTTGCTGCATCTACAGCGGCTACAGCTGCTGGTTATGATGACGAAGGTAACATCGCAATTTCTGCTGATGGAGATATTTTTATCTACTCATAATCTAACTTGAAAGGGTTATGGCAGAAAATAAAAACAATATTCCTACGGAAGCAACCCTCAAGCTCTCAAAACGAGAGCTTGAGGCGCTTCTAATAGGTTTGGGTGAAGTTCCATTCAAAGGAAAAGACATCGAGTTTGTTTATAAACTCGCTGTTAAATTACAAGAAAACATTTTAAAATTAAAATAAGTTATGAAACCATACGAAGGATTTACTGAAGCTGATTTTGCTATTATAAAATTTGCTATTCATAAATTAGATATTAAAGGGGTTGAAGCGGTCACAATCGCAACACTTCTTAATAAAATAGAAAAAGAAATTGCACTATTACAAGTGAAACATGATTCCAAAGAAAATCCTCCATCATAGGGGGATTTTTTATTTTATAAAACTCTATTTATTGTAGTATAATAGAAAAAACTACTTTTAATGTTGGCCCGAAAGGGAAGTGGGCACGAAAGTGTTACCAACCGCAGTAAAGGAAATGGAATATGCCAAATTGGAAAAAAGTCATAGTATCTGGCTCAAGTGCCAGTCAACTTAATTTCGGTGGGACCGGATTTGTATCCGCTTCCGCTATATCATCACCCTCACAGGGTAATTTAACGGTAAATGGTTCTAATATTGATTTAGGACTTCAGACGAGCGATGCTCCTACGTTTACTGGTTTAATATTAACATCTGCTGCTACAAGCACAACATCAACACGGATATTTGTATCCGGTTCGGGTGGTGTAGTGCAAACTCGTGTTGTAAATAATGAATTATTACAAGGATATGACATTGTAACCACGTTGATACCTGTAGAACACAGAGGTCAACCTGATGGGTTTTCACCATTGGCAATCATATCAGATTTACAACCCGCACAATCACCATATGGAACTTGGATAGCTCCTTATGCTGGATTCGTCCATACAATTCAATTGATGGTTGGTCAAACAAATACCACAACCGCTAATTATACAATTCAACCATATGTAAATGCTGCGACTGTTGGCACTCCTGTTACTAACGCATTAGCAAGTACACAATATGCTGTTTATGATTTTGCATTTGGGTCTGGATATTCATTTCAACGTGGTGATAAAATTGAATTTGAATTGAATAAAAACACAAATACTTGTGACTTATATACGTTGATGATAACATACAAGATTCAACCATTTACATAAGGTATAAAATGAGCGCTATACATAGTTTACATAATTCGATAGAAGGTGTGGTTATCAATGGTAATTCATGTCCATTCTTTTACCATATACAATCTGGTAGTTTTGTTGATTCATACAATACACAAACATCACAACAATCAACGTCTGAAGTTACGGAAGTTCGTGATGTAGAATTAACCACATACATTAAAGTTACTCTTTCCAATGGTCAGATAGTTAAAGCATCATCAGACCTTTCAGTATATACAACTGCTGGAACTTGGGTGACTCCAACTGAAGAAAATTATTCTTCGCTAAATTTATTTAGTAAAGATTCAACCCCATTAACTATTACAAATTTAGAAGTAGTTAATGAGACTATACAAACTATATCAATTACTGTTGAGCCAGACCACAATTATTTTGTAGGTAGTTTACTTGTACACAATACCGGCCCAACCGGTCCAACCGGCCCACAAGGTCAAAAGGGTGATACTGGTGGTACTGGTCCTACCGGCCCCGCAGGTCCCGCAGGTCCAACCGGCCCAACCGGCCCACAAGGAGCTACCGGCGCTCAAGGTGGTGTAGGACCGACTGGACCAACGGGAGCCACAGGAGCTCAAGGTTCTGCCGGACCCGCAGGTTCTACTGGAGCTCAAGGAGCTCAAGGTGCTACGGGTACCGCTGGTGCTACGGGCGCACAAGGAGCTCAAGGTGCTACAGGTGGTACTGGCCCACAAGGAACTGTCGGTGATAAGGGTAATACGGGCGCAACGGGTGCTCAAGGTGCTACTGGTCCACAAGGACCTGCTGGTGCTACCGGTCCCCAAGGTATTCAAGGAAACCAAGGAGCTCAGGGACCCGCTGGTCCTCAAGGTGGTACTGGTCCAACGGGCGCTCAAGGTGCTACCGGCCCAACGGGTGCTAAAGGTCCTCAAGGGGTAACTGGTGGTCCCGGCCCACAAGGAGCTCAGGGTGCTACCGGACCAACTGGTCCTCAAGGAGCTACTGGTCCAACGGGCCCTCAAGGTTCAAAAGGAAATTTAGGACCAACCGGTCCTCAAGGAGCTAAAGGACCAACTGGTCCTACAGGCAATACCGGGGCTACTGGTTCCACCGGCCCACAAGGCGCTGTTGGACCAACTGGCCCAACCGGCCCAACCGGCCCACAAGGAGCTACCGGCGCTCAAGGTGCTACGGGCGGTACTGGTCCAACTGGTCCAACCGGCTCAACCGGCCCACAAGGTGCTACTGGAGCTCAAGGGGCTGTCGGAGCTCAAGGTGGTACTGGTCCAACGGGCGCTACTGGTGCTCAAGGTGGTACTGGTCCAACCGGCTCAACCGGCCCTCAAGGTGCTACTGGTGCTCAAGGTTCTGTTGGCCCAACCGGCCCACAAGGTGTTCAAGGTGCTCAAGGTGCTACTGGCGCACAGGGTGGTACTGGTCCAACTGGTGCTCAGGGGGCTACCGGCGCACAAGGTGGTACAGGTCCACAAGGAGCTACCGGTCCACAAGGAGCTACTGGTGCTCAAGGTTCTGTTGGCCCAACCGGCCCACAAGGTGTTCAAGGCGCTCAAGGTGCTACTGGCCCTCAAGGTGCTACTGGTTCTACTGGAGCTCAAGGTGCTACCGGTCCTCAAGGTGCTACGGGTTCTACTGGAGCTCAAGGTGCTACGGGTTCTACGGGAGCTCAAGGTGCTACGGGATCTCAAGGCGCTCAAGGTGCTACCGGTCCAACGGGACCGACCGGCCCTCAAGGTGCTACTGGTCCAACGGGTGCTCAAGGTACTACTGGCCCACAAGGTGTTCAAGGAGCTCAGGGTGCTACCGGCCCTCAAGGAGTTCAAGGTGATAAAGGAAATACTGGTGGAACTGGCCCAACCGGCCCAACGGGCGCTCAAGGTGCTACTGGTGCTCAAGGAGCTTCACCACAAGGTGCTACTGGCGCTCAAGGTGCTACTGGTGCAACTGGCGCTCAAGGTGCTTCACCTCAAGGTGCTCAAGGTGCTGTAGGTCCAACAGGTGCTCAAGGTGCTACTGGGGCTCAAGGTGCTTCACCTCAAGGTGCTCAAGGTGCTACCGGCCCAACGGGTGCTCAAGGTGCTACCGGCCCAACGGGTGCTCAAGGTCCTACCGGACCAACTGGTCCAACTGGAGCTCAAGGTGCTGTTGGTGCTCAAGGTGCTTCACCGCAAGGTGCTACCGGCGCTCAAGGTGCTCAAGGTGCTAGTGGAGCTCAAGGACCACAGGGTACAATCGGAGCCCAAGGTGCTACCGGAGCCCAAGGTGCTACTGGCGCTCAAGGTTCTTCACCTCAAGGTGCTCAAGGTGCTCAAGGTGCTACCGGTGCTCAAGGTGCTACCGGCGCTCAAGGTGCTTCACCACAAGGTGCTACGGGTGCTCAAGGTGCTCAAGGTGCTACGGGTGCTCAGGGGTCGTCACCCCAAGGAGCTCAAGGTGCTACTGGCTCTACAGGCGCTCAAGGAGGAGTAGGTCCTACCGGAGCTCAAGGTCCTACCGGACCAACTGGCCCAACTGGTGCTCAAGGTGCTACCGGCGCTCAAGGTGCTTCACCCCAAGGAGCTCAGGGGTCACAAGGTGCTACTGGTGCCCAAGGTTTACAAGGTTCGACTTCTACAGGTCCTCAAGGTTCACAAGGTGCGACAGGACCAACGGGTGCTCAAGGTGCTACTGGCGCTCAAGGGGCTTCACCTCAAGGGGCTCAAGGAGCTACCGGTGCTACTGGCGCTCAAGGCGCAGTTGGTGCTCAAGGTGCTTCACCTCAAGGTGCTCAAGGCGCTGTAGGTCCAACTGGCTCTACTGGTGCTCAAGGTGCTTCACCACAAGGTGCTACTGGCGCTCAAGGTGCTGTTGGCGCTCAAGGTGCTACTGGCGCTCAAGGAGCATCTCCTACTGGCGCTCAAGGTGCTGTTGGTGCTCAAGGTGCTCAAGGTGCTACTGGCGCTCAAGGTGCTTCACCTCAAGGTGCTCAAGGTGCTGTAGGTCCAACTGGCTCTACTGGTGCTCAAGGTGCTTCACCACAAGGTGCTACTGGCGCTCAAGGTGCTGTTGGCGCTCAAGGTGCTACCGGCGCTCAAGGAGCATCTCCTACTGGCGCTCAAGGTGCTGTTGGTGCTCAAGGTGCTCAAGGTGCTACTGGCGCTCAAGGTGCTTCACCTCAAGGTGCTCAAGGTGCTGTAGGTCCTCAAGGAGCTCAAGGCGCTGTTGGTTCAAACTTTACTGGAGCTCAAGGAGCTCAAGGTGCTACCGGCGCTACCGGCGCTCAAGGTGCTAAAGGTCAAAAGGGCGATGCTGCTCTTGGTACTTTGATTAGTGGTGTATCTCCGGGACTTTCGTGGAACGCAACTCGTGGGTATTTAACATTTAACAATGGTGGAAACACATATGTGGTTCATATGTATTTAAGTGGTTCAGCATACTAATTAAAAAGGTTATATGTCAGGATTTAAAGGGAATCAATTAGTCAATTTATGGGGTGGTGGTTCTGAACAACTTCAGAACATTACCACAGGTAGTTTAGTTGCTGCTGTACACTTACCGGGTGTAGATTATTCGGAATTATCATCCACAAATTGGACTGGTTCTTCTTTAGCTGGAATTCAGATTACATCAGCATCGGTTGTAGCTAAAAACATGGGCGCGTCTGCCGAAGAATTTGCGGTATTCAACGATTCATTATCAGTTGGGTATGGTAAAATTATTCTTGTAAAAGATTCAACAAACACCTATAGATTTAAAAAATCACAAGACCTACAAGTAGGTGTTGATTATCTAATAAAATATGAAAGTGGTTCTTTTTCAGAAGAATTGCTGCAAGATGCATATACTGAAACTAATACTGAAACTTTATATAGAATCAATATAGAACCTGATGACGTATATGTTTTAAATGGTTATATAGTTCATAATAACCCATGTTGGTGGGTGTTACAACCATGTGACCCTGGGTGTAGCGGTGGTAATGTTTACGATAGTAATCCTGGTGGTAATTACTGGGAGATAAACGGAGTTTGTGGTTGTGGTGATGCTGTTGTCATGGATGATGGTTGTTGTTATTCGGTTATGGAATTCAACCGTGAAGGTGATATCGGGCCGCCATACGATAACTACAATGGTGGTGATATTACAGTCAATGTACAATCTTGTTTTGGCGGTGGTTGTGGTGCTTGTCCAAGTGGTGACCCTGATACATCAACCGGTCCAACAGGCCCTCAAGGTTCAAAAGGTATTACGGGTAATACCGGTCCTACTGGCCCACAAGGTGGTACTGGTCCACAAGGTGGTACTGGTCCAACTGGAGCTACCGGCCCTCAAGGTGCTACCGGCTCTACAGGTCCAACCGGTTCACGCGGTTCTCAAGGTGCTGTTGGTCCAAAAGGAGCAAACGGCCCGCAGGGAGCTCAAGGTGCGGTAGGTGTTGGTGGTTCTGGAGGACCTCCGGGACCAACCGGTGCTGTTGGTGCTCAAGGTGCTTTAGGGCCTGCTGGTCTCAAGGGTACTAAAGGTAGTGGTGGTTCTACGGGTCCAGCCGGAGCAGTTGGAGCAACCGGACCACAAGGTGAAATTGGTGTACAAGGTCCGAAAGGTATCACCGGATTTGGTGGTAACGGAGGCCCTACTGGCCCACAAGGTGCTACAGGCCCACAAGGCGCCACCGGTGCTACAGGCCCAACTGGCGTACAAGGTGATTTCGGTGGAGAGGGGTTACAAGGTGCTACTGGTGCTACCGGTCCACAAGGTGGTACTGGCGCTACTGGTCCACAAGGAGCTACCGGTCCACAAGGATATGAGGGATGTTCGTATCCATCAACTAACAACGGACAAGCAGTCGCAATAACAAACAACAATACAGCTGTTCAATCATTTGCAAAACAAGGTGCTGGTTCTTGGGGTGGTGGTGTATATTCTGATTTAGGATATGGCGCTGGCGCATATGTAGAATTTAAATCTACAAACTACACATATAAAATGGTTGGTTTAAATACCGACCCTGCTGCTGATGCTTCTTATTGTTCTATAGATTACGCATGGTATCCATATGCCGGTGGTGGTGTTCAAATTTATGAGAGTTGTAACTTTGTAACCGATTTATCATTTGGATACACAAATGGTGTAACTACATTTGCTATATACTACGATGGTCAGTATGTACATTATATTTTAGATGGTGTTATCAGACGAAGTGTAAACCATGGTGCTGGCGCAACATTCTATTTAGATTCATCGTTTTATTCAGGTAATGCTGCTGTACAAGATGTAAAGTGGTGTAACAATTATGGTGCTATTGGTATAACTGGTGACCAAGGAGCTCAAGGAGCACAGGGGTCTACCGGCCCACAAGGTTCTCAAGGCGTTCAGGGTGGTACTGGGCCAACTGGCCCACAAGGTGCTACTGGAGCTCAAGGGGCTATCGGAGCTCAAGGTGGTACTGGTCCACAAGGTCCACAAGGTGGTACTGGTCCAACAGGTGCTACCGGCGCTCAAGGTTCTACAGGTGCCACCGGCCCACAAGGTGCCACCGGCCCACAAGGTGGAACTGGCCCACAAGGTCCACAAGGTGGGACTGGTTCAAAAGGAACTACTGGTGCTACTGGTGGTCAAGGTGGTGAAGGTCCACAGGGTAATAAAGGAGCTACAGGTCCTCAAGGAGCTACTGGCCCTCAAGGTCCTCAAGGTGCTACCGGCCCTCAAGGTGCTACCGGCTCAACGGGCGCTCAAGGTGGTACGGGTGCAAAAGGAACTACAGGTGCTGTTGGTACTACTGGTGGAGAGGGAGATATTGGTGTTACTGGAGCTCAAGGGGCTACTGGCCCACAAGGGGCTACTGGCCCACAAGGAGCTACTGGCGCAACGGGTGCTCAAGGTGGTACTGGCCCACAAGGTCAAAAGGGTACTGCGTTTGGTTCTGCTACTTTAAACTATCAAGTATGGTCAACTCATGCCGGAAATGGTTCTACATCACAATATGGTGTTTATCCAACAAACTCAAATGACTTTGGTAAGTTCTTCGATGCTGCATATACAAATTCAACATTACACTCACAAGGTATTGTAAATGCCGCAACAATTCTTGATTGGACATCCTATACTACATTGACTGGTGCTGGGGTAAGTGTTCCAAATTCAGGTGAATTCTTTTCCGTTAGAGCTTGGGGGACGTTTATACCATCCGAAACCGGAACATATACTTTTACAGCGGAATCCGATGACTCAATTGATTTATTTATTAATGGAACTATTGTAGCATCATTTTATGGTGGTAGAGGTACTCCAGCATTGGGAACAACTACAGGTACAATTTCATTAACCGCTGGCACTGCTTATTCATTTTTGGTAAGAACTCAAGAATATGGTGGTGGTGAAGGTATGAGAGTCTTTTGGAAACGTCCATCTGAATCGGGTGGTGGTACTTGGTATCAATATACATCTGAACTTGGTAGGTCAGGTGCATTAGGTCCGATTGGTTCTCAAGGTAATACAGGCCCAACCGGCCCAACTGGCCCTCAAGGCCCAACCGGCCCTCAAGGTCCACAAGGCGCTACTGGTGATACTGGTTCAAAAGGAAGTACGGGAGCAACAGGTCCACAAGGTTCAAAAGGTATTTTAGGTGGAAGTGGTGATACGGGTGCTACTGGTGCTATAGGTGCTCAAGGTAACGCAGGTCCTCAAGGAGCTGCAGGTGCTACTGGCGCTCAAGGTCCGAAAGGTGCTACTGGCGTTCAAGGTTCTCAAGGAGCTGCTGGTGCTACAGGTCCTAAAGGAAACACGGGTTCTACCGGCCCACAAGGAGCTACCGGTTCACAAGGTTCTGCTGGTGCTACTGGTCCACAAGGAGCCACCGGCCCACAAGGTTCTCAAGGTGCTACCGGACTTATTGGTTCGGGTGGGGGTGTTGGTCCTACTGGAACCATTGGAGCACAAGGTAATCAGGGGTCTCAAGGAGCCGCAGGTGCTACGGGCCCTAAAGGAATTACCGGTGCTCAAGGTGCTCCGGGAACAACACCAACTACCTTATCAACTTATTGGCAAGCAACTTCCGGTGCGGTTGGTACTGGTCAAATATCATTTAATAACACAAATTCATGTTCACTAACTACTATAGTTGTTAGTAGATATTCTTGGTTTACCAGTACGGATAGATATTCATATTTAATCACGGTAAATAATGGATGTAGACTTGATATTGGTCAAGGATTTCCAGACCCAGCATTTGGTGAATTCCAAGTTGTATCCAATACATATGATTCAGGTAATCAGCGATTCACAATTGTTCTTACAAATTTAACGTGTGATAATGCTACATATGGTACATCAAATAATAACACCTATTTAGATTTCTATTGTGGTGGTGGTGGTGCTGCTGGTGCTAAAGGAAACAAGGGTGTTCAAGGTTCTCAAGGTGCTACTGGTTCTCAAGGAGCTGCTGGTGCTACGGGTGCTAAAGGAAATACAGGTGTAGGTGGGGGTCAGGGTGCTACTGGTTCTCAAGGGGCCGCAGGTGCTACTGGACCAAAAGGAAATACGGGTGCTACTGGAGTTACGGGTGCTCAAGGAGCCGCAGGTGCTACTGGGGCTCAAGGGGCTACCGGCTCACAAGGTGCTCAAGGGGCTACCGGACTTATTGGTTCAGGTGGTGGTATTGGTTCAACCGGAAATGTTGGAGCACAAGGTAATCAGGGGTCTCAAGGAGCCGCAGGTGCTACAGGTCCTAAAGGAAACACCGGTAACCAAGGTGCTCAAGGTGCTCAAGGTTATGCTGGTAATAAAGTGTTAGACCCTAACTTTGCTGCAATTGGTGCTGCTAACAATATAGACTTGTATTATACGGGTCATAATGCTACTACTCAAGCATTTGGATTATCTAATAATCCACAATCGGCTAATTCTGCTTATGTACTTCGACAAGATAGCTCTGGTGCTGCTGAATATCAAGTTACTGAATTTTTTGTAAAACCATCTACTGACTATACCCTTGAAATTTGGGTAGCTTACGATGTAAACTGGGCTGGTAGTGGTGCAAATTATGGTATGTTCCACATGAGGCAATTTGCTAGTGGTGGTGGTCACTTTTCTACTGGTGTAGAAGATGGAACAATTATAGACCAAAAAGATTTATATTCATCCGAACTTGGTACTACACTAACATGGTATAGAAAGAAATATTCATTTACGTCCACAGCAGACGCAACCGGAGAACATCATTGGTACGTTGGATATGCTCCATCAGGAACAACCGGCGCTTGGAGATATTTCACAGGCCTATCCATAACTGAAACTCCTAACGGTATCCATGGAACAAAAGGGGCTCAAGGTGCTACTGGTTCAAAGGGCGCTACCGGCGCTCAAGGTGCTGCGGGCGCTACCGGCGCTCAAGGTGCTCAAGGTGCTGTTGGTACAAAGGGTAACCAAGGCGCTCAGGGTGCTGTTGGTGCTACTGGCGCTCAAGGAGCTCAAGGAGCTACTGGTGCTCAAGGAGCTCAGGGTTCCGCAGGTGCTACCGGCGCTCAAGGTGCTCAAGGTGCTGTTGGTACAAAGGGTAACCAAGGCGCTCAAGGTGCTGCTGGTGCTACTGGTCCTCAAGGCGCTCAAGGTACAAAGGGAAATACAGGTCACCAAGGTGCTCAAGGTGCTGCTGGTGCTACTGGCGCTCAAGGAGCTCAAGGTGTAAAGGGTATTACTGGAGCTCAAGGAAGTTCCGCTCCCGCTGCTCCTGAAGGAACGTATGATGGTGCTGTTGGGGGTCAAGGTAACCAAGGCGCTCAAGGTGGTACAAATGCAAAAGGCGATAAGGGTAATGAACTTGCTGGTGGTTATTTTGAGTGGGATAATTCTTTACAAAAATTAACATTCAAAAAACATGGTTGGGTAAATGGTGACCGTGTTTGGATTGTAGAAACTTACAAATATTTGTTCTAATAAGTTTAGATTCCATATTTATATTAAAAGAATATAAGTTATGGAAAATGGATTTAAATTTGACCGAGACCCACATCGTTTGGATGTGAATTACACAAATTATTATTGGTTTCACGAAGGGTTTACACCTGAAGAGTTGAAGACCATCGAAGAATTGACTTCAGATTTAAAGTTTGAAGAAGCTGCTATTGGTCAAGACAACGTTAGCCGAAAGAATGAGACTTATCGAAAATCATCAGTAAAATGGTGTCCACAAAATGAAAAGTGGGAATGGGTGTATTCTAAATTACATAATATGATTTCTGAAGCAAATCAATTTATGTGGAAACTTGATTTGACTCATATGCGAGAACGGATTCAATATACCGAATATTACGAAGGTGGTGGTCACTACGATTGGCACATGGATTGTGGTATTGGAATTCAGAATCAAAGAAAAGTATCAGTAACAGTTCAACTTTCAGGTCCAGATGAGTATGAGGGTGGTGATTTAGAATTTATGTTGGGAGCTGGAGCCACTCAAGCTCCAAGGGGTAAGGGTGTTGTTGTGATATTCCCATCTTTTTATTTACATAGAGTCAAACCCGTAACTAAAGGTACTCGTAAATCATTTGTACTTTGGGTCGGTGGAGAACCATATAGATAATATGAGAAAAACGAGTTTGCCAACTGCTTTGGTTTATGGTTGGAATAGATTTGGTGAGATAACACTAAAATCTGATGTATATCACGAAGAAAATTTATATGAATTTGTAAAAATATATTCATACGATTGTGCTTGTAATTTTAAATCAGATTTTGCTAAACATAAGCCGGACATCATTATATTAATTGGGCCGGGAAATGGACAAGTTTATCAATTCACCAGCCATACATTTGTGATGTCAAAAGTTTTTACATATACTGAAATTCCAGCTGACAATGTTCTTGCAAATGATATTGTATGTCAATCAACGTTTTGGGCTTGTAGGTCTCAAAAAGAAGTATTTGGAAATAGAGAAACGCCTATATTCTCAATCTTCACACCAACGTACAAAACCAACGAACGTATATTCAGAACATATGAATCTTTAAAAAACCAAACGTATCCAAATTGGGAATGGGTGGTCGTTGATGATTCACCTGAAGGTGATTATAAAACGTGGGAATATCTAAAAACTATAGCTGACGAAGATTATAGAGTAAAACCGTATAGAATGTCACCAAATAGCGGTGGTAATGTTGGCGAGGTTAAACATAGAGCTGCCATGTTATGTAATGGTGAGTGGTTAGTAGAACTTGACCATGATGACACTTTGATAACAACTTGTTTACAAGAAGTATTACATGCCTCATGGCAACATGAAGATGCTGGATTTATATATACGGATGTAACCGAGGTTTATGAAAATGGAGCACCACGTCAATATGGTTATATAGGTGACGATTGGTATGGTCATCCGGAAAATAAATTTGATTGGGGTTATGCAGGACACACATGGCAAAATATTGATGGTCAAGATTGGTTGGTACACCATTATCCTGATATAAATCCAAAATCAATACGATTCAATATTGGTATGCCAAATCATTGTCGTATTTGGAGACGTGATACATATTCTGAAATCAGAGGACATAGTAGAGATATTTCAGTAGCAGATGATTTTGAATTAATTGTAAAGACATTTTTACATACAAGAATAATTCACCTTAAAAAAATGTTATATGTACAATATAATAATGGTGATTCGACAGTAGATAATAATTCAACCGATATTAATCGTAGGGCTAGATTAATAAAAGATTATTACGACCCATTTATTCATCAACGAATCCTTGAGCTTGGAAAAGATGATTGGTGTTGGAATGAGTCCGATGGCCATTCTTGGAAATTTCAAGATGATATGGATTATACAAAATTTGGTGAGAGTGAACAAGTTTTAAATTACATAGTGAAATAGCATGAAAATATTATTTGTAGTAGGATATCAAAAAGAAAAATGGAATTGGAACACTTGGTACGAAAATGGTATCGGTGGGTCGGAATATGCTGTAATGAAACTTGCAGAAATTATGGCACGTTCCCATGACGTTACCATATGTGGTGACCTTATAAGTTCTACAATAGATAATGTCAAATATTGTGAATACAGCGAATTGGAATCAAATTCACAATACGATGTTGTAATTGCCACAAATTATATACACTATTTAGTAGAATTGAAATCAAGAAATATAACCTTTGATAAATCATATTTTTGGTTACATAATCTTGACTTTTATCCATGGTGGAATGGTGTTACTTTAGAGAATGATGGGTTGGGCTACTTATCAAGTTTAGAAATAACTAACTTCATTTGTGTATCTGAATATCAGGCCGCCATTTTAGAAAAAAAATATCCACAAATGAGAGGTCGTATTCGTGTAATACCAAACGCAATATCAACGACTGATTTTTTAATGAATTCGGTTGATAAAGTCCCAAATAAGTTTGTGTATACATCATCAGCTGAACGTGGTTTGTCAAATCTATTAGAAATCTGGCCAAACATAAAGAATATGTTACCAGACGCTACCTTATGGGTAGCAACCCCACCATATGCATTGGATGTTTATGACTCTTATCAACAAGTTTTAGAAGGGGTTCATTTTGTTGGCGCTTTGGGGAAAATGGAATTATACAATTTGATAAATTCGGCTGAATATTGGTTATATCCAAGTCAGTATGAAGAAACCTATTGTATAACTGCTCTTGAAATGATGTTTGGTGGTGTAAAAATAGTATCAACTGATTCCGGTAATCTTTTGAATCTATTAAATGGTAAAGCTAAACTTGTAAGTCATAATGCATCAAATAATGAGTTTTTTGAAGCATTTGTGGATTTACACAATAACAAATCACTACAAGAAACCAATTTAAAAAACGCAAGAGAATATGCTTTAAAAAATACATGGGATGTTCGTGTTAATGAGTGGTATAGTGTGATAGATGAACCAAAGCGATACACCAAAATAGATTGTGTATATGTGATTGGGTTATCCGAGAATTTTAATAACTACGATAGGTGGGTTTCTGAAATTAATAAATTAGGATTAGACCCTCGAAGCGTTATTCATATTCATAGAGCAGTTGATGGTAGTAATTTAAATATTTACGATGGAGATTGGTCAGTATTTACCAATTGGAAAATAGAATCTACAAATAAATGGTATAATAGACCTATTCTGCCCGGAGAGATTGGTTGTGCTTTATCACATCTCCAAGTTTGGAATCTTGCAAAAGAAAGTGGTCATGAAAATATATTGGTTCTTGAAGAGGACTTCATGGTTCATGGTCAGTTATCCCCATATATCATAGATGACCTACCATCCGATTGGGACTTGATGTATCTTGGTAGAAATAAATTGTCACCGGGAGATGATGTTGAAATCGGTTTGGGTGAAATTGTAAAACCATATCCATCTTACAACACCCATGCTTATATGTTGAGTAAAAATGGTATAGAAAAAATGTTGAGTAAAAACTTACAAAACAATATTATACCATTAGATGAATTTTTCATATGTACATATTCAATACATCCAAATCGAAATGATTTAAACTCTATTGAGTCAGATGTAAATGCTTACTCATTAAGAACACAATTAATAAGTCAAGGTCATAGTCAAATAAAATCTACAACCGAAACTATTCATTTAAACATGAAATTACATCCCGAACTTTACACTTATTATGAAAACCCAATTGAATGGAAAAATAGATTTATATCATATTCCGCTAGAACACAAGAATGGGATTTGATAACCGATGAACCATTTGATAATTGTTTTACATTTCCATTGTTTACTGAAGAGTTTTGTAGAATGATTCGTGAAGAGGCCGAATACGCTAATTCTTGGACTGTTGATAGGCATGAAAATTACCCAACAACCGATATGTTATTAAATGTGATTGACATGAATGACATTTATATGGATGTTCTCCGTGAATATGTTATGAAGTTTTCGACTTACATTTGGGCCCTTGAGGGTCGGGGTTGGACTTCTATGCAATCTGAAAACTTTTTGGCTAAATATACCCCAAATGCACAAGGACACTTGTCTATACACCACGACTCATCCGACATAACTTGTCTTGTACAACTTTCAGATTTAGACGAATATGATGGTGGTGGTACTTGGTTTAGAAGACAAAAACAATTAGTAAAATCACCAATTGGATATTGTACTATACACCCTGGAAACATAACTCACAAACATGGTGCTAGAGCCGTAACAAACGGAACTCGTTATATTATCGTATCTTTTATGAAAAATAGTGAAAGATAGAGTGTGTTACTATTTATATAGAGATAACACCCTTATGGAGTTTTTAAATGGCAGTTAACATACCAATTTGGACAGGCGCAGCGACATTCACAAGTGGAAGTTCCACTCCTTTCGGATTTTTTGATTCTGATTCACAATTCAGGTCAGATGCTCCAAAGGTGGCTGGGTGGTGCGCAAAACGACTGGGATATCCCATCGTTGATATTGAATTACAAGATATAAACTTTTTTGCTTGTTTTGAAGAAGCTACCAATGAATACTCATCACAAGTTAACCTATATAGAACGAGAGAAAGTATGCTCTCACTACAAGGGTCAAACATTTCAGCTGACTTACGAAATACACAACTTAATTCTAATTTGAGTTCTGTTGTGAATATCGCAAAAGATTATGGTACTGAAGCAAAGAGTGGTGGTAGATTAACATACTATACAGGTTCATTTACGTTAGTTGGTGGTGAACAAATTTATGATTTAAAGAATGCAAGTGTAGTATCACTTGAATCTGGTTCAGTTTCCGATGGTCTTACAATCCGTAAGGTGTTTCATGAGGCGCCTCCTGCAATTACTCGTTATTTTGACCCATTTGTCGGAACTGGTCTTGGTTCACAACAAATGATGGAGACTTTTGGATGGGGTAATTACTCACCAGGCGTATCGTTTATGATGCAACCGATGTATGATGATTTACTTCGTTTACAAGCAATTGAATTTAATGACCAAATTCGTAAATCACAATACTCATTCCAATTAGTTAATAATCGTATTAAGATTTTCCCATTACCAACATCAACTGATACTGGAACAAAAGTGTACTTTGAATATACACGAAATAGTGAAGGTAATAATCCTGCAATGGCATCAAATGTTGTTAGTGATTTATCAAACGCTCCGTTCTTGAGATTGTTATATTCAGATATTAACGCTGCTGGTAGACAATGGATTACTAAATACACATTAGCATTGGCTAAAGAAATGTTGGGTGCTGTTAGAGCTAAATTCTCCGCTATTCCAATTCCTGGGGCTGATGTTACTTTAGATGGTGCTGATTTAAGAGGTGAGGCTTCTACTGAAAAAGAAAATCTATTAACGGAGTTAAAAGAAACTTTGGAAGCCGTTTCAAAAAGAGCATTAATGGAAGCAAAACGTGATGAGGCTGAATTTTTAGAATCAACACTTGCTAGAGTTCCAAGAGCAATTTATATAGGATAACCAATGGCATTATTCAGCGGTCAAAGAGACATGAGTTTGTTTAGAACGCTAAACAAAGAACTTATCAATGATATTATTGATACGGAAGTGTATTACTATAAACTTGTGATATCTGACACCAATGTAAATGTATATGGTGAGGGTAAAGATAAAGTTTATTACAATCCTGTAAAAGTTCCATGTTTGATTGAGTATAATACCATCGACCAAGTTTCGGATGATTTTGGTCAGTCATATACAAGAACAGCAATATTTAAGTTCTTGAAAGACACATTAAAGGATGATAAAGACATTTATCCTGAAGTTGGTGATATTGTAGATTGGATGGGTGAGTATTTTCAAATCGATTCAATCAATGAAGCTCAATTCTTTGCTGGTAAAAATCCAGACCATTGGGATGGTGGTGAAATTCAAGGTTATTCAGTATCACTTATATGTGATGCTCACGTTACACGACACACTACACTAAATTTGGTAGAAACTCGATTTGGTAATTCAAATTCAAATTCTAACACTATACCGATGGGATTATAATGGCTACAAAATTTAGAACATCAGACCCAAACAAACCGAATCTGAATCAGACTCAATCTTCTACAAGTTTAGACCCTAAATTAAATAAGGCAAATCAAACTCGTAGAGATAATGATGATTTAAAAAACGTATCGGTTGGTATTTACGATATTGACCTTGCGTTCAAGTCTTTTTTAGAATTAGATGTTAAACCTTTGGTAGAAGATGGTGGTAGATTTATACCAGTACCTGTTATGTATGCTTCTCCTGAAAAATGGGCAAGTGCTCAACGTGATGGTTTCATGAGAGATGATAATGGGATGATTTTAACACCCGTGATTTCATTCAAACGAAATAACTTATCAATAAACACGGAATTGTCAAAATTAAAAGTTGCTAATTCTGAAGATGCTGAACAAATGTTCGAACGTAAATATACACGAGCCAATAGATATGACCAATTCTCAATCTTGACAGGACAACAACCTGTAAAAGAATATGTGGCTGTTGCTAGACCTGATTATGTCAATTTAGAGTATGAGGTTGTGGTTTGGTGTGATTACATGGAACAAGTAAATAAAATAGTAGAACAAATAATCTATTTCCAAGGACAATCTTTTGGTGAGAGATATAAATTTGTAATCAAAGGTGATTCGTATTCATTTGAGACTATGGCCGAGATGAGTCAAGATAGAATTTCAAAGGCAACTATAGGATTGACCGCAAAAGCGTATATTGTGCCAGAATATAAGGGTACAACGCCAAATACAAAAAGAAGATTTTCAGTTGGAAAGATTTCTTGGGGTGAAAACCCAAAATTAGGTGGTGATGTCTAAAAATTAGATATTTATATAGTAAACTAACAATATTATGGAAGAAAAAACAGTTATTCAATTTACACAAGAAGAGTCTGACAAGGTTCAAGCTCTTCAAGAACAAGTTTTGTTTACTACAACAAAAATGGGTGAGATAGAACTCGAAATTTATCAGTTAGAACAAATCTTTGAAACTTTAAAATCACAAAAGTCTACATTGTATGGTGAATACTTACAATTAATGAAGACACAAGATGAAATTTCTAAAGCATTAAAAGAAAAATATGGAGAGGGTGAGTACGATATAAGTACAAATACCTTTGTTCCTAAAAAATAACTATCTCGTTTCCCTAATTTTTTGTGTATTTATTATTAAGGAAAACCAAAATTAGAATATTAGGAGAAAAATAATGGCTGAAAGAATTGTAAGTCCTGGTGTATTCACAAGAGAAAAAGACCTTTCGTTCTTACCTGCGGGTATTGCTGAGATAGGTGGAGCTCTTATAGGACAAACTATAAAGGGACCTGCTTTCGTACCAACGAAGGTTGAGTCTTTCAATGAATTCCAACAAAAGTTTGGAGGATTGACTGAAGATTCATACCTCCCGTATACCGCACAATCATATTTAGAAGACGCTTCTAATGCTACTATCGTTAGGGTATTAGGTGCTGAAGGATACACTGCTAAACCAATTGCTTTAGTAGTTTCATCTTCAGCTGGTGTAAAGGTTGCTGCTGTACTTCACCCAACTACAACCACAAATGGTGGTGACTTTGATTTATCAAGTGTTGATGCTGCTGCAAGTGCATCTGCTTTTGTTTTGACATTGACTGGTAGTTTGGTTAGTTCAACTGCTACTTCAGCTTCTATGAATCCGACCTCGGATAACTACTTTACAAAACTTTATGGATTCGCTCCAAAGTCATCTAAAGTTGCTTACACTTACTTAAACTTCTCAACATTCCAGTCACAATCATTTGCTACTGGTGAGAACGCAAAAGTATCAGTTGTACAATTCGACACCGATTACACTAAAGCTTACTCCGAAGCATCTACTCCTTATATCGTTTCTCAAAAAGTTGGTGGTGTAGCTACTAACTTATTTAAGTTCCATACATTATCACATGGTAATGCTACAAACTACGAATTCAAAATTGGTATCCGTGACATCAAACCTGCTTCTGAAGTTCCAGGTTCTGAATTTGGTACATTTACTGTACAAGTTCGTAGAGTCGATACTTCTAAAGTTCCTTATTCTATCTTTGGTCAAAACGTACAAGATACGGATGCTAGACCTAACATTGTAGAAGAATTTACAAACGTTAACCTTGACCCCAACTCTCCGAATTTTATCGCAAGAGTTATTGGTGATAGATACGTTACTGTAGAATCTACAGGTAAATTAGTATTCAATGGTGATTATCCTAACACATCAGCTCACATTCGTGTTGAAGTTGCTGATGACGTTAAAAATGGTGCTGTTGATTCAACTTTAGTTCCATTTGGATTTGCTGCTGTAACATCACCACTTCATAGTGGTTATAATTTACCAGAACCAACTTATGTAACTACACAATCTTTGGATAGTGTTTACAACTCTAAAGTGTTCTTTGGTTACTCATTTGATTTTGCTACAACTGATAACTTAAACTTCTTAAATCCAACTCCGGATGCTAATACCGAGCCAGTTGGTAATGCATTTGATTTGGCAACTTGTCAATCAGGTTCAGGTACTGTATCGTTAACAAGTAATATTGATTACAAAAAATTCATCGTACCTTTCCAAGGTGGTTTTGATGGATGGGAGCCAAACCGAGTAGTTTACACCGGAACTAATATTGTTGCTGGAAACACTCAAGGTTTGGATTGTTCATCTGCTACTGCTAGTGGTACTGTTGCTTTGAGAAAAGCTATCAACGCAATTTCAAACCCTGATGAATTTGATATTAACATGGTTGTTATTCCAGGTTTGTTACATAGATTACACTCTTCAGTTACTACATACGCTAAGGATATGTGTGAAGATAGACAAGATTGTTTCTTTGTGATGGATACGGCTGCTTATGGTGATACAATCGCTACTGCTGTAAACACGTTGACTTCATTTGACTCGAATTATGTTGCTACTTACCACCCTTGGGTTAAAATCCTTGATACTGACAAGAATAAGCCAGTCTGGGTTCCACCAAGTGTTGTTCTTCCTGGTGTTATTGCTTTCAACGATTCAGTTGGTGCTGAGTGGTACGCTCCCGCAGGTTTGAATCGTGGTGGTTTGACAAACGTTATTGAAGTTAAGACTCGTTTAACTCACGATGAAAGAGATTCACTATACGAAGGTCGTATCAACCCAATCGCTACATTCCCTGGACAAGGTGCTACTGTATTTGGTCAAAAGACCTTACAAGCTAAACCATCTGCTCTTGATAGAATTAACGTTCGTAGATTGTTAATTGCTGTTAAGAAATACATCGCATCCTCTACAAGATACTTGGTATTCGAACAAAATACCGCTGCTACAAGAAATCGCTTCTTATCAATCGTAAATCCATACTTGGAATCAATCCAACAAAGAAATGGTCTTTACGCTTTCAAAGTGGTGATGGATGACACAAACAACACACCAGATGTTATCGATAGAAACATTATGGTAGGTGAAATTTACTTACAACCTACGAAGACTGCTGAATTTATCGTACTCGATTTCAACATTCTTCCAACTGGCGCTACGTTCCCAGGGGCATAATTTTAAGATAACACTATTTATTAGAAAGAATTAGGAGAAATATAAATGGCAAATTTGTTAGACCCAAATGAAATAATGTTCACCAACTTTGAACCTAAAATGTCAAATAGGTTCAT
>Ga0315909_10000990_pt1 | contig 38271 bp, 30 predicted proteins | sample LakEriMetagenome_11_FD_203527 | JGI IMG/M metagenome (GOLD analysis project Ga0315909, IMG submission 203527) | Freshwater fungal communities from buoy surface, Lake Erie, Ohio, United States - Buoy 2 MA125 | ecosystem: Environmental > Aquatic > Freshwater > Lake | place: USA: Lake Erie, Ohio... | reverse complement strand
GCAGTAAAAGTGTCAGACGGCCCATCTTCTATAGATATGGGAGGCGTAGCCACCCACATGAAGGGTATTTACGAACATCTTTGCGAGAGATACGAACAGTACAAAATGAACTTTGCTTCTACTAACAATAACGTTGGTAAAGCCATCCTTTCACCTTATGGATCTTGGAGATAAATATGCCCGATATTGTAACCTTTGCCTCAACTGGGGTTGTTTATAGGAATGGAAGAGTAGTAACTGGAGTTACCCAACTCGGCACTTATAACACTATTAATCCTAAAGTTGATCGAACTGTTATTGTTGCACAAAGTGGCCAATTAGACAGTAGATTCGATGACACTAGATATTACTCAGGTGATACAACGGCATGATAATTCCTTCTGGGGTTTTCAATAAATACGCCGAAGCTGCCGATCTCATGCTGAGTTCGACAGTCTTTGGAAAGTCTTGCACTTTAGTTTATACCGAAACTTTAGTCTCGGGAGGCTCAAGCTCCGACTTAAACCAAAGGCGAACTTTTAACTCGACCGGGCCGAGGGGGGATGAGGTCGTGACTCTGACAGAATCGACCGAGACTGTAACCCTACGTGTATACTGGGATAAAAAATCCTTCCTAAAAATAGGGGGAATTGAGTTACCAGATGGAAGCTGCATGACTATAGGCCCCTCAAGTTTGAGAGCTAAGCTCGAAAAGGCGGCTTATTTACGCATTTTTTCTTCAGATGCGATCCATCAGTTCGCAAAAGCTGCCGAATCAAAACCTTGGGGTCTGGATAGTAATTATATCGTATCGTATTGGGGCAGGGCATGACTAGGTTAAAAGTTACTACCACTCCTTCCCAATTAAGAACCCAAATTATATTTGAGGCTCGCGAGGAGATAGATAAGAGGTTACGTAAGTTCGGCCCATCCATTAGTAAAAGAGCCCGGCAAATTTTTGGGGATAATTTGGCTGAGTCTGAGACTGTCCATTCTATTTTAGGAGGTCAATTAAGGGCGGATTTTGGCTTAACTCATGATATGGCAGAAAATGGTATAAGGCAGATCTTCGAAATTTTTAAAAGAAACACAAATTTTAAGTTTAAGCTTTCCAAGAAGCACAATTTAGCTTTTGCTATTGAAATAACCGTTCTACCAGCGATTGAAGAGGAATTATCTGAGATCAGTTATCTATCTAGTGGGAATGAGGTAGAATGGATGAAATGGCTTCTGACTAAGGGCACAACTATTGTGGTTAGTGGATGGGAAATAGTTTATCCCGGCACAGGTTGGAGCACACAAACTTTTAAGGGGAAATGGGCTAAAAGAAGCCGTTCGAAAGAAGCGATCATGGTGGAAGACGAGTACCATATTATTGATGGGGCCGATTTTAGAGTTGATCCTGAGTTTGCCGGGATAAAAGGATCTAATTTTATCACCGAAATTATAGCCAAATCCCTTCCTGAAATATTACTAACTATAAGGGCGGTTCTATGAAGGGATTCGTTAAGTTAGGCGATTCAACCGTAATCAACGACATAAGGGAAAACCTTATACAGTACTTTGATTACAACCTCCTAGTAAAAGGAAACAGTGTAGCTGTTACCAGTGGGACTTTAACCTACTCGCCCGACCCTAGATTCTCTGGGGGCCGAGTGTGGGAATACCCTTATAGGAATTTGGTGTGGGAATCCGGCGGGATTTCTGGGGTATATGTAAATGGGACCTATTCGTCCTCTACGGGGGTTTATCCACACTACATAGATCACACAAATGGTCGGGCCGTCTTTACTTCTGGCATCAGCGTTTCATCGACCGTTAGGTCGAATTACTCTTACAAATATGTAAATGTGGTCAAGGCTGATGGTCTCGCATTTTTTAAACAGCTTTCGGTGGACGACACAGAAACTTCTACTGAAAGCAAGTTGAAGCCCCCTATTGTGGGAATTGAATTAGCTGGCCGTAGAATGAGACCCTATCAATTAGGTGGGGGCCAAATAATAACTACGGACTTCTTAATCCACTGTATCTCGGATGACCCATATATTAGAGATACTCTGGCAGACGTAGTCTGCTACCAGAATGATGCTTCCTTTTTTATGAGTGACCTTAACAGTATAGCCGATGCTGACGCCTTTCCTTTGGATTATAGGGGCGTACCTAATTCAGGAGCTTTGGTGTATCCGCTTCTTTCGGCCAGTTACCCCGGTAGATTATTACATATTCAAGATACTAAGCTCGATTCCTCTTATTCATTAGGCCGACTTCATGTTGGCACGGTCAGAATTACCACAGAGGTAGTTCATTTTGGCGTATAAATACTTAGAGTCCCTCTTTATTGGAGAAATAATACATGGCTTTTAATACGAGTTCAAATAGACGTATCCTTTATGCTACACAAGGTGTAGCTATTGGGGATATCGGCGCGACTGGAGTGGTTGACTCTCGTGGTGCATCTGATGCTGCTAACTTTCAAGCATCAGGTAAAATGATAATTATGCACGGCGTGCAGAGTATCGGGGTTAATACTAATTTTAGTCTTGATCCTATCCGAGAGTTGGGGCAACTTTCTATCTACGAGAACGTAGAAGAAGTGCCCGATATTGAAGCAACAATTGAGCGAGTTCTTGATGGGTACACTATGGCCTATCACGCCTCTACTGTACAAGCATCTGATCCGACCCTTACGGGTCGCCAAAACGCTAGAGCTGACCTGAGAATGATTATAGGTCTAGATACTGATTCAGCAGTATCCAGCGGGGACAGTCTTGCTGCTGAGCTTTACTGTTCAGGTATGTACTGGTCCTCTTGTTCTATCAACATGCCTACCGATGGTAACTTCACCGAATCCTTGACTCTTGTTGGAAACAACAAGAAATGGATCGTAGCTAACACTGGCCAAGTTCTATTGGGTGCCGGAGGTACTGTTCATAATGCCTTCGCGTTTGGAAATGACTCGCCCGATTCGCCTGACTCAGGCATTATGCGGAGAGATAACTTCTTAACTGGAACAACCATCCGAACTTTGGGTGGTAACGGGTTCGTCAGCGTAGTCCCTGACTTCATTCAGGGCGTTACCAATAATGGCTCCGCTCAAACCGGGGCAAATGGGTACGCTAACTTCGTTAACTGTGGCACTGTAAATACTACCGACGTTCACATCCAGTCCATGAGTTTCTCTGTGGATGCGGGTCGAGAAGCTATTAATGCTCTTGGTACACTAGCACCTTACTACCGTTACGTCTCTTTCCCGGTGGAAGTATCTACCGAGATTGAAGTTATCGCAACTGGTGGTGATAATATTGACGCAGTCGAAGATGTCCCATCAGGTGGTAATCTGAGAAACCACACGATTCAGGTTGTTCTCTCTGACTCTACCGTTATTCAGGTAGGTAATAAGAACAAGTTGAAAAGTGTTACATACGGCGGGGGAGATGCTGGCGGGGGTAATGCTACAATTAAATATAGTCTGAGCAATAATAACGACTTCGTTATTCTCCACTCAGGTGACCCAATGGCCCTCGAATCGAGTAACTACTTCAAGTACTGGTTCACTTAATCTAGTAATTTTGGACTCTAGGGGGTAGGGCAAAACCCTATCCCCTTTTTTGTTATTGGACCCACCGTTCCGAAGGAACGAAATGATACAAGGAATCTTGATTAATTCTATCATAATAAAAGATAAGGATTATATTGAGATTCCTAATTTTACGCCTATTGAAAAGGCATTGGCGTGGAAATACTCGGAAGATGTATATCAGAGCAACTTTGAAAGTGGCGTGTACACAGAAGAGGAAATTTCTTTTTTACTAGCCGAGTTAGAAATTTGGACGGAGTCCGATGAAGTCAAGCTCACCCAACATAATGACGAACTCGATCAGATGAAAGTAGACTACTTCGACAATTTCTTTTTCGCTTCTCGGCTAGAAAGAATTAAAAAGGCCATTAAGTTAAAGGACGAAGTTATAAACGAGTTATTAGGACGTAAATCCAGTATGTCCGAATACACATGTGAGGCTTCTAGGGGTGAAGCTTACTACCTCAAACTTTTTGAAAAATTTGAGAACCCACTAGGCACATACAGAAAATACTTCGGGGCGTTGCTCCGGGAGAAACAGATCAGGGAATTATATTTTGATGGGACTTGGCGACTTATCTGGTCGGCATCGAAAGACGCGACCAGTATTTTTGGAACCACTTTATCATGCCTAAATCAGAATCAGTTGAGTTTATTGTATTGGTCCAAGCTGTATGACAACATAGGGGAGGCTCAAGAATCACCCCCAACTGAGGCATTAAAGGATATATTGGCTGTAGATGGTTGGTTAATAAAACACTCTCGTCAAAGAGAAAAAGATAATAAGTCCAAGGCATTCGATAAAGACGCGGGGGAAGTTTTCGTTCCTGTTAGAAACAAAAAAGAACAGGCCGAAGTATTAAATCTAAATACAAGAGAGGGAACTTCAGTCATAAAGGCAAGGACCCGAGATCTGAAGGATCGAGGGGACTTGAATGAGTTTGAATTCTCGCATGTAAAAGCAGATATAGGTATGCAATTAAATGCAATGAGGAATAAAAAATGAGAGATAGTGAAGTTCAGTTGTATGAACAGATGAGGAAAAGAATTACTACTACTATGATCGGGGCGTTGGCCAGCATAGAAAACCTTTTAGATTTGGGGGATGAATATGAAGAGTTGAGACAGGAAATATTGGATAAGGGTAATGCTCAGATTAGAGAACTAAAGAAAGATTTGGAATTTTACGACATTAAACACAAAAAGGTATACTTTATACCGCTTAGGAGAGACCATGGAAAGATTTGAAGTTGGGGATAAGTCTTATTTTATTCGGATGGACGCTTCGGTAGTAACGGAAGCTAAGAAGGTTCACAATAAAGCCTTTAGAGAGGCCCTAGAAGCCGGGGCTTTACTAAGGAAGGCTCTAATGAGCCACATGAAGGAGCAGGGCGTCTGGGACGAACGGAAAGAGGCTAAGTATCAGGAGTTCATTAAGGAAATAAACGAGCTAGAGTACAAGCTCTCCGCAGGGAAGATGAAAATCGGGGAAGGGCGTGAGCTGGCTCTTAAGCTAGCCAAAGTCCGGGGCGACTTTCGCGATTTAATCGCGGAACGTAATCTAATGGACGCTAACACAGCAGAGGGCCAAGCCGACAACGTTCGGTTTAACTTCCTACTGGCTAAGTCTATCTTCGATTACGACACCCAGAAGCTTGTGTATTCATCCTTGGAAGACTACGTTGAAAACGGCTCTACCTCGGTCTCAATGGAACTAGCTGGGAAATTTGCCAATTTCCTTTATGGGATCGATGAGGACTATGACAAAAACCTAGTCGAGAACAAATTTCTTCGTCGATTTAAGATAATCGATGAAGAGGGTCGATTTATCGACAAAGAGGGGAACTTCGTCGACGACGAGGGAAATAGATTAGACGCCGAGGGCTATCGACTAGATCAAAACGGAGATCGTGTCGATGTCAACGGGCATCCTTTGAACGTTGACATTGACACGGCTGAATTCTATGATTAATATTAATGCCCTACTTAATGTTGTTGGTATGAATACCTCCCAAGTTAATGGGAGCATCAACCAGTTAAATAACAGACTAGGTCAGGGCACTAAGAATGCTAATACTTTCTCGGATTCTCTCGCCTTAAAGGGTGTGAGTTTAGCCAAGTATACCGCCGTCTCCGGGGCTATTATTAGATTATCTGAAAGTATATCTAAGGCTTTCCGAGAATCTATTAGATTTGAACTAGAGTTAGCCAAGATTGCTCAAACTACCGGCGACTCTGTCGCTGACATAAATAAGCATTCTGATTCTATAAGGAAAATGTCAATTGCTTATGGGCTCTCGGCTCCTAAAATCGCCGAAACTATAAGGACTCTGGCGCAGGCCGGATATACCTTTAGTCAAGCTAAGACTGCGGCTGACGAACTAAGTAAGACTACTCTGTTAGCCTCTTTCGAGAGCATAACGGATACAACTGACGGCCTTATAGCGGTTAACAAACAGTTCATAAACACGATGGGACAGTCCGCTAAGGTCCTATCAGTGTTTAACGTGATTGCTAAAAAGTACGCCGTTGAATCGAGTGACTTAGTCGAGGCAGCTAAAAAGGCGGGGGGTGTTTTCGCGGCTACTGGGGGTACATTTGAAGAACTCGTAGCTATCATGACTACGGTCAGAGATACTACCAGAGAATCAGCCGAAACTATCGCAACAGGTTTAAGAACGATCTTCTCAAGGATTCAAAGGCCAAAATCCATTGAGTTTTTCAGAGAAATGGGGATTGAGTTAACCGACTTAAAGGGTAACTTCATTGGGAACTTTGAGGCGATAAAGGCTATACAGGAGGGATTACAAAAGAGACAGATTAAACCGGGCTCTTTGGGTTTTGCTCAAGTAGTTGAAGAGTTAGGTGGACTAAGACAAGCTTCTAGAGTTATTCCCCTGCTTACGCAGGCGAGTAAGTTAACTCAAATATATGCGGATACTCAGAATGCCGCTTCTCAAACTGCCGCCGACTTAGCCAAGGCTCAGGAGACTCTCTCTGTAAGATTGGCTCAGACTCAGCAAAGTTTCTCCAAACTATTTGGGGATATTTTACAGACTGATTCTTTTAAAGCTATTACGACTAGTGTATTAAGTTTAACTAACGCATTTATCAAATTGGCCGATTCAGTTAAGGACTTCGTACCATATTTAGCCCTATTCGGCGGGGTTAAATTTGGGGTTAGTACTTATAAAATAGCACAGAAAACTTTCGGGTTTGCTAGAGGTGGGCAAGTTCCGGGGACTGGAAATAAGGATACTGTTCCAGCTATTACTCCTAAGGGTTCTCCATTTTTATTAACTCCTAATGAAATAGTGATGAGGAATGCCGCTGGAGATAGTTTAGGTAGGGATAATCTGTTGGCGGCTAATAGATTTCCTTCTTTATATGAAGTTAGGAGAAAAACTGATAGTCCTCAATTATTAGCCACAGGAGGGGAGGTTAATGATGATGGAGGAAAACAACGCAAAATAAATATTTTAAGAGATCAAATTAGAAGGAATGATCTTGAGCTTCAACGAGGTAAAAATTTATCAAGACAGCAGAGAGATTCTTTAACAAGAGAAAACGAAAAGTTAGCTGCTCAGGTAAGATCGGAAATTGGAACAACACAAAAGACTTACACAAGTGATCCTAGTAAAGGAACTGGAAAATCGCTTTCTGATGATGCCGCTTTAACAGCCAGACGAGAAAAAAGTAGACAAGACTTAGGTAGGCAAGAAGCTTTAGCTAGAAACAAAGTTTTTGAGAAACAACAACAAATTAGACAGTTGCCCGGCAAGAAGAAGCCGGTTCTTCCTCTACCCGTAAATAATGTTTATGAGGATGATGTTCCTCCTCCACGCTCGTCGGCAGAAATAAAAGCTGACGAAAAGATTGCTAGTAGAGAAAAAGAAGCTAGAGTAATACGTAAGGAACGGAGAGTATTAAAGGCTGAATCTCGATCTAATTCAAGATCTTATAAGAGGCCAATTAGACGACTAGCATCTACTCGTGGTCGAGTTATCGATTCCGATTTTGTCGCAACTCAAGATCCAGTGGCTAATACTAAAGCCGAAGCTGAAGCTGACAGATTAGCCGCTCAAAGAAATAAACCAGTAAGAAATGATATAGCTTCGGAAAGGTCTAATTTATCTAATGCTACTGGTTTAGGACCACCCGGAAAGAGATTTGCTGGTGATAGGGAAATAGCCGCTAGAAATGATATCGCTCCTGATGTTGCCGCTAGAAAAAGAGAAAGAGAAGCTGATGCTAGAGGAGCGGAAAAAAGATTGGCGGTAGTTAGGTCCTCTACTCAAAACGCGATAAACAAGAAAAACGCAGAAATAGTTTCTAAATATAAGGATGATCGCAAGGCCGCTTTTGAAAAAAGAAAAACTGAGTTTGTTGCTAAAAGGGATTTAGAGGCTTCTGGATTTACCTTAGCTCCATCCGTGAAGAGTCCTGAATCTATTACTTACAATGAGCCGATAGGACCAAGAGACAGAGCCGATAAAGTATTTAAAACTGAAAGAATTAGATTAGAGAAAGAGGCTAAGGAGGAGAAAAAAAGAGAGGCCGAAGCTAAGAAGGCGGCGAAATCTAGCCCCAAAGGGTCCGCTAAATCCGGTTCCACAAGAACCACAACTACCCAAGCTAAAGCTCAGGGGAAACCGGGCCAATCCGCCGGACCCGCCTTTGCTGGTTCGAGTTTCCGACCCGGCCCTACTATTCCAGTCACACCTACGCCCACACCTACAGTCCAACCTGCCTTTGCGGGTCCCTCAACAAGAACGACTCCTAATACTGTTCCCCCTCCGATCTATTCGAGTCCTATCGGCCCACCTACGGCCCAACAAGCGGCCCAACAGAAAAAGGCCGCAGCTCAAGCAGCACGCTCCCAGAATACCATTAACACCATCAGAGGTCAAGGGGCTTATCAACCTCCCGGAAGTAAGCCAGATCCTTCTTCTGGCCTGACCGTAGCGTTAGTCGCTGGTTTAGCAAAACAATATGTGAGTCAAGAAAGTGTAATGGGGAGAGTAACGGCTAAATTCCTAGATATCGTTACGACTTTAGCTATAGTTCAAACCGCTTTAGCTTCTTTTGGTGTTGGTCTTTCCGCAAAAGGAATTGGTAATTTCTTAAGTGGTAAGGGCATTGGTAATTTTAGCGGGGTCGGAAAAGCTGGGAAAGCCATAAGTGATGCTGGAACTAAATCTTTGGCGGCTAGGGCGGCTAATGCTCCAACAAATGTAGCGAATCTAAAAGCCGCATCCGATAAAGCTAAAGAGGCTATTGCTAAAGCCAATAAACTAAAATCGCTCAAAGCCGAAGCTGCCGATAGACTAAATCTTGCGAGAGACTCTTTTAATTCGGCACCTAAAAATGGTAAGGCAGCAGCCCTAAAGGAATTAACTAAGCGTTATAATAACAAAAGGGTTCTAGATGTTGTTAGTGGAGGAGCCCAAGCTAGTGCAACATCGGCAATAGCCGCGAGAACTGTAGCAGCTAAAGCCGCTGGCGGCGGTATATCTGGTGCGGCTGGTGCTGCTGGTGCGGCCTTACAGGTTAAGTTTGGGGCGGCTCTTGCCGCTACTCAGCCAGCATTAGTAAATATGGCCAAATTTGCTGGCCCGATGCTCGCTGCTGGAGCTAGTGTTTACGCCTTTAGTAAGATAATTGATGCAGCAGCCGGATATGAACAGAAAAGATTAGATGCGATTGAGTCGGGTGATTCTTCCACAGCTAAAAGACAGGCTGGATTATCGACTGTACAAAATGATATAACTAATGTTTCTACAGCTATAGGTATTGCGGCAACTGCGGCCCTTATACCATTCTTGGGTCCTCTCGCCCCAGTTGTCGGTGGTGCTGTTGGAGCTTTCGCTAAATTAGTTGGGCAGTTACCTCTAGTAGAGGGAGCCTTCACTTCTGTTAGAAATAAATTAGCCGAATTAGGATTTGCTGATTCTACAGACCTAATTGAGGCTAAATCAGGCTCGGATGCCGCTGAAAAAAACAGAGCTAAGATTCTAGAAAAGAATGCTGAGGGAATTACTCGACAAGAGGGCAGATTGGCTAAAGGAACACAAACTGGGGCTAGTTTCTTTAAATCACAAGAGTTTAAAGCTCTAACTGGTGGTGCCGATACTCAATTTAGAAACGATAATAAAATTATAAGCGAATCTCTAGCTCAGAGTGAGCTTAATGCTAATACTGGTGGTTTCGGTAAACTTCTTGATTCTTTAGGTACTATAACCTCTTTTGGATATGCTGAAAGCTTAGCCGAAACAAATGAGAGGTTGGCAAAAGATATAGATGCCGCCCGAGACAAGAAAACACAAGCTAGTAATGAAGTTATAGAAAAATCCCGCCCATTTTTGACTAGTGAGATTAATAAATTTGCTGCTGGTGGTGGGACCGATATCAAGAAATTGATAGACTCTTTGCCTTTACAAGCTTTTGAAAAGGATTTGATTCTATCTTCTGGTAAATTACAGGTCTTGCAGCAAGAGTTGACTGACTCTGCCACTATACAAGCCGTTGAGAAGGCGGAGAGACTAAGACTAGTAGGGGTATTTGAAACAGAACAAAAAATAATCTCGTCGAGAATCGCTCTCCAAGCAAAACTCGATGAGAGTTTCAATAAGATATTACAGACTTCAGAGAAAGTGTCAAGTGCTTTTAGCTTATTAGAGCAGAACGCTAACCTGACTGGAACAGCTAAAGTTAGTGGTTCATCTGGCCAGTTGGCCGACTTGAATAAAGTAACAGACGAAGCTAAGTTCAACAAAATTATTGGCGCAGTTGCCGGAGCTAATCCTGAGTTACAAGTTGGCGTAGCCCAAATTAACAAGGCTAGAACTTTTTCATCGGCGATTAAGGCACCGGGAGGTTTATTAGCTGCTGCCCAGAAGGGAGCAATAAGTAAGGATGAATTTCAAGCTAAACTAGAAGACCCAACTAATGCTCCGAATGAGCGAGAATTATTGGCCGGGCAAAGTAAGGGCTTAAAGGATAAACTAACTAGTTTGGGGGTAGATGAAACCGTAAGAGATTCAATCATAACTAAATTTGAGGACATGCTCAAAGATAATAATGGGGCCGTAGATCAAGTTGATATACAGAAATTATTAGAAGACAATTTAGTTGGACCAGCACAAGAAACTGCGAATAAATTTGCCCAAGCTTATGATAAGCATATAGAGGCTTTAAATCAATTTTCTAATGGATTAAGGTTAGTAAGTGAGGCCGAATCTAAGGTAGCGGCTAGTAAGCTAGAATCGGCCAATTCCTCGATTAGTTTCACCAATACTTTAAAAGAATTAAGGTCTGGTAAGAAAACCACTGCTGCTACTTTGCAGCAACAGAATGAGTTCAGACAAACCCAAATTTTAGGTGGTCCTTCTCAAAGCCCAGCCGATACCGCTAAAGAGATTAACGATTTACAAAAATCGATATCTGATTCGAACGCTAAAATAGAGGCCGATCCAACTTCTAGTAAAGATGAAATTCTTGCTAGAGAGGCCAATATACAAAGGATGAATCAGCTTAATCAGTCCTTAGATGAGCAGATTAGAGGATACGGGGAAGTCAGGGATGCTTTGTTGGCTGTGGCCACAGCCGAAAAAGAGAAGGCTAAGAACTTAAGAGATGAATTATTATCTGAAACTTCAAGGTCTATAGAGGATAGAGACAGGGGTTTTAGAGCTGATAGTTTTGCCGATTTAGCTATAGAAGGTGATCCAAGATTCGACGCGAGACAATTAACTACTGGTTTCTTAGATCGCTTACCACCAGAATTAAGAGAGAAAGCTCAGAAAGATGTAGAAGCCGTTAAAGCCAGTTTGACTAAGATTTCAGAGGATGAATCTGATCCTAGACAAGAGCAAGCTAAATTATTAAGAGATAAAATCGCTGAAGAGCAAGAGAAAATTAACGCTAAAAGGGCCGAACAAATTGGTTTTAGAAGGTTGACACCCTCTGAGAGAAGATTGGCTAATATTGCTCTGAATAATCGAAACAAACAAGAATCTATAGCTAAAAGAAAAGAAGACATAAAGAGAGATCAAGACGATTTTAATTTGGGGAGATCTAATCCAAACGATTTAGTTCGTAGAGAAGAACTTACTCAAAGATCCGAAGATAATATTAGTACTATCAGAAATAGGCAGACAAAGAAGGGTCGATTATCTGAGAGGGGAGCGGTTGGTGAACAGATTAAGTTAGATGAAGCGAACAAGGGTAAGACTTCTACTTTACAGGGTCAGACCGACATATTAAGGGATTCATTTAGCCGGTTAAATTTAGAAGTAGATAAACTGGCCAATAATTTAAGGCCACCAGTTAATCCGGTTAATCCGGTTAATCCGGTTAATCCGGTTAATCCAGCTAATAGAGGTGGTCTATTCAGCTTACCTGCTGAAGTTCTATCTAATCCAAGCGACATTAGGAGAAAAGCTCAAACTGGATTAAATAATGGGCCAGCTCCAGTAAATTCAGTCGCCGCTATGGATTTTTCATCCTTCACTAATTCTGTTAATAACTTGATAGCTATGCCTAAGGTTATTGATGTTAAGATAGCTGATGTATCAGTAAGTGTTAATCATAATGGTTTGGAAGTCTTTAACGCGATTACTTCAGAAGTAGAGAAGATGATTCTTAGAGCTATTGTGGATAATTTTCGCATATTCAAACTAGACAACCCAAATGGTAATTTTGATCTAGCTAGAGTTGGTTCCAAGAAAATTCCGGGGAAAGTTTAATGCCAGTAAAAATAAATGGGATATCTATAGCTCCGGCTCCGATGGTTACTATGTCAAAGACATACGTAAGTTCGCCCGGCGTTGGTGTAATAGGGGCCGATTACAGCATCAACTTGAATGGTACGTTAATCGCGTACAAAGGCAATCCGCAAGCTTCGGGCACTACGCCTTCAACTTCCCTGTCGACTTCTTCTGTTTACGACTCATACTCAACAGACGACCCAATTATTAATCTCTCCCCAGATGCTTTACTAAATAGCATCATGAAGAAACAAGATTATTTGAGGCACTTAGTCGCCTCTGGTCAATCTACTGGCCTTCCTCTTTTACTAGAAATTGTCGGGTACAATGAGAACAAAGGAATAAAAGCTTACTGCGACGTTTCCGAAATAAGCTTCGATGATCAGTCAAGATGGACTAATACATGTGGATATACGATCGGCCTAAAAACCGCTAGTTTAAACGAGAGCGCGAATGGGCTAGCTTTAGAAAGCCTATCAAACGTATCTTCGGCGGAGGACTCATGGTCTTTCCAAGAAAGTAACTTTACGGTAGGTTCTACCTTTGAAGTACAGGCTAAGACTTTCACAGTTAGTCGCTCTTGTTCTGCGGTAGGTTTAAGAGTCTTTCAGTCTGGGGTGGTCGTACCACCCATACAGACTGCTATTAACTATGTGCAGAACTCCATGGGTCTTGGTGGGGGAATACCAACCTTTGATTATCTGCCTATCGGCGATGCTGTGAACCACAAGGTTACAGAGAACCGCAATGATTATACCGGAAGTTATAGTGTTACAGAGGAATACACCCTAGTCCCCGGAAGTGCGACAGCTACGGAAGTAGTAACGGTATCGGTTGAATCCGATTTAAGCTCCCTCGTAAAAGTAAGCATCAATGGTACTATCACGGGTTTGGACACTAACTCGGCAGAATCCGCAGAGACTACTAGGGCCGCTAATGCTGAATCTTACTGGTCTAGTTTAAATTTATATTCTAGAGTAGAAACTTATGCCACGGACCTTAATGAAATTCCTATAAGTCAGAGTGTCGGAAGGAACTTTACTGAAGGCACTATTTCTTATAGTTACGCTTATGATACTAGGCCAGTTAATTTAATAACTGGGGCCTTAGCGGAAGATATACAAGTCTCCGACACATATCCGGGGCAGCTAATTAATGTTGTTCCAGTAATTGGACGTAGCCAACCTATAATACAGTATCTGAACTCGCGTTCAGAGTATAAGAGAAGCTTACAGATTAGCGCGAACATGCCTTTCGTTGATGGGGTGGCGGTTAAGCCCCCCACTGGGGATCTAAATGCTATTTTTAACCTTTACAAGCCAGATGGGGATAAGGTTTATTACGAAGCACCCCAAGAGACTTTTAATTATAAGACTGGGCAATACTCTTACAGTGTAAGTTGGACTTTTGAAGCATGATTGAACCCATTGGATCTGATTCAGCCCTTCCTACACTAGATGTAGATGTTCAAACCTTTATGGGTTTGACAGTGGTGGACTTCAACTGTAACTCAAGCTGGACCCCTGAAGGGGGTCAGTGTACCATTAGGTTAATTCAGGATACGGGCCAGTACTTAGAAAATGTGGTTGTGGGATCGCCCCATTATTTCGAGATTATCACGAAAACCGGGGCACCCGTATTTAGATTTTACGGGATTTTGAAGGAAATTTCAAGGTCGGTTGACCCAACCTCTAAGTTCTACTCGGTGACTTTACAATCCCCGACGATTCTATTAGAGGCTACTACCTTAATAACTGATGCTTACGCCGGTTATGGTGGAGCTATGGAAGCATATGGAGCTAATGTTCCTTTGTGCTTAGATTATGGCCACAACAACAGCGTTGTAAACACCGCTAACATTTACAATATCCAAAATGTCTTTGGGGTTTATGAAAACGAGACTAACGGATTTGATGGGGCGGGGTTCGGTAAGTCCATCGTAAACGAAAATGGTATAAGGATTGACCTATTTGCGAACGCAATACATGAGTTGGTCAATGGAAATCCACTAATTACTCCAGCCTTAGGCAGCAACATCATTTATGGGGCCGATGGATATACCGGCAATAATGCTTACGCTTATAATTTTGACATTAATGGTTTCTTAAGCCAAATTGCTAGTTTTATCCCTTCAGATTACAGGGTTAAGTCGCAAAACTTAATGGATTTTGTGAATGAGATTTGTTCTCAAATTAACCATATCTACTATGTGGATCTATTAAAGCCTCAAGGGTCTGGTAAGCCAGCCTTTAATTCTGGTCACACCACAACTTTAACACCAACCCAGACCCATGCGGGCACTGTGTATGGTGGCCAAGTTGTTATTATCACACAAAACAGAAATAACACATCCTCAGTTAAATTTCCACTATCTAGAGGAATAATAGGTGGGAATTCCTTTTTAGCTGAAGCCGGGGAAAAGTCTGATAAGTTAGGTGGAGTTGGTCAGGTTAATGACTTACCTTTAGATATAGGAATGAGAGGATCTTGGCATCCTGATGGGGAACCTTTAGGCTCATCACCATATGGTGGGGATTTTCCCGTGGAGGATATAACTCCGGATGAGTTAACAAGATACTCACAGACTAACTTAAGTGTAAGATTAAATGAGGGGGCGGTTGGGGCTAGGTATGTGGTTGGTGGATATCAGTCTAGAGTTAATTATGTAAGCACTTACGGAATCAATAGGAATAAACCACCTGAGTTAGTCGGTTCAACTTGCCCAGTTACTACTGTGACGGATTTGGATACTTCAGCAGATGTGTACCAATATTGGGGAGATATTAATATATCTGCTAGATTGGGACAAGATGTTCCAAATATTCCTGTTTTGACACATCTTTTCCAATATTGGCCTTCTGTATATATTCTTATAGACTGTTATGATATCTTTGGCGATATCACCGTTCCATCAGTAACTGGAGTCGGCATTATTAATGCTATTACACCAATTAAAAGGGGAATTTATTTTGCGTCTATCACAGATATCCGTAGATCGTTATTAAGTTATGAATCTTGGATTGGAGCGGGCAGTAACAGTAATTTTTTAGCTTTAAGGACTCATTTTTCTAAAATATTTTTTCCTAAAGCTAGGCTGTATAATCCAAATGGATCTTTAACTTTCTTCGGTCGTAGTCTATTTTCTCAAGCTTCTTCTGTGATTGATAAATACAATACATCTGCTTCAGACACAGAAAAAATAAGCGACATAAATTCCGCTACAGCCACTTTTGCCTCTACCGTTTTAGCTATGAAATCTTTATATGAAAGAATTTCATCTATAGCAGAAAAACATTACGGAAAAACATACGCGGTTAAATGCCCAGCACACAATGTAAAACAAGATTCGAACGATGAGGCTCCACTTAATCAGTTTATAAAAAGTTGGGATTTGGCTGATGATGGATTCTTAGATCCTTCAAATTATTCAAATTATGAGGCTCCTAGTAGTAAATTTACAGTAAATGGTAGATTAAAGGCTCACGCTAATTACTATTCTAAACAAAGGTCTGATTTTGAGATATATCCGGGTAATAATATACCATGTAAGGCTTATGTACAAGTTGTACCTGATTCAGACGCATTTTTTGGCGAGGATCATCGTCTGCGTTTAATTGAGGTTTCTAGTCCAGATGTTATGCCGGGAAATTCTCCAGACACCTTCTACAGTGGTAATATTAGTTTTAGTAATTATAATCCAGAAGACTTATTTTACACTAAGGTTAACAATAAAGAAATTATAACAGTTCCTGTAGAGATAGATAAATCCTACCTATATATCCCAGCTTTGTACTTTACATTTTATGAAGTTAACTCTGTTATTGGGCCACTATCAAATTATGGGAATTGGGGATCTGAACCGGCAATGAGACAAACTAAAGTAGATCAAATTGCTGATTTCATGGTAAATTTATCTATTCCGTTAAATGGTGTGGGATGTATTCCATTTGCTCTAGTAAAAACAAATGGGGTATTTAGAACTACGCCAGACACTAAGATTCCATATGAGCCTGATACAGACACAGATACATATGGAGGGATGGCTCCTGTAGAATTTGAAAAGCAAAAACCAGTTCTTAATCAAAAAGACCCAGAAATGCCAGCCGTCAAAACAGCTATTCACCCAAAATCTTTTTGTATACCTCAGCAATCCAACAGATACACTTATGGTCCTTGGATTACCCAAATTAATTTACCTTATGGGACCAAAGTTGAATATGTGAGAGATGAGAGCTTAGTACCTGAAAATTTTCTTTTACCAGCCAATGTTTCAATAGGTGGAGTGACAGTATCGTCAGCCGCAGGATACGCCGGAATGAACGCTGTAGGTCAGTTAATGGCAAACACCGTAGAAAACTTTGACTTTTTGTTTACCGAAGAAGGGTCAGTTACAATACCCGGTTACCCAAAAATAACACATCTTGGCCAATCTCTAATAGCTGGAGGTCCTTTAGTTTCGGACATATCTGTTTCTATAACCGCGAGTACGGTAAGTACTCAATACAGTATGAAAACCTTTTCCACTAATTTCAGTAATGCGAATAAGTACGTAGCGGATAAGTTGACTAGATTAGGACGGAAAAATGGGTGACGCGACTACGGCGAGTTTCTTAGGTGAAACTCATATGGTTATGATGGCCCGTGTTACGCCTCAATACATAGAATTGCTAGATTCGGAAGGTGAAGTTTCTGAATCTAGTACTATAAAAATAGTTGAGGCTGGTACTGCCGATATTCCACAAGCCGTTTCTCGTGTTGGGAAGGATTGGGAGAATACTGGCTTGGTTAGTATGGACGGTTTATTCTGTCCTTATTACATCAGCCCAACCGGGGCAGTACACGATAATTTACCTTACTGGAGCATACCTTCTGATCTAGACGATATTAACTCCATAAAATTAAATCCATTTAACCCAAGTAATTTATTCTCTACAGGGGTAGGTTTTAACCGAGATGTGTTCTACGAAAGTGGGCATAATATCTTATTCCAGAATACTTTTAGTGAGAGATCTGGAGTATTATCGGGGGATTTAAATACTTACAAGGAAATAAGTGAGGGCAGTGGGAATTACAACGAGATAAGATCAGTAGGTCTCAAAACGCCCCTAGTGTTCACTGGGTGGGGTTATAACACTGATGGTGACCCAGTTCCTTCATCCGGGGAAGGATTCCATCCTGAAGCCTTCAGGAACCCTTCCTTGTGGAAGTCGGGGCCTTTAGATATTCGGTGGGATGAAGAGAGGGGGGTTTGGGGGGCCGCTCCTACTTCTATTTACCTTATTAAAATGACTAACGTCTATAACCCATCTTGTTTTTCTTATGAGGTTGAAAGATCCCCAACACATGCTCAATACACTCGTAATGCCCCATCGGGAGCTAGAACCTTTTCTTCTAGTGGAACACTATACGACCCAGAATACATAGCCTATCATGAAAATGAAGACAATATTAGTTGTTATGAAAGAGTAGACTACAGCGGGGAAGAATATCCTCACTATGAGGCTTTTATAATAAGAAAAACTAATGAGGATACATTGGGCGATCGGGACTATAATTTATGGTATGATGATTGTAGTGACTGTGGCCATGTAACCAACCCGTGTCCCTCTGGGACAAGAATAGGTGCCCATGGTTATCCCAGCCGAAATAAAAAGGTCTTAGTTGAGAACCCACTAAGGCAGAGCTTCGATGTGGGAGATTTAGCCTTTAGTGTATATACTGGTAAAAAGAAAAGGGTATCTGGGTCAACCTTCTCAGGAGGAGCGGGAGCGGGAGCTAGTGGGTACTTTAGTACCAATGGGGCTGGTGTTCTAAGTTTCGTCCTTTCTGCCGGAGGAACCGGATATACCTCGGGGGCCTTTGCAATATATCGTCAACCATGTGTAGGGCTGACCTTAACTACCGCGGGTGGTGTTGTTACTGGATATAGCATAAGTGGTACAACTACCGGATATACCGATAATGAGACTTACCCAGTTACTATTTACCCTAAAAATGCTTCGGCGGATTATGAAATGTTGCCAATTCATTGGGTCATTCAAGCGGAGTTTAAATCTCAACAATTTGTTACCCATGTTGAATCTGATGGGGGAATATTGCAGAGTTGCACAGTTAAGGGCCAGTTGCAAGGTTTTGTGAGTTGTCAACACTGCGGCGAGAATAGTTCTCTGATAAATAGTTTCATCTAGGTACTTTATTATTAAGATCTAAGATAGAGAATAGTGTAATTGTAACACATAGGAACTAGAGAATTATGAAGTATATTATATTGGGCGGAAAACATGGTGTTGGGAAACATTTGATTGTAGACGATTCGGATTTCGAAGTAGCCTCGAAGATTAAATGGAGTGTTGATTCTGTAGGATATCCACAAGGGAGATATTGTGGAAAAACTATACGTTTGCATAATCTATTACTTGGAAAATCTAACCGCAAAAATCAAATAGATCATATTAATAGAAATAAATTGGACAACAGAAGATCTAATCTAAGAATAGTTACACAAAAAGAAAACTTAAACAATACTGATAGAAATGTTTTTATAACCGCCTTTAATGAAACCAAAACATTATCTGACTGGCAGTTTGATAAAAGATGTTCAGTTTCATATGTCACTATAGTATATAGAATTAAAATGGGTTTATCTGTAGAAGAAGCTATATCTAAGCCTACTAATGTAGTGGATATTGATGATCAAATTATATACGACTTAGTTAAGGCTGGTAATAGTTTCGCGTCAATTGGAAGAAAGTTTAATTTAAATAGACGACTTATTTGTTATAGATTTCATAGATATGAAAATGGTTTAAAGGAGAATCAGTCATAGGACTTCTACATCAAGACTGTTATGAGTGTTCAAAAACTTGCATAAATAGCCAGTTTACTTATAGTGGAGACACACCCGGTAGTGAAATTTCCCTACCTAGAACTCTTAAAATAAAAATTATAGCCAACCCAGAATTCTGGGGTTTCGGCACACTAGCAGAAAACGTAATGGTTTCCGGGGAAGCTTATTTCTCCAATGGCTTCTATGACTTCTTCTATGGATACGATGAAGAACATATGGGCTGTAAAACTTGCGGTAGGTACGCCGACGAAGTTTGCCAGAAGAATGAACAAAGGCCCGATGTTGGATTTAGATCTGTTATTGATGAGGACGGGGAAACTACAAACTATGATGGGACCGCGATTGATCCCGTCACTAGAGGTGGAGCTGAAGTATTCTTAGTAAATAGGGCTGCGGAAAAATCGGATGACTTAGCTAGTTGTGAGTCAACTAACCCACGAGATGTTTTCAAAAAGAGCCCCGATAGTTTTGGGTTCGGTAACAAGATCTTATTTAAAGACTCCGTGTATAAAAATATAACTGGGGCTTGGAGATTAAGTGAGTGTTACAACTGCTACGGCACAGAAACATATGTTGATAATAAGTTAGTCACATGTTCCGAAAGTGGCAATTATTCCAAGCAAAACATTCATGTCGGTGAAAATTTCGCCCAATTTTATGATCCCGCCAAAATCGTGTGTTCTGACGCAGATTTGGACACATGCGTTCAGAATGGTGGGGTCCCCAAAAATTACGGGGGAAATGTTGTCTCTATAACTAGGGACGAGTTCTTAGTAGTTACAGTTACTTATAATGGTGGAACCGCCAAGATCAAAAATGGGGACTTTATATTATTCGATGGCTCCCTCAAGGGTGGCTACTACATCTTCGACGTTGAGCACAGCTCAAATACGAGTTTCAAATTAGTTGGGACTTTTGGGGATGCCCCTTTTTCTTTTACTAGTGGGACTTGGCTTCTTCATGGTAGCCTAGATCCTCTAACTTGCTGCGGCGGAGCTGCCTTCGGTGTCGAAGACACTAGTATGGGGGAATTACCCTATCATGTCGATATTAAAAAGGTACTCAACAACGACAAAAACAAACTTTATTCAAACAGGGAACAGTTTGTTAGCGGAAACCCGAGAGCTGATCATAGGGCGATCGTGACTTCTGGGGGTGTTCCAGTCTTAACTGGTGGGGAAGTTACTTATGTTGGTGAATTACCTTACTACGGCCCCTATTATGACGTAGACACAGCGGATAACGCATTAAGACAAGATCGCAGAATAAACACAACCTTTAAAAATGGGACTTGTTATACCAAATCCCAAGAGGTTTTGATTTTCCCGGATGTTCTCGTCCAGAATATGCCGCTTGCCGAATATTGCCGAGAGGGTAACTTATACAAACAAAATGTTCTACCTCGTTTAACAATAGTCTATAAGCCATGCAATTATAATAGCAACTGTGATTTCTCTAATGGCAGACCATTAACGGCTGGGGCTTCTGGTGTCACAACTTTAGCCGAACTAAAATCTGGGTTTGGTGGCCAAGAAATCGTGATGCATGTTAACTTAGGTAACGCATGGGGCCAGAAATTTAAACCGACCGAGGTATGTGGATGCGGTGAGGATGTTCCTCCGGGAGAGGTTTATTACCCGCCTGATGTAATAGTTCCTCCTCCAGTCACGTTCCCATGCTTTCCTAAATTTGATCTTCGTCCAGAGCAGTATGGATGTCTAGATCCAATGTGGTATAACTCTGTGCGTAATTCCTTAGGTGTTCCATATCAGGGCGAATGTGAAGAAGCTTTTTATGATGCTTGTTGGGTTAGGCAACCTTATACTACCTATGGATACATCAGGAACTTATGCGGTAAGGAAAGTAACTCTCGACTAGATGTGCTTAAGTCTCTCGGAGACAGAATTCCAACAGGCGGTTATACGGACAGAACTGATAGTGATGTCGTAGAACCCATGTATGTGGAATTTACAATTCCCGCCGACATTGTTGGGTCTGGCTATCCCACTGGGGGTAGTGATAGTGGAGTTAAGCCATATTGGGGCTTAACCGATGAAGCTGGTAGATTGGCCTATCCATACTTCCCAACTAAAGTTGGTTCGACATGTGCCAGAGATTGTCCTGACGGATATAATTGTGTCTCTTATCCCGCAGTAGACTTAGGCTCTATAATTGAGAGTGGATTCCCAACCACCTCTGTTCCTTTTTTAGTAGAAATCGATCATGAGGATTACTGCGTTGGATGCTCCACCAATCAAATTGAAGATAAACAATACTATATAACTTTGGAAAGTTTGCCTACTCGTTTTATTCATGGTGGAGCTACTGCTACTGAATCACTAGATGAATATGATGATGGTGGATTTAAGTACGGGTTTAATTACTGTAAATATCCCGGCACAAATTTACTTCCTAAATGGAGGATAAACGAAGGAGTTGAGGAGTGGTTACTACCAACAGGGTGTGATAATGCCTATGTACTTAATACAAGTACTTACGAAGATGCTTTACCAAACAGCGGGGAAACTTGTGGGTGTTTAGGTGGCGGGATTACCGTGCCTCTTCGTAGGCATCAGCTCGCCGGGACTACTATGCCGAAGTATTTATCCACAGACGGTGGGGTAAATTCCTACGTAGCTCTCCCTTCTGGTTGTTCTGAACCAAGAGATACAACAGATGATATTATGCGCAATTACGCTATCTATTTTGCAGCTTTTGCTCATTGTGGCAATTTAGAGAATGTGGTTGAATCAACCGACGAAAGCAATAATCGTTATTATGGGAGTCTATCGACTCTGTATGGGTGTGGGGCTTGCTCCCACTCTTACCCCGCAACTAATTCCAAACCAAATCTAAGTATGGATTTTTGGTATGTCAGAAGAGGGTATGAGACTTGGTTTGAGGGATTCACCGATGCAGAATTAACCAACGGCGAGATAGTGTATTTCTTAAATGCTGGGGCCACTTTTACCTTTTTGGGTCCGTGGGCGGATGAATCAGGTACAGGCGAAGCCCATGAATACCCAATTCAGATTAGCACTTTATCACAAGGAGCGTGTGGAGCTGGCGAGAAGGATGTTATGGGCGATTGTGTCACCAACCCAGTCGGCGATGTCTGTACATACGGAGATACTGAGTTTGAATTAGCCTCTAATTATGGAACAGCCACTTGTACCGATTATAGAGGTGGGGATAGAACTATTAAATTAGAAACAAGTGTGCCGGGATGTGATGGTTCGGAGATTAAATTATACGGGTACTCTTATTTTAACAGTCCTAGTCCAAGTATGGGCACTGATGGTGGATTTAACAGGGGTACACCCAATACTACTGGATCTCCCGCCGGTACTGGTGAAATATGTTGTACTGTTGGGTGTTATTTAGGCGAAAACGCTGTAGTAGATTATTCTAACTATATTCCACATTTCATGTCGAATGATGCCACTGGCACATGCTGGGATTGTGGTGATTATAAGCTCGCTTGCTTAGGTAGTTGTGGTGCTTTAGAAGCAGCGTCTAGTTGTTATGGTAGAACAGAAGAAAACTGTTGCAGGATAGATCCTGTTTTGTTCGATGAAAATGGAAGTCTTGTAAATGCTCCTAGATGGGCGTATCATTGTTACGCTAAAGGTTCAGAGTCTGCAGATTTAATAGGTACGTTTACTTGGAGACCTGAAACTGCTGGTGGATGTCCCGCTGGTTATTATGGAAGTTTAACCGCTAGTCACGCTGAAATGTTTTTCACTAGAGGTGGTACGTCGCTTGGTTTGGATCAATCATATATCACAGCTTGGGATGGGACAAATATTCCCGGAGTTGGTAATGTAAGTGGTGCTGCTGTAGAAGAACCAATCGCCCGCCGAGTTTCTGGAGCCGCTAGTTTAGTCACACACGGTAATGTGGGAGTATCAACTTGTGCTTTTGATTCGTCAGTTAACAAGTTAACCGACGTAGGTGTTGAGTTTTCCATACCAACTCGGATGAAGGAAAAATTTGGATTTGCGGAACAAACCATACATTTAGGTCCGGTCGCATGTGAGAAGAATTTAGCCGGGAACGTAGTACCAGCTACCGCCGTTAGACCAATTTATCCAAACACAATAGGAGGACTCTCTGAGTCCTCATTAACTGTTAAAGTTAATAAGAAAACTACATCTCCCGAAATAATGACTGTCCATAGAATAGAATGCATTGGGGATGGTTATGCTCTACATGTAAGCAGGGAATTCTACGAACATGACAGAGTGGCTTACGCTACCGAAAAATATAGTTATGGGGTCCCTCCCACTTTTGTGGTAAACAAATACCCAATATATGGAAAGTTAGACGGTGGAAGACAAGGGGTATTATATGAACACCCATATACGGGAAACCCTAATCCTCAAGCTAATTTATACTTTGATATTTGTGATACTGGCAATCTTCCATCACCAAGTCGAGTCATAGAAACTTTAGATTATCCCATTATTATTCCCATGATGGCCCAATCTGATTATATTTCTCCATGTTATCCCGACTATAGTGGTACTTGTGTATATGGGGATGAGAGCTTCTTTAAGTCCACATGTATTAGTTATTATGATCCCGATTCTTTCGGAGAAGGCAATGGTTCGGGAGCCTCAGGCCACTTAAGTACAGATCTTTCTGGTAATTTATCTTTTATCCTTAGTGCTGGTGGTAGCGGGTATTATACTTGTTCCGACCCATCTGGAGTCACGGAATGTCAAGGATGTGCTAGAGCTATATTCGATAATCCTTGTGTTACACTTAATCTGAGTGTAGCTGAGTCTGGTTCTGGTGGGAGAGAATGGTTTGTTTCAAGTGGGACAATTGATTATTCGTCGTGTGGAGTGACAAGTTGTGCTGACTGCTGCGAAGGGTTATATGGTGGGATATCGCCGACCGAACCACAATATAGTGATTGTCTCGCGGCTTGTTTAGTAGATGAGAATTCATGTGGCCCAACCACATTCCCACCAAGTACAACTTATCCTATCTCTATAATTAGCTGCGATGTTGAACCTGAATTGTTATGTGCGGGTCTGACGACCCAAACTTGTGACGACGAATCGCCCATATACCCCAATTTCTACCATGGCGGCTCTGGGGAAGCCCTTTACAACTTCTATAATCTCGTGTATGATGAGGGTGTAGTAGACGCTCGGTTTTTAACAGATTCCTCCATAGCAGATGGGGTCTATTATGCATCTGCTCAGCCCGGAGATAGACCCGAACCATTCCCTAAAAATGAGAGGTCCGCAGCAGGTAGTATTAAGACTGGTTTCGTTAATGGTGATATAATTACGAACGAATCACCTCTAGCTGCCTCTGGTACCGATTTTACCTGTACTTATTCTTGCTTGCAAGATGCAGTCCTAGCGGGCGGGGACTTTTTCAACAATAAGGAATTTTTCCCGAGGCGGAAATACGCCTCTGGAACTAAGGTTACTAGGTATGGTGCCCTTTCAATATGTGCCCAGAACTCAGAACGAAGCTGGGGCAACTGGTTATCTGGGCATGTGGACCTTACCTCTAGTACTATTGATACGATGGAGTTAGGGGGCTTCGATGAGATTAAGTATGCTAAATTCGTTGACCCTTCTAAGAGTGGAGGATATACCACTTTACTCAGCGATGTCGATAGAGAAGACGATATTATTTATGTGGATGATGTAACACCGCTACTAGGTGCAAAGCACCCGTTCTTTAAACTATTGAATCCACAAAGTTTAGATTCTAAATCATGCATAATGCCTGACTCAGGATGCTTTAACTTTTTACCTACCCACAATAAGGGCACTAGTAAAGGAATGGAGGAAGAAAGGTTCTTTTCTGGTCAGGATGTCTATTGGACCGATAGAGCCACAATAAGGGCCGCTATAGCCGCCAATTTAGTGGGAACGAGTGGATGTTTACTAGATCCATTCAAAATTATGGTGGATGTTGAGCCATGTAATGAAAGATTAAGCCATCCCGGAACTAGTTACCCTATGAACTTAAGTTGGGTAGTTAATAATATACCAGCAGGTGTTTGTAAGGGGTGGTTATATCAACCATCAGATACTTGTGGAGGAGGCTGCGACAAGAGAATTGGAGCCTTTGGTATTAATGGTGTCTTTGGCCCATCTACTATTGTAAAAGTATATACATGTGCGGGTGGTTACTTAGAAGATAGTTTTTGCTCTTTTGAAGAAATAAGCGAAGGAGATTGTAATAGTGCCCCCGAAACTATTGGGACTTGTCCAGAAGTTATTGTTAAAGAATATTTCGTATGGACTGGTAGAGATGGGGTTGAATACATTTATTTAGATTATACCCCATATACCTATAAGGCATCTCATGACCATAGGGACACTACAGGTCATCTTACAGATATGTCTTGTTATAAATTTCAAAGACTTGGCACCGATGAACTAGACATATGTGGTAATAAAACACTTCATAGAGAGCCAGCCGCATGTACTAATCCACCTTTTCCATTCTGCGATGAATTAGGTGAAGGTGTAATACCAGACACTAGTGGGCCAGATCAAAACTGCGTTGAACCGATTGATGTTTGGTATGGGCCACAAGTTAGTATGGATCTTGCATCTTATTTAGTTGATAATTATGAAGATGGAATTTTTTGTAAGGTTATACGTGGATCTACAAATTTCGAAATTTGGAAGGCCGCTGTTGACGCTAATGGATGCCCAAATGGAGCAGTAAGGGGATACAGGGATTTCGTCCTTTTAGGAGAACCATGCGAATTGAAGACTTTTATCAATAGAGAATATCAGTGTTACGAACCAGATTCTATTATCGAATGCCCGTTCCCATCAGTAATTAAAGTAACAATAACGGAATGACCTACGGTCATCCTAGAGGAATAAATTATGGAAGAGAAAATTACACCGTGTAACTGCCCCATGGCGGGCTATTGCAGCCGCCATAAGATAACAAAGAATGCGCATTTTCATAATCTGTGTCGTACCCGACAAGATTATTTTGATATGTATGAGAATTGTTCAGGACCGGGTCAGGAGTTTACTAATTGCAGCGACGAGCCGCCACATGTAGTTATACCCATAGATGTAAAAGAACCGTGTCCGTCGTGTGAGGCTCATAAAAAGGAATCGGTGGGTCTTCCAGACTCGGCGAAGCCGGAAGTTAAACTCCCCAGTATGTGGCAGCAGGCCAAAAACTTGACTAAAGCTGTAGTTAAGCACGTTGCTACTGGGGCTAAAGAGGTAAGCGACGAAGTTAGAGAAGAAAGACTGAAGATATGCGATGGATGCGAATATCACATTAAGGCACAAAATAGATGTGCGAAATGCGGCTGTATGCTGTCCAGCAAGTCGCGATGGCGAACAAGTGCTTGCCCAATAAATAAGTGGGGTCCAGTAGAATAATGACCAGACAAACAAAAATATGTAGTTCTTGTAGCCAAGACAGATTCCTTACCGAATACGATAAATCGATTAAAGAAAAAGATGGTTTATCTTATACATGTAAAATATGTAAGAGCAAATATAGTAAAGAGTATAGGGCAAAAAACAAAGAGTATTTTAAAAAACACTGCGAAGTTATTAAAAATAAGAATTTAGAATTGAAGAAAATATGTTGTTCTTGTAAAGAAGAAAAACAATCTATATATTTTAACAAAAACACAAGTAAAAAAGATGGGTTAAGTACAACGTGTAAAGATTGCAACAAAAAATATTTGAAAAATTATTATAACAATAATAGAGAATATTTTAAAGAATGTGCTCAGAAATATAATAAAGAAAATAGCGAGGAATTAAAAAGAAAAGGGCGGAAATATTATGAGGCAAATAAAGAGAAGATCTTAGAGAAACAAAAAATATACAATTCTACAAGGAAGGAGCAAAACACACAGAAGAGTTATAAGTGGCGTAGAGAGAACAGAGAAAGATATCTAGAATTAAGAGGTAAAAGGAAAAAGGAAAGATATAAATCAGATCCGAATTATAAACTTAAGTCTAATATGATCTCTAGAACTAATTTAGCTTTAAAAGAAAACAAAAAGTCTGGTCGAACAGAAGAACTTTTGGGATGCACTATAGATTATTTGAAGATATATTTAGAGTCTAAATTTGAAGAGGGAATGAATTGGGAAGAAAGATCTAAATGGCATATAGACCACATTCGCCCATGTTCCTCTTTTGATCTTTCTAACGCAGAACAACAAAGATTGTGTTTCCATTACACCAACCTCCAACCCTTATGGGCCACAGACAATATAAAGAAGAGTGCCAAAATTTTAGGGGACATTAGTCCCAGCTAAGTTACAAAAAAAAGGGAGCCGGTTTCCCGACTCCCTCAATCTTCTATCTTATGCGGTCAATTTATTGACCGAGATAAGGTGCCAGTTCAGTCACACTAAACTTATCCGCCGCCTCAAGGTCTTCCTTCTCGGCTGAGACCAACTGGAAATTAGGAACGTAATATTTAACGGCTCCTTTTTTCTGCTGATCTCCTTTTACAGCCATGACGCCACCTTCGTAGATCTTACGCATACTGTTTTCTTCTACGAACTTCATCCACGCGGCTAAAGCCGCACCAGATAGCTGCACACAGACCGAAGTCAGCTTCCCATCTAGTCGGGCAAGACCGAAGAGATTAGTGGTGAACTTACCACCAAGCCCATTAATCTCAGCCTTCCCGTCTGCGTAAGTACCCGAATAAATCTCCTTATTCTTGCACCGAATCTTCAGGGTATCTTTGGTAGAACCTGTGAGGTTAGATGTGATACGTCCACCTAGCTCATCATTCCATCCTGTTACGGATGACCGAGTTTCAACTAGAATAAACTCTAGATCATCAAATTCAACCTCTTGGGATGCCGTGGCATCCCAATAGGACCACTGTCCGTCCCCCCCACTAAAGCTGATGTATCTCTTTACGGGGGACTTAATACGTGAAGGTGCGTCTGTTCTACTCATGATCTCCAACTTTCATAACCAAGTAATTGAGGGGTAACCTCGAAATTTGTGAAACTCTTAATCAACTGGGCCGCTTCTTGTTTTGTCACATTGTAAATACTAGCCTTTCCTAAACTATTAATTAGGGCAAAAACATTCACATTCAATTTTTTGCACTTAGTGTCAATAAAACTAATCTGGTCCGGCGTGATCCCATCCTGAGATCCCGCCGAAACTGCTTGAGCCACGTCTTGTTTGGTTAGTTCTTCTGCGGCACACTTACGTAGTTTAAGGGCTTTACGAAGGGCTCGGCCTTCAGCCCTCGTAGCCGCCGTAGCTACTGCATATCCAGCGTACATCGCATCCGTATTACCCAACCATACGTCCGCTACTTCTGAGTAAGACCTAACCTGAATCGAGTTAAGAAACCCAGAGAAGACGACTTCGTAAACTACCGTAGCCCTACCGGGGCCATTACCATCAACGGGGAATACTTGAGTCGGGCCACTCTTAGAAATAGGGCCAAGGACTAACTCAGCCACTCTCCTTAAGCCTACAGTGGTAGGATACCCATCCATCAGCTCATCTGGTTGGAACAACCCCATAACGTAATCGGGCCATTCTCTACTCAAATAATCAGGAACTAAATCCTCTGACATACGCCCTCCTTAATTTGGATTTCAATTAATCTGTAACCTTCTTCTGGGAAGTCTTCTTCAATCTTCTTCAATTCATCCACAATAAGGGCTAAGGTGTCATTCATTCTCTTAGCGGACATGGATTTATCATATTGTCTTATTCTAAGAATGACATACCCAGCATTTAATAGGAGACCTTGTTTCGCCGCATCTGAGGCTTGTTGTTTTACCAACTTATCCGCTCCCCAAATAGGGGAGAAGTGAGATGGCCCGTCAATCTCTATGGCTGTCCTCAAGGACGGCAAGAACATGTCGACCTCCAAAGAGGTAGACTGGATCAGGTTACGAGCGTGTACTATAACACCATATCCCAGTTCTTCAAGCTTCCCAACCACATATCTTTCGGTCTTTGACCCGATTTCCGCAGATTGCCTGATTGCTTTATGGGCTAATTCTTGTATGTTCTTTCGTTCTTCTATCGACATCGCAGCCCAGTTCTCCCGTCGAATAGCTTTTAGAGCTTCTTTTTTTTCTTCAGGGAGATCTTTCCATGCCTTTGATAGTGATTCTGACATCCTTTGTAAAGTAACTTTTGATCGTTTTTCCCCTTTTGTTGGGTGTTTTGCCCTACCAGAGGCTAAGCTCAGTTTTTGGGCCTCTGAGTAACTTCTAATAGGAACGCCTAAGAAAAGTAAAGCTCTCCTTACTTTAGTTGGGTTAGTTTTATATTGTTCTGCGATCTCTGTAATACTTTTCTGATCGGTCATGTAAAGACCGATCAGAGAGTCTTTATTTATTCTAGCAAATTCCATATCTTCTCCAATTCAAAAGGTGCCACATGGCAATCAAGGTTAAATAAGTTTTTGATAATTTTTGCGTGGTCTTCTGATCTTACGATTAAGGTCAGTTTTTCCAGCGTAGATCGCAGATCTACGAAGTCGAAGGCATCATGTAAAAAGAAAAGGTCCCACATGAAGAAGACCTTCTTTGCATTAACTGAAGCCTTAGTTAGAACTCGGCTTGTTTCGACGCACGTTGAGATGAGCACGCTCCCCCAGAAATTGTAGAGTTCAGTGGCATTCATAATAGCAAAATCAGGGGTGATGATGTTGTTACTTAAATTCAAATAGCACAAACTCACTTCTTCCAGAGTCTTAACGACTCTATTTAGCTCAATAAATATGGCCTCATTTTTATCAGAGAAGGTTGTATCAGATACTATGACACTAGTTTTCATTTTTTCTCTTCCTGATTAAATCGGCCACACTTTTCTTTCCTATGCTCTCTAGGATTTCTGAGATTCTATCATAGTTGGTGTGATGTTTTAATATGACGGACTTACTCATTCTTCCCTTAAACTTCTTTCCGGATATGCCGGACTCACAGTCTCTCAAAAATTGCTCTCGGTTAGTGTAACGAACCGGATTACCTTCCGCTATAATTATGTCAAGTTCCCTGTATCCGATGTCGTTGGCCGGAACAGGGCAAACCTTTGCGGCTCTATAGGCCGTAAAGCAGTTGTTTATATGAATCGACCCAGAATAATAAGGCGTCATCGAGGGCGACGAATCAAAATGTCTCAAGTTATATTTGGTTAAGGCCAACAGATCAGGTATATCAGACAATGGACCCAAATAAGTAATGTCGCTCGTGAACCTCGTATCTAATTTTGGTTCGCGGAAGACCGAGTAATTAACAAATGGGGGAAATTTGCCAATCAATTTAAGGTCATATGCCCCATCTATGGAGAAATCACTCAGTATAATATCGGGCTTATATTCTCTTATGGAGTTCTCATCAGGAAATTGAGAGAAACCAACTTCCATTATCTCTTGTAGGGGAGCAATTAGACTAAAAAGCCTAAAGTCCTTCCGGTTCGTTATCACTAGGGTCTTCATATTCTTTGCTTATTTCTACGATTCTAATGTCTGGATCTGAGTTTATACCGAACTGGACTTCTTTGTTCATCAAGTTTAAAATCTCGGCTGTTGTCTTGTTGGGTTTGACCGAATTTAGTATTTTTTTTAACATCTGGAAATCAGCCTTGCTAACATAGGCAATTTGCCCCCAGATGTTTTCGAGTCCGTATGATAAGTTGACTAAATTGTGGCCATAACACATGCCCATTTTTCTTTTACTAGGATTTGTATCTTTGACTACGTGCGACCTCTTGGTTTTCTTTATGGCTCTCTCATTAAAGATAATATCACCATGGATTACAAAAACATCTGTAGTCCTGATCGCGTTCATAGCTAGTTTTAGGCTATCCGCTTGATTATTTGTTTCGTATTCTGGATTATAGATTATCCGAATATCTTCATCCAAAATTTTCTTTGTAACTTTTTGCGACTGAAAGCCTAAAACTAGGTAGATGTCTGCATTTGGATCTGCTCGGAAGATTGTGCGAGTTTGATGTGTTAATACTGACACACCATCGTAACTTAATAAACTCCTGTTACCCTTGGTTTTCATGGATCGCCCAATACCAGCAGATAAGAGGATATAAGCTGTCATTCTCTCACCTTAAAAATTGGCTTGGGTATGTATCGAATTACTTCGTGCTTCAGATCTTTTCCAACAAAGTCGCCCCTTATTATTTTGAAAGGTCCACCTAACCTGTATCCATTATTAGTGATGAAATCGGCGTAGTATGCACCCATTTTATCACCAATGAATTCTCTCGGGTCTAAGATTAGATCCACCAAGGTTAAATCTACCACATAATCGGCCACTATATTTGAACCAGAACTTACAACATCGTCGAGATAATCTCTATTGCACTTTGATGGGTCTTCGCAAACCCCGATAATTTTCATATAGTTCCTTCTGTGTTATAGCCTGAACTTTTTCTTTTATATGGGTTCCAGAGCAACCCCGAAGGGCTTTGTAAATTATAGACATGTACCCCTCTATCTCGCCAGAGATCGCAACGAAATCATGTAAAAGAGAATTCTTAGTGTAGTTGACAACTTCCAAATAATCCTCGGGCACTTTATGGCCAGACCGAACAAAGAAGACCCAGCCATTCTTAGCTCTTTTGAAAGCCTCGTCATACATTATATCTTTGTAGATTTTATCTACTAGATAAACACACTGTGAATTTTTCAAATTAGCCACGGCTGATTTAATTTCTTTAAGGTCGTGCGTGTCATGACATACGATAGTCTTAAAAGGTTTGGGGGATTTTACCTTTAAGAGACTATCAACAGTCTTGGCCAGTTTTTCAATTTCACCCGTATGAATAATCACGAATGTGGCCGGTATAAAGACCTCAGTCAGTAATTCTCCGACCCATTCATTGGGTCGGCGATACATGCAGACCCCCTGAAACTTCTTAAACTTCCCCTCAGCTACTTCGTGGCTGAGAATTTCGACCCCATTTTTACTTAGCTGGTCTAATATACCAAGACTACATCCGATCTGTTCTTCCCCATCCATTATCTTGAATTTGCAATTTTCACATGTCGTTTGCAAGCCAACTCTCCTTCTTAAACTGAATTTGTCCTACCCTAGCCTTTTCCCAGAAATTAAAAGCTTCTGCCTTCTGTTTAAACAAGTTTAAGATGTGGTCTCTGCCGAAGGCCGAGAAGTTGACTCGGTCGAAATATGAGTTTTCCGAATAAAAGTAACCACATGGATTATTCTTAAATGCGCCAAAATTTAAGTCCCTCAGTATGCACATAATCTCGAATGAGTCTTTCAAGCCAGAATAAGGTAAGTAAGCTTGAACGGCCCAGTCTATAAACTGCTTGTTTGTGAGCCCCTTGGGGACCTCTGGGGGCGGTTGGATCAATCTTGGTGGGATATTCCAGTTCTTTGGTTCTGTGGCGTCTATCGCGTCCTCCCAGACCTTAACAACCCTATCCCAATTATAGTTCGCCTTATATGAGGCGAAAGTGTGGGAGCTTAATTCTTCTCTTTCGGGCTCGGAGAGCCTGAAGAAATGTTTCCAATAATCAACAATAGCTTTTACATCGGGCTTGGCCCGATAACATCCAGTCTCTAACTCTAAATTATAGCTCTGTACTGGGATGGGAAACCCGCCGCATTTTCTAGAAGTCTCAGACATGGCAGAGTAGTCTACCGCCATCACCGGAACGCCGCAAGCTGCGGCTTCTACTACACCGATTCCTAGACCTTCTGAGTTAGCACACTGAATATATAGGTCGAAACACTGATATATCTTCTCTAGTTGATCAACACTCGCCCCAGCCGTCACATTTGCTGGTTTCGCCGAGAAGTTTTTGCAGTTTCGGCACTGTTGGAGAGAGTCAGCAAAGGGGGCTATGGTTAGATGGCCACATGGGCACGTATATGAAAACAAGACCCTAGATGATATTTCTTCTTTTACTAGAAGTTGGGGGATATCCCATCCGTTATCTGGGTAGGAAGTATGGCAATACAGATACGTCTGCGTATCGCCTGAGGACTTTAAGTAAAGTCCGAAGGCTTCAAAAAGCTCGGGGAATAGTTTCCGTCTTTGATTCCTCATCACGGTCCCGATAATCTTCCAATCGGGATTCAGACCCATTGAGATTCTATGCGGTGTCTTCGGAACTGGCTTAAAAGATCTAGGAGCACATATAGTTGCTGTGCCTAGTAAGTTGGTTTGATCTGATTGTTCCTTAATAACATCATTGGCCCACTCAGATATAGTTAAGAATTTATCAGCACTTGCAAACGTGTTAATCCATTCACTATTCTGTGGAACTGCATCTATTGTACTCTTATATATCCAGTTAAACAATTCCCTATAAGGAGATTGTTTAGCAAAAGAACACATCCAAAAGTCACGAATGTCGATGCAATATTCAGGCTTAAAGTCCAGACATACACGTTCAAATCTCCATGATCCGAACTGATTAATTGGATTAGAGTGATAAGCGTTCTTTATTTCATCTACATCATTGTCTAAAGGAGCGTTAGCATAATTTTTCCATGGAATGGAGGCTCGCCTAGGGTCGTCGGGGGTTCCGTATATGGAGAACTCAGCTATATCGTATTTGCCAGTCTTTTGAAGCCCGGCAAGGATTTCCCTACCATCTGCCGCATAACCAGTGTTTAGGTAAGTAGCTTCAGTTAATACTAGAACCTTACGCATAATCTCGGCCTATTATTTCTAGCCTTTTCTCTAGCAACTTTTTGGGAATACCTAGCTCTTTGGAAACCTGTCTCTTGCTTTTACCTTCGGCGAACAAAATAACAATAGCAGTATCTCTCTCATCTAACCCATCAACCAACTCCCATAGAGGGGTCTGATCTTCATAGTCGGTGGCGAAGTCACCGGGTCGACTTTTGTTTCTGTGGGAATTGATAAAATGTATCATATCCCTTTTTATACAGATGGTGAGGTAGGTACTGATTTTCGCTTTACTCGAATCAAACTTTGAGGCGATCTTAAAGGCCGTGTGGAATCCCACTTGGATAAGATCTTGTAAAGAGAAAGAGGATGTGGGTTTGTACAACTTATGGGCCAAATCAGCTATTAAACACTCGTGCTCTAACATTATAGGCTCACTTTAGGCGAAACATCTGTCAAAATTTGCTCATTATATTTCTTCCCTTTGCTCATATTTTCTTTTGCCCATAATGGTTGCAAATTAGTATAAAGAGTATTTCTTGCCATATCTAGTTTCAAAATGTTCTTCTATTATTGTCCAAGTCATTCGCCAAAACAACCATCAAAATTAATATTAGAAACAGTTTTTCTTATTAGACGAAGTGACTTAATTAGGACTTCCGCAGTCATAATAACGTCACCTAGAGCGTCGTGGGCTTGACCTTTATTATATCGAAATTTTCCCCTAATCAAATTGTCTGCAGACAGGCTGCTAACATTTTTATCATTCTCGAAGAATAAACCCATTATCTGCATAACATCTACGATGTCTCTTGGATGAAAGGGCCAGTCTAAGTTGTATTTTTGTAAGTCTCTCCTTAAGATAGGATGGTCATAGTTAATTATATTATAACCAGCAGAGATAGGGCGGGACCATTGCCCCTTCTTAATCGCGTGACTCTCTACGTAAGCCTTGAAATTAGTCAGGGCACTTTCTAGACTCACCCCGTCCTTTTCTAGGATAGCATGGGTCTTCCCATGGATTCTAATTGCCCCATCAGTTAACTCATCCAATCCAGCCTTAGCTGCTTCTTCTCCGTAGAGTGGTTTAACTAGTATGTTAAATTCACTATCTGGAATTATCTCTAGTCTTCTACCATCAATAACTACAGCACCAATTTGCACTATTTGGCAAGTCGCTGAATTTACTCCCGTCGTCTCAGTGTCCCAGCAAATATAATTGTTGTTATTCATTCTTTTGCCCAATCTAAATTATCGAGAGTATTTATTGTATAGGTAATTAATTAGTTCAGTAACAAAGTACTTGATTAACCACCACGCTATAAAATTTAGCCCGAAGGTATATCGGACATCATCCGCAATCTCTTTTTTACTTTTACGGGGGAACTCAGTTACACCATCCCAAAAGGCTTCGAAGGTGACTTCGGCTACTTTACCCCTACGATCATTTTTGACTCGACCATTAGGAAGGGTCAAACCAAATTCTCGTAGCATGTCATTTTTTAGATCTTGTTTATGCATCTTTTAAATCCACATTTAATTTCCCGCCCCCACTGTAAACCTTCATACGCTGAAGGTCCCCATATTTTTGAGTAACATATTCAATTCCCTTCTCCGAGATCTCCTCTCGGAGAAAGATACAAGCTGGTTTCTCTGTTGAAATCTCGGGGATTATTTTAGAGTATGCACACAAGTATTTGCACTTGAAATGAGCACAAGTCTTACTTATAACTTTAGGATACCTATCGTTCTTGATCTTCTCAAATTCTTTACGAAGCATATCCTCGGCTAGTTTCATAGTGTCATCATCAAATACGAAGGTAAATAAACCACCCTCCACTAAGACCTTATCGATTACATGGTCGTTGGCATAAAATATGGATACGTAGAATTTATTGTTCGGATATTTCAGTCTTAGAGCATAATAATATAAGAGTAATTGTTTATCCGACTCTAAATCACTATATTCCTTTACTGTCTCTTTTGCCCAATCAAATCTCCTACCAGTTTTGAAATCTATTAAATGTAGGTAAACTTCATCTTCCCTAGTTATTAAGTCTACCGTACCTTTTAGTCTTAGTCTACCTTCGATAGTTTTACCATCAATCTCGTATGAATAATCCGCCCAGCTATGGGGAACTTCAACATCGAAGAATTCTTCTACCGCATAAATATTTTGGTTTCTAGGGTCCATTTCCCCATTTAGTTTAAGCAGAGCCGCGTGAGTCCATTCCAGCACGGTTTTTTCAGATCCCTTCGGCATGAGTCCGGGGAACTCACTCTCGTAGTAATCATAAGAGAGCTTATTAATCTTCTCTACTTTTACTTTGGTGGAAAGCTTACCGAAGTTGTCATCTATGAAGAATTTCTCGCCGTTTTGTTGGGCTAATTTACACTTGGCCAGAATTTCGAAGTTTTTGTGGAACACGTTACCTTGGCAGGCTTTACCATTGTCCTTATCTTTCAGACCAAGTACGTAAGTACAAAAATATTTTTGGGGGCACATAGCGTAACAATTCACGCTAGAGGACCTCATATATGTTACAAGCATTATTTTGTCCTTCTATTAAAATCACAAATAGTAGTACACCACTTTATGAAATAATCATCAGACATAGCTTGTTTCATGAGATTTAATTCTTTATGAACTATCTGTATATTTTCAAAAGTATATCCTAATGAAGAATCTATTCTGTCAACTGATCCGTTGTAATTATAATTCTTGTAATCATCACTGTTATTTGGTAAGGCGATATCTACTCCAGATAACGCACACTTTTTATTTTGCGACACATATTTATTCCAGATATCATCCATGTCAATATTAAATTCTAAATTTCTTATTTTAGCCCTATGTTTTATTTTCGATAACATAGATTTAGATAAGTGCTTATGTTTTTTGATTCTTTTTAGACTATCTTCGCGAGCTTTAAAAATGTGTCCCTTTGGCCATAAGGGGATGTTATATTCTTCTAACATTTTTGATATCGTATGAGTATATTTTAATCCATGTGATTTAGCTATGTTGTATACTGACATATTTTTGTTAATGTATAAATCATACAACTTTTCCTTATCTAGTTCTTGTCTTATATTTTTGTTTTTAGTTAATCCATGTTTTTTAATAAAATTTCCAACAGTGCATTCAGTGCAGTTAGCAATTTCTGCCATTTCTTTAAGACTTAGGCATTTCTCTAAATAATTTTCTGTTAAAAAATCTTTAGTTAAAATATGCTTATATCGCCCATTTTTAGGAAGACCAGATAATCTTTTCGCTACATAGGCCATCTTAATACCAAGTATGTCTGCGATTTCAGCTAAAAATAATCCTTCAGAATGAAGTTTCTTTATATCTTCTAAATTATCGCCTAGATTCTCTCTTCTAAGAGGAATATTATATTTTTTTATATACCGATATAAAGATCTTAAATCTAATTTATGCTCGATAGATATCTTGACGCAATCTTTGTTTAGGGTTAGATATTCGTACCTCAAAAATTCTTCATTATATTTATCGTCTGTTATCATAGTTCATCCAAACAATTAATTACATAGCCAATTTTATTTTGGACTAGAATCATTCAGCCTCTGCAGGAGTATCAACCTCCAATAACCAACCAATAGGTGCCACGAATCTATTGGAGATATCTCTTTCTCCTATGTAGGTATACTGGCACCCATTCCAATCAACAAAAATGCGTGGCTCGCTATAGTGCCAAAATCGTATAATCTCTATATTCGGGTTGTTTACAACCCGCTAGTAAAAGAAGAAGTAGTAAGTATTTCATAGTACCCCCAATTGTCGCAGGCCCATAAGGACTGCGGTGTTTGTTTCACTAATTGACATACCCCTATTATCAATCGTTAGATCAAATGGAATAGTAACACCCTTCTCAGAGGCGTGCCCATCTTCTTCCGGTTTACGAAGTAAACCGATTAGGATGCCATTTTCCTTTTTAATAGCTGCCGCTTCATTGTCAAACCTACAATCAGCAATTACAGCAATCTCTGGGGCGTCGGCCTTAATCTGGTTCATGACTAAATCAGTCCATACTGGCTCGTGCATTCGCCGAAATACTTCAGTTCCAACAAACTGCATCACTTCGCGGGCAGTCATCGCACCCTTCGGGTGAATTAATGCAATATCTTCAAACATATCACTAAGCTCTTCTAGAGTTGGTTCATATCCAATCCCCCAGAGACTATTTGACTGACCAAACTCAATAGCACATTCCTTAGTGATAACTCCGGGCATATCTTCCCACAGTAATTCCGTAGGACTATTCTTATCGCTGCCGTAAACTTGCTGGTGTGTCAGACCAAAAAGACTCACACACAGTTCTTTTAAAGCATCGGCGAAGTTATACAGCTTAATATGTGGCCATATACGCTCGGCTGCGAAGCCGAGGAACGCTTCACTCTGTTGGGTAAGATCTAGAACACCTTTATCTTCGACGG
>Ga0315909_10000989_pt1 | contig 38283 bp, 57 predicted proteins | sample LakEriMetagenome_11_FD_203527 | JGI IMG/M metagenome (GOLD analysis project Ga0315909, IMG submission 203527) | Freshwater fungal communities from buoy surface, Lake Erie, Ohio, United States - Buoy 2 MA125 | ecosystem: Environmental > Aquatic > Freshwater > Lake | place: USA: Lake Erie, Ohio... | reverse complement strand
TCACGGCTGAATGGACGACAAAGGCAACACGCTAACCAATCCTATTGATGGAAAGAAAACACTGCACACGAACGGCAAGTTTTACCACAATGGCAGTTGGTTCTACGAGGGTAGCAGCAACCGTGATTTTGCGATGGAATTTATAGCAGCCGCAAGCCTTGCAGGGTTCATCTGTATGCCTATATTTGACGCTCAATTAGATACTAACCGATTAGACCGCATTGCGTTCGCTAACAACTTAGCTAAGGGCAAAAAATCTATTTACTTGTCGTTTCATTCCAACGCGGCAGGTAATTCAATTAACCCTCAGGCCCTTGCAGAAGGTGTGTGCTGTTTTGTTGGTAGCCTATCGGGTACGGGCGGAAAGCTCGCAGCCGAAATAATGCCCGATGTACAAGCCGTGTTCGATAAGTGGGGCAGCAAACGCAGGGCGCAGTTAGTACATGACCGACCACTCGACGAAACAGCGCGTACCTTTATGCCTGCGATTCTTTTCGAGCTTGGTTTTTTCGATAATGCGAACAATGCCGACCTGCTTATAAATCCTGCATTCAGAGCCGAAGTAATTACCGCAATCGTTGCCAAACTAAACAAACTATGCCTGTAATTTCAAACCCTCAGTACAACCCGACAAGCGCATATCAGCCGATTGTCTATAATGTACTTTACACATCTTCTCCCGACATTGTAAAGTATTGCGAGTTTACGGTCTATGTGAATGGCACAGCGATAGCCACAGGGCGCAACACGTACTATGCAACAGCTCCGACCTTCGGTTCTACCGAGTATTATTTCTTGATTGATATTCAAGACTACCTGCAACGGTGGCTCGCTCCTAACAGGGCTAAAAGCTCGATGTTCGGAACGCTAAACACAGCTACGCAAATTGATAATACCGATGCTTATGCTGAAGTGTATGTCGAGTTTCGTTATCTGTTAGTATCTGCAACGACAGGCAAAATAGTTGAGGCCCCAAGTTTTGACACGTCCGACCTGCGAATTGTGGACATGGCAACACGTCAAAACGGTGAATCCCGAAGTCTTGATGAATTTATTTGGACTCCGACCGTTACGCCTGCGCGCTTCTTATCTAATATGCCAGTTGAGCAAGATATTTGCAGTACTGACAACGCTTTTGTTTCGTTTATGTCCGATTGGAATTGGTTTAGGGTTCGGACGTATGACTCAGGCGGTGTGCTGATAACCGATAGCTATGCGCAGACAGGCGGAACAGGTAACGTAGGACATTGTACGGTGGGGACAGGCATACCACAATTGCAGAGCGTTGTTTGGTTCGATGCTCAAAACCCTAACTTTACAAACGCGGCTTTCTATATCGTAACGTTTGGAATCGGTTTTGTTGCCAATCCAACTACCGTTGTATTTGTAGGCAATCCAATACAGAAAATATACAGGATTGTGGACTGCTGCGATAAGAAGCTAAAACTATTTTGGCTTAATCGTTTGGGAGGTGTTGATAACTACAATTTTTGTTTTGTAAACCGCGAGCAGAAAGTCGAGTCACAAGTATTTGAAAAGGCTTTAGGATGGCAGAACCTGAGCGACCCACCACATACACAGTACGACTTCGGGAAAGCCGTTACGAATATAAAAGCAAGCCGCAGCTATCAAGTAAAGGACATTATCACGAATACGGACGCGGATTGGATTCGCGAACTATTCGCCAGTGCGGAGGTATATATCCAAAATCCCGATGGTAGTGCTGAATATTGGCGCGTGTTCATATCGCCTGCATCGTTTGTCGAACAGGTGAACAGGGGAACGGTGGCGATTGGTTTTGAGCTAAATATATCGCAGGACGTTGTTACGCATAGGATATAAAAAAAGCCCCTGAGTTAGGGGCGGTGGGTTTAAATATGGCGTTGCTGTATTTTTAATACTTCAAAATTTTCGTCGCCGTTGAAAGGACATTTTCCACCGTATTTTTTTTGCCATTGCTCATTGACTTCATCAGCCGAAATATTTGTATTTGCGTTACCTGACGGGCTCAAATGTACCGTAGTATATTTTTCCCCAAATCTTTCAGCCGAATAAGTAACGAAAAATTCGCCTTTTACTTTTTGGCTTTCGCCTCTGTTTGAAAATATTGCATTCATAATGTGTATGTTTTTGATGTGTTATTGAATTGCTTTCCGATTTGTTGTTACAAAGATAGCACGAGTTTTTTTATTATCCTAATATTTTATAAATTATTTTATAATTATTTTCAATATGGCAATTTTAAACGCTGAAACGCTCGCTTTATTATCGGGTAAATCCTTTGCCTTTACAGGTCTTGTTGTCGATGGCACAGCAGGAACGCCACCACGCGACCAACAGTACGACTTTGGCACGGTGTCCACGCTTGCAGGTAACGTGTCTATCGTTGCGGATAGCGAAATAGACGGAGTTGATTATTTCGGCGGACGCTTTACTGCTAAAATCGGGGTAGGTTTTGCGCTCGAAAACTTGCGTCATGAGTACCTTAGCGCAAAGCAGCGTATTGTTTCGCTCGATTTGACAGGGGTAACGCTTGTTATTGATTACGGTAATTTTCAAGAAACTTATACGCAGCTCTAATGTACAGAAAACTAATAATTGACAATATCGAAACCGACTTGCCAACGGATTTTAATCCCTCGCTAACCTATGAGATTAACGAGGATGGGGTTATAGTTGCGGCACGTGCAAAGCGTTCAATCCGCCTACCTGCAACGACTACTAACGATACGCTGTTTCAGGATTGGGGAGCGGTCGCAACAGAAAACCCGAAAGCAACTGTATTTAGAGACTTTACTTTCGAGAGCGGCGGCATTACATTGTTTGCAGGCAAGGCGCAGCTTCAAAGCTCGGACTTAAACTCAGCTCGCTATCGGTTCAAAGCGTCGGGTTATGATGTGGACTTGTACGGCACCAATGCAGATTGGTTTTTTCTGCTTAAAGATACGCTACTGCGCGACCTGACATATACCGACAAAATCTATAATACGGCTGCTGTCATTACGGGATGGGATGCGGCTTATGGTGCAGGCGATGAGTCAGGATTTTGCCTTGTAAAGTGGAAAGAGTGGGCAACGGCTGGACAGGTAGATATTGATGAGTTCACACCATTCTTATTTATTCGCTCGATATTAGACAAGGCTTTTGATTCAATAGGCTATACAATACTATCGGACTTCTTCGACAGCCCGAATTTTAAGCGTTTAATTTTGCTTGCGCCATTGCCTGACAGATACCCTGCTGCATTTTCTGAGGATTATCTGAATGTTCAGCTGTCGCAAGTCCCAACGAATACAAGTAGCATTTCTAATACTTTTGCGTTTTCAAACTTTACACAGCCAAATATAGGCACACCATACAACAGCGCAACTGGCTTTTATACTGCGCCGTTTTCGGGGTACTATGAAGTCGCTATAACTGCAAATGTATTGAGCAGCGTCGGAACGTGGGCGGCTTATTTTGCGGCTTGCGTAAATGGTGGAGCGTTCCCGATAAACGGATCTGTCGTTGGATTTGGTAGCGGACTATTGACTCCACCTGTATCGGGCAACGACTTCGGCTCTGCTACTTCGGATGTGGTGTTTTTAAATGCAGGCGATACAATCTCGCTGCTTCATTATTTTACAGCTACCGACCCTTCAACGACTTTCGAGTTCTCTTTGAACATTATAGGCGAAGCCGAAACCGCTTTCGGTTCTCTTATCGCTTTTCGCTACCTGCTGCAAGATTGGAAAGTACGCGATTTTATTAAGGGCTTGCAACAAATGTTTAATCTTAGATTTGAAGCCGATGTACAACGCCAAACGATACGGATAGAACCTGCTGATAACTACTTGATGCGTACCCGGCCAACAGCCGAACAGCTCTACACGGGTTTTTATACCGATAACCTTACGGACTTAGGGCAAAACTTAGACCTTAGCGTAGAGGGCAAACTGTACAGCGATAACGACCAACCACAGACAACCGTTTTGCAGTACATAACGGAAGGCGAAACGGATGAATTTGTAGATGAGAACAACGTGCTTGGATTCTTTGCGGCTCAGTACACTTTGCCTGCGGACAAATATAACAGCCGTATCGAAACAAAAGAAAATCCATTCTTTGCCAAAACGATTAGCACGATTGACAACGAGCTTCGAGATGTGACATCATTAGTTGAAGTGCAACTACCTTTGATTTATCCACAAAACTATATTTTAGACCCAACAGCGACAGAGGCAAACTATCAAGTGCAACCTCGAATTTTATACTTTGCAGGCTTTCGCGGTCTTGATGGAATTATAAACTATTCGTTTTTAGGTGCGCCAATAACCTACCCTTATGCGTTTATGACTAACTATAACAGTCCGCAAGATTGGTCTATCAGCTTTGCAAACGAAACGGTACAAGGGCAATCGGTAACGGGATTACTCGATGCATTTTATTTGCAAGATTTTGCACGAAAAAGAATTGCAAAACGTTTGGAAATAGCATACTTTTGGGATAGTTTGCAGATACTCGCGTTATCGTTTAGAAACAAAATCGTACTTGACCGCGTAGAATACATATTGCAGAAGATAGATGGGTATAAGCCACTTGAAGACAGCAGCACTTTGACGGTTTTGATTAAAGACCAAGCTCCTGAGCAAGAAGATGTGGACGCTATTACGGGCGGTTTAGTTTTGGGAATTGCTAACTTGACATAAAAAAGCCCCGCGATGGGCGGGGCGTGTGGTGGGGCTAATCTTCAATTTCTTCTAATTGTTCAACAGGAAGCTTACCCTCTAAGAGTACTTTTCTATCACCGCTTTTCCCATCGTACCGACAAAGCACTTCACCGTTTTCAATTTCCCCAATGACAAAAACTGTTTCGTTCCATCCTTTGTGTTTCATTAGCTTTTCCATAATCTTAAAAGTTTTTATGTGTTATAAATTATTACCTGATTTGTTGATACAAAGATAGAAAAACATTCCAATAGGTAGGTAACATTTTTGCAATTATTTTTGTAAAATAATAAAAATAAATGAAAGTAATAGGTTTAAAGATAGAAATAGACGGTCTTAGCGACATCACAAAGGAAGTCGTTAAGCTCGAACAGGAATTAAAAACCCTGAATAACGACCTGAAAGGTGCTGAGATTGGTAGCGATGCTTACATAGACCTGCGCAATCAGATTGTTGCGACGAGTGAAGCTCTGAAAGTTGCCAAAAAAGAGCAGAAAGACTTTGTAAAATCTGCCGAAGCGACCAAAGCGGCGGAGGGTTCTTACTATGCGCTCAATCAGGAGTTAGTTGATTTGAAGAAAGCCTACAAAAACCTAAGCGCAGCCGAACGCGAAAGCGCAAAAGGCGATGAGCTGCAAAAGAAAATACAGGGGCTTGATGCTGAACTCAAAAAAATAGACAGCGGCATCGGACAATTCCAAAGAAACGTCGGGAACTATCCTAAAGGCATCGGTAAAATAGTTAAGGGCTTAGAACAAGTAATACCAGGCTTTGAAAATTTTAGCAAAAGCCTACAAGATAGCTCAGGAAAGCTTAACATTTTTGGCAAAGCTCTTGTCGGTGGATTCTTAGCTTTTCAAGGTGCTAAACTGATAGGGCAAGCGATTAAAGCCCTTGATGAATTTGTTTCTAAAATCAACGAAACGCGCGAGGTGGTCGCTGAATTTTCGGGCGCATACGGTGACGACCTCGATAATATAACGGCAAGCACCACCGCCTTAGCTACCACGTTCGATACGGACGCTAAACAGATAGCAGAAGCAGCGCAGGCGCTATCGCAGCAGCTCGGTATAGGCTTTGAGGATGCGCTCGGCAAGCTCGAAGGCGCATTGGTAGAAGGACGCGGCAACGCATCGGACTATCTCAGCACAATAACGGAATATCCCGAAGCATTTAAAGAAGCAGGAACGGAAGTTACGCAGTTTTCAGAGCGCAATCAGCAGCTTTTGGACACAAACAAAGAGCTTGCAGCCTCGCAGGTGGATGTGGCAAAGCGTTTGACAGGTGTAACGGATGGACTAAAACAGGCAGGGAACGCGATTTATACAGGACTTTTCCTGATTTTGGCGCAACTTATAGACCTATTCAAACCCGTTGGTGCTGCGTTTGCTAAACTTGGCACGGCTGTTTCGGGATTGTTCGGTACGTTTAAGGCGGCAGGCGATGAAGCCTCACTGTTTTCTAAGATTATACAGCTTACACTTGTCCGACCGTTTCAGATTCTCGCAGGCATCTTGCAAGTTGGGGCGGATGTTTTGACGTTTTTTGTTGATGGGCTTAAAAGCATCATCGAACAAAGCCCATTTTTGCAGGCTGTATTTAAACGCATATCGGATTTTGCAACGTCCGTAAATGAGGGCTTCACTAATCTGCCTGCGGTCTTTGCAGGTGTTATCGAAGCATTGAAACAATTAGGTAGAAACTTTGTGGACTTCTTTAAAGTCCTAAGCTTAGACACTCAAATATTTGGAAACCAAATAAAAGAGTTTTTCGGCGCAAATGTAAACGCAGCCATAGCCGAACTAAAGCGACGTAGAGCCGAAATAACGGACGAAAGCCGAACCGTAGGACAAGCTTTTGCGGATGGGTTTAATAATGCGAAAGCCGCAGCCGATAAGAGCGCAGCAGAGGAAGCACGCAAGAACGCTGCAATCGAAGCGGACAAAGCAAGACAGGCGGCTGCAACTGAAAGCAATAAAGACCTGAAAGCGCGTGCCGAAAAGCAACGCGAAGCCGCAAAGAAGTTAGCCGAAGACCGCAAGAAATACGCAGAGGATGAAATCAAACAAGCTCAGTCACGTGCTGCACTCTTAGCTGACTTACAAGCGCGTGTTATTGATGCAACGATAGACAATATCGAAAACGCTCGCAGCCGTGAAATAGCAGCTATACAGGATGGATTTAACGACCAAGTAGCAGCCTATAAAAAAGGATATGACGATTTGGTGGCTCAGGGTCAAGAACGTGAAAAGGAACTGATAGCACTATTTGGACAAAACAGCACTGAAGTGTTGAATGCTCGCAAAGCTTTGACCGCTGACTTAGCTCTAATCCAAGCCGAACAGAACGCGATTTTAAAGCAGCTCGAAACTAAGCGCAATGCAGATATTGCAAAGGTAAATGAGGACTACCGCACAGCCGAAATTGAAAAGGCAAAACAGTTAGCGGACGACCTACGCACATTTAGAGATGAAGCTCTAAGCTCCGAGATTGAATACATTGACAGGCTTTCAGATATTCGCAGCGATGAGCAACAGGCGGCACTCAATCAGTTACTCACAAACGAAAAGGACGCGGCTAAACGCTCGGAAATTATACGTTTGCAGCTCGAACAAGAAACAGCCGATAAGCTTGCAACGCTTAGACTGAAACTCAGAGCGGTGGACGACCAAGAAGCCTTCCTAAATTCTCAGAAAGCCGCAGGCATACAAATTAAACAAGAAGAGTTCGACGCGGTCTTAGCAGCAAGGGCGCAACTAAACAAAGATTTAACGGCTTTGGAATTGGAACAAACCGAGCGCGTGCGAGCTGAGTCCGAAAAGCAAAAGCAAGCAAGACAGCAACAGCTTGAACAGGTTGCTGATTATGTCGAGCAAGGCTTGTCCGCGTTGGATGGGTTCTTAGACGCTGCGAACGCAAGACAGGAAAAGCAAATTGAGGAACGCATCGAAGCGAGCGCAGAAAGACAGTCACAGCTCGAAAGCGAAATCGAAAACGCAACGGGACTACGCAAAAAGTTCTTGCAGCAGCAGCTTGCAAACGAGGTGGCGAACGCGGAAAAGCTCGCAAAGGAACAGGAAAAGATACAGCGCAAAGCAGCGATAGCAGACAAAGCAATAGCCCTAACCCAATCTATTATACAAGGCTTGTTAGGCGTGGCACGTGCATCGGCATCGGCTCCCCCTCCGTTCAACATTCCTGCAATCGTTGCGGCTTCGATACAAGGCGCGGCACAAACGGCACTAATCGCAGCGCAGCCACTTGCAGATGGTGGTGCTGTTGGTGGTGACGCGATTATAGGCACAGTTTCTCCCGTGTTGCTACCCGATTCAGGTGGTAAAATCGTAATGGCTCAAAACATACCGACCACAGGCAAAGGTGATAACGTACTTGTTGCGGCTCGTGTGGGTGAAACGGTTTTGAATGCGGAACAGACTAACCGACTAAGACCGTACCTAAGCGCAGCACGAGTGCCAGGCTTTGCAACAGGTGGACTGATTGGTGGCGTTTCTACCGTGCCAAATCTTGCAGGTGTAACATCGGGCGGTTCGGATGCAATTCGAGCGTTTAACGAGCGAACAGAAGCGATTAAGGAACAGGTGCTAAGCACTAAGGTTATACTTGTAACGGACGACTTGAAACGCGATAACGAGAATAACGACAGGATAACGAAACGCGCAAGATTTGAATAATAAAAAAGCCCTGCGAAAGCAGGGCTATATTTTAGTTGTAGTTTTGGCGCATAATATCGCTCGATTTCGTACAAAAGTATTTTAAGTTTTCATCCCAAGTATTTTCGCCAAATAAATGAAAGTTTGGGCTTAGTGTAAACCTAAATCCTACTATGGCAAATTGTTTGCGTTCCATATCAAGTTCGCCAGCGATTTCGACAGCTTTATTTTTTGCGGCATCGTAACTACTTGCAATAAATATTTTAATACCTTCGTCAGTAACGACTATAATAATTGTATTCTTTTTTATTCTTTTTGAGAATAGGTTATCTTGTAAATACTTTTCATATTTTTTGCAGGCAAATTCATTAAAATTATTTGCAATTTCATCGTTGCTTATTTTTAGCAACTCGTTAATATCAGTAATCATATCTTTAAATAATGCACCCTAAACAGCATCTAATACCCTCCGACCATATCGAAGAAATAAAAACGCTATCGGGTTGGTTAGAAAATTTACCGCGTGGACTCCCACAGGGGGACGACAGAACGCGATATTTATTTGAAATATACAACACTTACCTAAGCAGTAGCAACCGTGAACAGCTGGAAACCTGTTCATCTTGCAGAGGCAAAGTGTTGATGAATATTAAACTAATCTTAGAATGACAAAGCAACAACTAACTAAAAACCTTGCCACCGCTTTAGCTGAAACCCTACTCAGCAAAGCCCTTACTCCCGAAACGCTCGCAGACTTCTTGCTCAGTTCGGGTCTTGTTTCCGAAATGCGAGCGCGTCAATACTGCGCCGTTCGGGAATTTTACAGGCTCTATGCGTCACAAAAGAAGTGCGAGCTAATCGAAGAAATGTCGCAAAAATATGCGGTTTCGGCTCGGCTCATGAAGAGTTTGACGACTGAGCAGCGCAGGTTTAGTTTTTAAAGCTGTGCCACTCGTTGCATTGTGCTGCGCATCTTAATGAGCGACTTGTCAACAATCTGCTGAATGCGGCTGCGTGTGAGGTTCATATCTTTGGCTATATCGTTTAAGAATTGCGGTGTGTAGTACCCGATACCGAAATAGCGTTTAATTATTTCGGCATCCCTTTCAGATAGCACACTAAGCCCTTTTTTTACGAGGGTTTTTGTGTATTCCTCGTTTCGCTCTGCGTCTATGTCGATATCGCCTTGCAGCTCGTAACATTCCTCACTTTCAGTTTCATCTATCGGGCGGTCAATCTCGAAGATGGTATAATTTGCGGCTACTGAATTGCGTAGCTCCGTTTCAGTTATGCCTAAACGCTCGCATAGTTCTTCGTCTGTTAGGTATTCGCCCTTGGTCTTCAGGGCTTTTATTTGTTGGTTATGCCGTTGCGGGTGCATAGGGCAATATATAAGGTTGCCCTTATCCTGGATATACGCGCTTATTCGCTGTCTAATCCACCATACAGCAAATGAAATAAAACGCACACCCTTAGTCGGGTCAAAGCGTTGCGCCGCAAAGATAAGACCCTCGTTGCCTTCTTGAATCAAGTCCGAAAGCCTAACATTGTGATTGAGGTAAAACTTAGCGATAGAAACGGCAAAGTGCAGGTTACTTGTAACGAGTTTCTCGCGTGCTGCTTCGGGGTCGTTGTCGAAATCACGCAGCAGCTCGGCTTCTTCTGCGTGGCTCATGTGTTTCAATGGCCTAATGTCGTTCATGTATTTGCCGAGTTCGGCGTGGGGTGTGGTGCGTGATGTTACTTTGAATTGTCGCATGATTTGATGTTTTGAATGCTGTCTAATGCTGTTTTGTAGCCGTTTTCGTAGCTATTTTTAGCTACTTGATAAGTGAAAGAACTAAACCACCATAAAATAAAAACGACAACTACAATGCTACAAAGTATAACGTTTTTTAAATCGGTTTCAAATATCTTAGTTTCTTGCATGGTCTTATAGTTTATAAAATTTACTAATTTGTTCAGGATTAAAGCAGCCGTCGGGTTTGCCTTCTTTGAGCGGAATTGCGTATAGTTCGCCATCGTGTTCATAAGCTCGGCACTGAGTCGCAAAGCCTTCGGTTGTGAGGACTCCGCACAGTTCGTCGTGCTTGGGGGTGAATGTTTCAGGCGTTGGCGTAAATGTAATTTGAGCCGTTCTAAAAACCCAATTACCAAAAGAGCCGTCTTTGTATTTAACATAAATAGACCTGTCGAATTTACTTAATACATCTATTTTACCTTCGATTACGATTTTAACATCATCCCCAACTTTCAACTCCTTCTCAATTGCTTCCTCAACTGTGCAGGTAATTTGATGCGGGGTGGGTTGGGGTTGTGCGTTATCAGAGTGGCGACCTGCTGTAAAATAATACGCGTCAGTATCGAACCACGTCCATTTTTCGCCTTTCTGCCAATAACTACTATCACCTTCGGTTGCTTCGTTATGTTTAGAACAAATGCAATGATGCCCTTCTTCTTTATTACTTTCTAATACCTGCCATTCTACACTCAATCTATCGTCGTAGAAATAAGTATCTTTTTCTAAGTTATTAAATTCTTCCTTTGTCATAGATTTAATTTTATACAGCCTGCGCTGTGATTAACGATGCACAAATCTACAAACATTTTTATAATTCACAAACTTTTAAGTACATTTTTTTGCATTTTATCAATTTATTTTTGGACTAACTTTGTAACATGGGAAAAGACATACATATAGAGGGCGAAATTTCAACCAATTGGGGAAATATTGTGAGCGACTTAGCAGCAGCTAAGGACGCAACTATCTATGTAAATAGCGGAGGTGGTTCTGTAACCGAAGGCTTCGCAATGGCAGACGCTATCCGCAGGCACTCAGCTAATAACACGGTCGATATTATCGGCACTGGTGTTGTTGCTTCTATCGCAACTATGATTTTGCTTGCAGCGAAAAAAGGACATCGCAAAATGACCGCTAATAGCTTTCTCATGATACATAACCCTACCGTACAAGTCGGTGGGGATGCGTCTGTTTTGCGTGGCTATGCTGATACGCTCGAAAGTATGACCGCTCGATTAGTTCAAAACTACTACGACGCGATTGCTTCTAACGGCAAGCTAATTAACGACAGCGAACAGGAAACGAAGGCGCAAATACAAGTTTGGATGGAATCAGAAACGTGGTTTACCGCACAGCAAGCACTCGAAGCAGGGTTTATTGATGCCGTTGTCGAAGCGTCCGATTATGACATCGTTACGGTTAAAAACTACTGCAAAGGCTATACCAATACACCAAATGCAATACTTGAAGATATGGAACATACTAAAGAAGAAAGAACACTATTTCAAAAGTTCTTAGATTTTTTCAGAGCTGAAAAAGCTCCTATTTCAGAATCAAATACAACAGTTGAGAATATGACAAATGAACAAATGGTAGAAGCCCTTGTTGCGGCTGGCTACTCAGTAGAAAAAGAACCAATCGAAGAGGAAAAAGTATTAACCGAAGAAGAAATGGTCGCAGCTCTCGAAGCTACGGGTATGAAGGTTAAGAAAGCCCCTGCTGCTGAAGTTGTAGTCGAAGAAAAGGTCGAAACCAAAGCCGAAAACAAGATGCAAAACGAGCTTCAAGCCATGCGCGAAGAAATTGCACGTTTGAAACTTGGCAACAAAGCACCGAAAGCCGAAGCTAAAACCGAAACTGCAAAGGGCGAAACACGTCGCGAGCAGGTTATGAATCAGTTTATCGCCGATAATCAGGACAAACTCAAAGCAATCGCTCAAAAAATCAAAGGCAGTCTTTAATTAACTAAACTTATCATTAAAATATAATGGCAAAGCAAAAGCAAATGCAAAAACGTGCTACATTCGCGCACGTTACGCCTAACAGCGGCGCACTCGTTCTACGTGGTGTAGACCCTGGATTCGACACAACAGCACCCGAATTTACTATCGTAATTGCAGCAGGTGGAAACTCGGCAACGGCTACACTTTCGAGTGGTAACGCTTCTCTTTTTGAGTTTATTCGCGTGGAAATGTCCGACGGTAAAGGTCGTACTGCATCGGGTTCGTACGCAGGTGGTGTTATCAACTTGAATACAACCAACGTATCAAAAGCAAGCAGCTCAATTTATCCGAACATTACCTTTATGGTTGTTTACAAACTGAAAGATGGTGTTTCTTTGGGTGATGACGTTCCTGTTCAAAACTACCAAATTCCTTTGGATGCAGCAACAGTTGCGGCAGGTGTTACAATTCGCACAGCAGACCGTTTGAATACCACCGACAGAGGAACGCAAATCGCAATTGCCGTAACTTACGACGATATAGCAGAAGACACTACAATCGACGTAACTGCAATCGCTGCAATCGGCTTGACATTCGATGTGCTTAGAGGCGGTGTTTCTCAGGGTTCAATCACAATCGGCTCGAATGGAACAGGACAGCTTGTTGATGCTGGTGCGCTCGTTGCGGGCAATTATGTATTCAAAGCAATCTGTACAACTGCGGGCGCGGCTTTCGGAAGCTTCGCAGAGGTAACAATCACTGTTTAAACCTATTAAAAAATCATGCGGCGGCTTTCGGGTCGCTGCTTAATAACATAACTAAATGGCAACTGAATCAGGTAGCTTAGACCTTAGGCTGAACACTCAGCAAACTATCACAATGATGTTAGAGCCTATCTTCACCGATGGACTTTTGGCAGACTCATTTTCTATTGTAAAAAACTTTTACGGCGGTGAATACGCTATCGGGCTTTTGGGTGCGATGCGTAACGTTACAGGCAAACAGCAAGCGTGTAGCCCTAAGTATAAGGGCGCGGCTACTTTGTCCGAGCGTAAATTGATTGCAAATTACCTCGAAGCGGGCGCAGTGCTTTGCTATGAGGAATTTATGCGTACACATTACGATTATCTTGCGCCGTTGTACACAACTGCTCAGGGTACTCCGAACTTGACGCAGCTCGTTAATATCTTGATTACCCTTTTGGGTGACGGTATTCGAAGAGATGTTGAGCGCGTGGCATGGTTTGGAAATTCTGCAAGCACAGACGAAAATATCAACTTTGCCGATGGTGTATTCAAGTATATTGATGACCTTATCACAACCACCCAAATCGGCTACCGTGTGAACAGCACGCAAGGCACTTTGCTGACAGACCAACAAGCCTATGAGCTTTTGCAAGACGTAGTACAAAACGCCACAAGCGCATTGAAACGCTACAACCGTGCCGATAAGATTATTCATATCAGCGGTAACCTTTGGGACCAAATCCTGCGCTACTTGATGGACGCGTCTATCAGTAACGGTCTTATCAAAATCTTTGAAGAGCCACAGGGCGAGATGGTCGGCACATTTATGGGTATCAAAGTTTTGGCGCACTACAACTGGGATGACATCTCTTTTGAATATTTCGGCTTGGAACACCAAAACAAAATCATCTACACCGTTAAGTCTAACCTTATCATGGGTACGGATTTACGCGCAGATGCTTTGGGCGGTCAGGCTTTCTTCAAGACCTACCAAGACCCAAAAACAGACGAGATTTTCATGTCTTCTAAGTTTATACTCGCGGTGAACTATGTATGGCCTGAGCTTTTCAGCGTTGCGTTTTAATCGAAACAAAATTTAAGGGGGTGTAATAGCCCCCTAACTTTAAATATATTTTCAAATGGCTATTATAGCAGGTTTAAGCAAGAATTGCGGTACGCTGTGCGGTGGTGGTGTCAAGCGACTTTGGGTTGCAAACTATGACGACATTGCTTCTTTCACGTTTGGCGTTGATAACAGCGTTACTACTATCACAATGGTAGCAACAAAGAAGTTTTACGAGGTCGAATTGAAGCGTCAAAGCAAGATTTTTACCGAAACTACCAACGTATCTGAGGGTGGATGCGGTTATTCGCTCGCTCAAAACTTTACTGGTATAGGTCAATGCCGTGACCAAGATGCGCGTAACTGGCTTTTGTCAGTTGCCAAACAATCTTGTTGCGGAATTGTAGCAGTTCACGAGGAAGCTAACGGTTTTGTTGGCGTTTGGGGCTACATTAAAGACCAATCTATCTACTTGGGTGGTGGTACTGTTATCTCAACAGGTACAGCCCTTGCAGACCCTTCACAAATAACGCTCGAATTGTTGTGCGATACCACTATGGATGGTCTTGCGACTGAACTTACAGGTGGTGTGGCTGCGATTGAAGCACTTACATAATATTTCGCTTTTCATTTTAGGGGGAGGGGCAGCGATGCCCCTTTTTTAAATCTAATCAAATGGCAAACATAAAATTTAGAGGGAACTCAGGCGATTTAGAGACGTCGTTCCCGATAACAGGCACAAAACACGCGGTTCGCAAGAAACTGAAAGATGCAACCGATGCAGAGTTAAAGTGGTACATTGACAGCCTAATGGCTAACCCTAAAAACTTCAAGTTCTTATTGAACGTCTGTTTTGAAAGTACATACGACGAACTAAAAGAGTTCTCGGAATCGCAGCAAGCAGAACCCCGAAAAATAAACAAACCGAAAAAAGAAACTGAATAATGGAAAAGCCCAAAAATAACTTCTCGTTAAACTTTGCAGCAACCGAAAACGTAGTCTTACCTCAAGACTTATATTTCGAGATAGCAGATAATACCCGAAGCGTTTTTGGGCTTAACGATTATTTACCTTTTATCCGTACTGGTGAACTCGAACACCTGCTATCACTGATATACAACAGCCCAACCGCTCAAAGTATCTGCAATAAAGTGTCAGCGTACACCGTTGGTGAAGGGTTCTATCTCAAAAAAGAGCGCAGCATCTTAGGCGATAAGAAGCTGCAAGAACTAACCGACCAAGAAAAAACAATCCTTTGGCGCATCCTAAAGCGCAAGAATAGTGATGGCGATACTATCTTGGACGTGTGCCGCAAAGCTGCGTTTGACTTTCAAGCAGTCGGTAACGCATTTGTGCAACTCGACGTTGTCGCAGGTGTTACATTTGCCACACATCAAAATATAAACTTTGTACGACCGTTCCGCTCAGTCGATTTGAAGACTCATTTTTTTGGCGTTTCTGCTGATTGGGCTATACTGCCGTTTTCAAGTCAGGGTCGCAATTATCGAAAAGAGGATAACATCACAACTAATATTGTGGACGTGCCGTTATACCCCACTTTCACTGGCGAATTTAATGAAATAGAGGAAATTGAATACGGTATCGGCACAAACGTAGCAGATTTTTACGGCTTCGATAAGTCTTCGATGTTGCACGTGAAAAGATATGCGCCATTGATGTACCAATGGGGCTTGCCTTCATGGACAGGTGCTAAACATTGGGTCGAACTTGAATACAGGATACCGAAATTTAACGTTTCGCGATTCAAGAACGGTCTTACATCTTCGGGCTTGCTGCAATTGTTTGGCAACCTTACCGATAATGAAAAGGACGCATATCAGAAAGCATTTACCGAGAAAATGACTAATACAGGCAATGATTTTAAAGTCATTTTGCAGATTCTTGAAGACAAAGAACTAAAAGCGAACTGGCAGCCCTTTGAAAATACCTATACAGGCTATTTCATGGAGCTTGCAAACTTAGCTAAGGAGCTAATTGCGACAGGCTTTGAGATACCTCTATCACTCGTACAAGCAACAGCTGGGCAACTCGGAAATAATCAGCAGATTAGAACTGAATTTGAAACGCTTTACAGGACTAAAATCTACGATATTCAAGAGGAAATACTGCGAGGTATCGTTGCGCCATATTTGGCAACAGTTGCGGAAAATGAAGGCTTAGATTGGTTGCAAGATGTGGAGTTAGGTTTTAGTAATATTATCCCTGTTTCGTTCTTAGGTGACTTAGACCCAAGCAAATATATTACGACTGACGAAGCTCGCGAGGTGATGGGATTTGCAGAACTAACCGAGCCACTACCAACAGCCGAACCTGCGCCCGAACAACCTGCAACGGGCTTAGTAAACAGATTCAAGAACCTATTTAAGCGCAAATAATGGCACAATTCATCAAAGCAGTAGAAGTCGTAAAAGGCGGCTACGTTAAAATAGCTCCGACTGATACACAGTTCGATAGCACCTTATTAGCGTCGCATTGTGATAATGCCGAGCGCGAATATGTACGCAACGCAATAGGCAACACGTTTTTTGAGTACCTGAAAACGCAGCGAACGTCGGGAATTATCAATTACAATGCCGATTTGGGTGTGGTGGTACCTGCGTTCACTAATCCCGATTTAGAAGCCTTGTTTTTAGATGGTAAGCTGTTCGACTTAATCGGTAACGCGGTAGTTAAAGTGGCATTACCTTACATTCATTTCAAGATTACAAGTTCGGGTGTTCAAGTTCCTGTCGCATCGTTTGCAACAGCAGGCACGGGAAGCGATATGAGATATTTAGGGGATAGCATGGCAAAGACTTTGACATTCTTAACCAAAGAAGTACAAGACTATTTGTGTGCTAATGAAGCTACCTTTGCGCCGTTTGGGTTCGATGGTTCGGAGTTCTGTACTCACTGCAAGAAAGACAATAAAATTAAACAGTCTAACCTACCAATAATATATTAAAATGGCAAACTATCCAAAATTAAAAGTATTTGAAAACGGCGGCATGATTCAATTTGCAACCGAAGCAGACGAGCTTATCACGTCCGAGCCTAAAGGCAGTGTAAGAATACGGCAAGTAGGTGAAGGCTTTTCGTTTGAGCATATAATCACGTGTTCGGGCATTGCATCCGTTACGAACTTTGCCGATATTCTCGACTCGAGCGGCGTGGTTTACGGTGCGAGCTTTGCCGATGTGCTGACTGCGCTCTCTTTTTTTTTTGAGGTAGCAGGCGGCGGTGGCACGGTTACAGGCGCAAATAATGGACTAAGCTTAGATGGGGCAAATGTTCAATTGGGCGGTGCTTTGGTTAAAAATACTACCATAACAGAAAACGGATTCCAAGCAGTACAAACAAGGCTCGAAACTGTAAATAGCGAGCCAGTGTCAGTTTCTCACTATACAGAAAACAACGACCCCTTTTCAAGTGGGATACCTGGCTATTCTCGCTTATTGGGCGTTGCATCTGCCACAGGCAATGCTTATTGCGGCATTTGGTCTAATAATGCAGACGATGCGACCGCATTTTTAAGAGCAGAAGCGGGCGATTGGCAAAGCAATACAGAGGTAAGAGCTACAAGCGTTTTGTTAAAAGTAGTAGAGGCAGGAATTATACAAAGTTCTTGGAGCTTGCAGGGCAACGCAATAACGGCAGCCTGCGACCGCGTAGAATTTTTCGCTACTACTGCTGTTCGTTTTCATACAGACAAAGTAGAACAGCAAATAACAGGTAAGTATATTTTTGGAGAATCTAATACAGATGGCTCTATAAGAATAGGAGAGTCGGGCGGTGCATTTGTAGTTGAAAAAAGAATTGGTGGTGTTTGGGTGGTGCAAAACATTGCTCCTGCTCCTGTTACAATAGCCAAAGATGAGCTTATTTTTTGCGATAGCTTTGTTCAACCTGCAATAACGAGCAACTGGTTTTCAAGTACCGCAAGCGGTGGAGCTATTGACCTCAATCAACTCGGAGAAACTGGCGTTGTTGGTATGGCTCGATTTTCAGTATCAAACAGCGTAACTTCACGATATGGAATTTTAGCAAAAGGTATTTCAGGACTTGTAAGAACTTATCAAGATGGTAATACATTTTTATACAAAACGAAAATAAGACCCGAAGCTTTAGGTTCGCTCACTAACCGTTTTGTTATCAATATGGGTTTTCTTTCAAGTACTGCTGTATTAAATCCAACTGTCGGACTTTATTTCTGCTATGACTTTACAGACTCGCAGCGTGTAAATCCTGCTCCTGCAAACTGGTCGCTCGTTAGTCGCGTGAACAATGTTGATAAAGTCGTTTTGAATAGTGGAGTTCCTGTTGTTATTGGTCTTTGGACTAAGCTTGCAATTCGAATTGATACTGCTACAAATACAGCTATGTTTTATATAAATGGCATTTTGGTAGGCTCGATTGTTTGGAATGTTATTAGTGGAATTAACTCTAATTTACCTATGGTCGGAGCTTCGACCGAGTGCAGTTGGGGTGCTTTGCTTGCTAATTCAGGTGTTGCGGCTACTGGAACAGGTCTAAGAATTGATTATATTGACGTATATAAAGATTTTGGATAATTTAAAAATAATATAAAAATGTCACAAGTAGGCGAATACATTTATGCTCTTAATCAAGAGATAGAAATCACAGCAGACACTAATGATTTGGGAATTACAAACACTTACGTTTCTTTTGTAGGTTCGGGTAATTATAACATTACAGGCTTTCAAGCTCCTGTTACAGATAAACACGTTGCTGCAATTGTTGTTGTAAACGAATCATCGGGAATAAAAACATTGAAGCACAACGACGCAGGAAGCGCAGTAGGAAACCGCATTAAAACAGCAGGCGGTGTTGACCTTGCTATGCCGCCAAATTACATTGTGCAGCTTAGAAAAATAGGCGACTTCTTCTATGTAGTTGGCGCATTTTCGGTATAAAAAACAAAACTTATGAGCATCGAAGCGTACACCCTGACAGTTGCAACGCTTGCAACTATCGCTCTGCTTTGGTGGATAGTTTCAGAACTAATCGAACGCAGACAGCACACCCATTTAATGAATACTATTCAAGAACAAGATAAAAAAATTAAGGAATTGCAACATGATAACTCAGAGTATTACGCGAGATTTGGCATTATCAAGAAAGACGGCGAGAAATAGCACGTTTGTAGTGCTGTTTTGGGCTATTATTTCGGCTGTGGTGCTAAATGTATCAGCATCGGCAGAAAAAGAGCCGCAAACGGGCAACAGCGAGCCTAAGAAGATAAAAGTTTGGGCTATTAAACCCGAAACCGATAGCGATAAATTTGCAAATAGGTAAAAACCCTTATACATGGAAGCGAATGACAAACGTAGTGGTGATGATAGAGTTATCGAACTAAATAAGACCTATGTACAAACCGAGCAGCAGCTTATAGAAGCCTGTCGAATTGATACAAACGTTTGGGAAATCGTTTCTATGCACGTCAAGTCGTACCAAGCAGGAGCGAATGACAGCGCAGGTGAGTATAATATACATCAATTATTCAGCGTTTCGGCACGGTTCAAACGCAAAAACGATAATTTTGTTAAATTTTGGGAGAATGTTCAAAACGGCTTGTATCAATATGCTGAATACAAGCCGTTGCCTATTTATGGAGCGAGCGACAAAAAAGCCCTTATAGTCAATCTTTATGACGCGCATATAGACAAGGTCACGCGAGTGAAAGAAACGCGCAAATACAGCGATTTAAAAGCTAATTGCAAGGTGTTTAACGATGCGATTGACAGACTACTTGAAAAGACTTTGAAAAACTGCAATCCTGAATTGATTGTTTTTCCAGTTGGGAATGACTTTATAAACGTAAACAGCGCGTTAAGTACAACGACTAAAGGCACACCGCAGGATAGCATTTATCATATTGAGGATGTGTTCGAGGTGGGATTAAATCTTGTTAGGGGTGTTATTGACCGCCTGCGAAACATTGCACCTGTTAAAATTCCCATAATCAGGGGAAATCATGACACGAACATGACAGGCTTTTTAGGAGTTGCTTTGGATGCGCTGTATAGAGATGACAAAGCGGTAACGATTGACAATAGCAGGGAACAACGCAAATATATTCAATACGGCAAAAATATGTTTCTTTTCGCTCATGGAGATAAGGAAAAGCGCAGGATTAAAACGGATGGGATTCCGTTAATTATGGCAAATGAAGAACCGATATTGTGGGCTAAATCGGACTTTCGTTTTGCTTATTTTGGTGATATACATCACCGAGATGAAACGCACTTTAAAAGCGGTAAGGATTATATAGGCGTTTATATCCGTTTCTTGCGTGCTATGTCTTCTCAGGACGCTTGGCACCACGCGCAAGGGTACATCGGAGTACCAAAAGCAGCCGAAGCCGTGTTGCATAGTTTGTGTGGCTCGGAGGTAGATAATTTTTCGATAGCGTTTAAATAGGAAAAGCCCCTCGATAGTGAGGGGCTTTTTGTTATCGTGTTTTTCGGGTTAAGTGATTAGCTATAATCAAATCAAGTACCAAAGTCAAAACCACAAACAAGGCTGCGGTCGTCTTATCCCACTCACCAATGTCAGCGTTAATGCACAGGCCGAAAACGCAGTACAGCGCAAAGCTAACCATGCAAGATAGAAATAAAAAATTAAGTGCGTTCATTTTCAGATAGTTTTTGATAGTGATTTAATTGCATTTCTAAATATAACAAGCGCGGTTCAGAATCGAATCTGCGCCAAAAAAAAGCGTCTGTTATATTGTTATTGTATTTGTATTTATACAATTCGCTTCTTAGAAATGCATCTTCTTGAAGGTTTGTTGATTTGTCGCTGAGTAAATTACTAAAAAACCTACATAAGCCTGCGCAATATGACCTTCCTGTTATCCTTAAAAAAGTGCCTTTCCACAAGGCTATAACTTTTCGATACAATTCCGCCTTTTCTTTGTTTGTCATGCGCGTGGTATTTGAAAATTAACTAATATTTTACTATCCTTAGCCGTGAAACTCATCACGGCTTTATGCCGGTTCGCTATTGTTGCAAGCACTTCTAAGTCGTAACGGCTTAAAGCGTCCGCTGTACATTCTACGCTGTTGGTATTAAATACCGTGTTTGCTGCTACGTTTTGCACTCTGCCCAAGTCAAGGCGCATCATAATTAACGGATGATTTGCTTGCATGGTGCTGCATTTTGTATGTTGCGACGTGTGCAATATTGATTATCAGGGGTCGCTGTGATGTAATCGGTTAAGCTCGCGGCGAATAGCCAGTAATTGCGCTGTGCTGCGTGCGAGCGGAATTTATGCGCCGTATGAAAGTAGGCAAAGTATTTTGTTTTCGGGTGTGGTGTGGTAGGGTTTTGCATAAAGGTATCGAAATTGATAGGTTTAAAAATATGCAGTTGTTCGGATGCTGCTCCCCGTGCTGATTAACAGCTATAAGCGTAAAACTCGCGGTCGAACTGTTCGCGTACAGCTCCCTCTAATTTGTTCCAATATTGCTTATTGGAATACGCGATATTAAAGCGCAAAAACATTTTGTCAGGGTCGATGCCGTCAATACTGATAATGTCACAAATTTCGTCCGAGTCGAACTCAGTAGGACGACCGTATTCGTCACGGTCAGCAGGTTCGGTTGGTTCGTATTCTGCGATGATTAACATTTCGCGTTCGATACCGTCGTTGTCTTCCATTAAAATTGTTGCTTCGATTTGCATAGTTGTAAGTATTTTGTGTTAGCTGAATTACTAACTTGATGTAAAGATACAACTATTTTTGTAATCTGCAAATTTATTTATAAAAAAAGTGCAATTATTTTTCAATAACTGCACTTAAACCCTATTAACACAAAAAAACAAAAGACTATTTCTTGAAAACTTCTTTGCTGTGCTGATAAATCGTAACGACTGAAAACACGATACTGATTGTTTCAAGTAGTATGTCTTCGACAAAAACCCATGCCTTAACATCTTCCAATCCTGATACCTTAGCAACGTGTGCCACAAGCTCGTTAATCTCGGATTTTGTCAAGTCCATAAGTTCAAAGCGCAAATCTGCAAGTTCTGCAACGGTTTCTTTGCCTACATTGATAAGCTCCATGCCTGTCATAATTCCCTCAAGCCAAGATAGTTTTTTATCTTCAAGTCGACTGTGAATGTTTTTCCAAATGCCTGCAATATCGGCTGCAAGGTCTTTGAGTTGTTCGATGCCGTATTTGTTAGCGTCGTTTTTTACGAGGGCAAGTTCTTTGCCGTTTAGTTTTAGTTGCATTTATATTTTAGTTTAGTAGGTTGAAAGTAAAATAAGCCCACCCCAAAAATCAACCGACTGCATATCTTTCAATGCTTCGCAACTTTCGTAGTCTTCCGCATTTCCCTGCGAACCTAACTCGATGGGTGGGATGGGTTAAAAATAAGCCGCTGCTCGAACTCAATCCGCCCTAATCTCCAGTAAGGCACAGCGGCTTATAGGTTTATTATGATTGCAGCGAGCTTATAAGCTGCTTCATTTCTTCATAAGTTTCAATTATCATAATATCGCCTTTTAGCGTCCCAATAATTGATTTTGCAAGGCTTTCAGATTCTTCTTTATAAGGTGCAATATACATTATATACTCAACCTGTTGCATGATTTCTGTTACTAAATTATCCTTGCCGACAGTATTAACTTTGATAAATTTTGGCATTGCTTTATGTTTTAGGGGTTATTTTGGCGGCCTGTGGTGGTTTCTTTCCACCATCCCCCGAACTCTTAATCAGGATTTTGAGCAATGCCCCACTTAAACTAACAGACCATTTGTGGAGGTGGTGGGAGTCGAACCCACGTCCAATTACTCGTTTTAATTCAGGATTTTACAGGCTTAGTCAGTTTTGGAAAGTCTGACAACTTAGGCCGTCCGAAGACAGCTCCACCATTCAATTATTTGCAGAATTGAAACTGTTTTGTGCAGGCCGTCCCTGCTTGAGTCTATGCTGCTATTGCAGCTGCGGAGCAAAGACTAACTACTCTTGCGGTGCGACCCTGAGGTGCGTTTGCTGTTGTGCCGTTTAAAGCTGTTTTGCCTGACTGAAAAACTCGTTTGTAACTGTCGAAGCCAGTCACCCCCATGTTTTAAAAAAGCCCTGACACGCATCAGGGCTTAAACTTAATATGTCGAATAAGAACTTTTTCTGTTTTCGATTTGCTGTGGAGGTATCGGGACTCGAACCCGAACTCACGCGCGTAAACTGGTTTTACCATTAAACTATACCCCCTTCAAAAAAACCGCTATACTAAGAGCAGCATAGCGGCTTCACTATCAATCTATGCACTACAAAAATAGGCCTTTATTTTCATAAGTGAAAATATTATTATAAAAATATTTCATTTATCGGAATTGCAACACCTCTACCTGATACACCTGCACTATATCTTTTCACTCCTGACTTGATTGCGCCCTTCATCCTACTAAGCACTATGTTATAACTCACAGCCCAAGCCGCGCCCGACTTTTGCAGCAATTCTTTTACGAACTTTGCACCGTTTAGGATAAACAGATATTCGATTCCATCTTGAACAGCAACCTGCAAGCCTAAACGCTTTAGTTTGTCGTTTGCCTCGTCTGATTTTATGCCGTTGGTTACGCAGGGTCTTGAGCTTGCAATTTCTACAAGTTCGCCAAGTGTACGTACCCCGATAAAATCGAGCGACTCTATACGCTGCTCACTACTCAAAATAAGCTGCAAGCATCTTTCTTCGTCCGTGCTATCCTTTGCGCTCTCAGCTTGTCCGATAGCCTTTAAGATAGCCTCCGACTCTGCTAATGCCGTTTCGTAACTTACCTCTTCATCATTCAAAGTATGCCACCATCCACCTAACAGCGTGCCGATTTGGTCGCCTGTGGATTTTACGCCTGTTATCGCAGTAATTGCACTTACAAACGTTTCTATACTGCGCATCATTACGGGCAAAATGCTAATCATTCGAGCTTGGAAACGACCTGCATAGTCGGGTGTAAGCATCTCAGCGCGTCCGCTTTCGATTTTGCGGAATGCTTCATTGTCTTTTAATTTCGCTATCTCTAAAACGCAAAAGCGACGTTTATCAGAGTCGAGGGCTATCTGTGGGTTTATTGAGCTGAGAAGAAAGCAAGATTTTACAGTATATTCTTTTGCTTTTCCATCTTTCGAGCCTTTAGTCTGCGCTGCTCCATCCTTAGAACTTGCAGAACGGCATACGGACAAAACGCCCTGCATACGGTTTGCGCTGCGCTCGTCGTTGCCTTCTGCTTCATCAAATGTAACCGCAAACGCATCATTATTCAATCGCTGTACAATACCCATTTCGGTAGTGTTGCCTTGAAAGTTCACACCTAAGCTGCCTAACATCTTGTTGATGACGTTTTCAAGTAACCAAGACTTTCCGCTGTCTTTCGTACCAGTTAGCCAAATGTGAGGTCGCCAGTTCAACACACCGCAAACAGGCGCAATTGCTATCCACCCCGATAATAGGCGTGAGTCCGCAGCCGTGCCGAAATTCAAAAGCTGCAACATTTTTGTAAGGCGCGAGGATTCTTTGGATTCCATCGGGGTCTCGATGTGCATTTTGACAGGTGAGCGCATTTCATAGATAAACTCCGTATTAGTTCCGAGCGGCACACGTTGCCCTTCGATTATAAGCTGAGTACCTGCGTGAATAACAACGCGCCCCTTATCCATCCAAGCACCACGACCGCGTACCTTATCCACCGAAAAGAACCCGATTGCGTTGGATAAGCTGATAAGAAAATCAGCAGCAGCAAGCGCATCAAATGAACCACCTGCCGCGAAACGTTCCACCCAAAACTCTAAAGGTGCAAGCATCAAAAGGTTTTGCTTCGACATTTTAGCCGCTGCCAGTTTGATAATGCTTTTGCAGCTCGAAACATAAAAATAGTATTGTAGCACTCGTTCCTCTGAATCCCATCCAATCGGCATAAAATAGCCCTGAATGAATCCCGTTTTATCGCTCGCAGGTGTGGCTGAGGGCGCTTGCTTTGCGGTCGTTTTGCGTGTCTTTTTGGGCTGTTGCTCTTCGCTGTCCCAGTTGATAACTTTTTTCATTGCTGCGCCGTTTTATGTCTTGCTAAATTCACAGGTTCAATGCCCTGTATTTGTTCCATAAGCTCAAAGCAGTCTACCGTATCGTCATAAGCTGCTTTGATTGTTTCCGTGCAACGCTGTATAATTTCACGCTGTAAGAATTTCTGTACTATTATTTTAGAGTGGTACGAAATATTAGCAGACGATGCAACGCGCTCGGTTAAAAAGCAGAGGTAATAAGCATCTTCGATACCTTTTTTCTTCTGCTCGGTAGCTACTGTAACGAGGTCAATTGGTATTCGCTGCGCTTGCATCTCGATAAGTAGCGCATAAAGCTCCACGTGCTTCTTATTGTAAAAGTGTTCGGGCTTTAGGAACTCCGAAACCTGAGATAAGGCTGCGCTGTCGCATAGAATTGCGCCTAAGACAATCATTTCAAGGTCTTGCACCTGTGGCATAGGCTTGCCGAACATTTTAACCTCTTGCGGGTCTTGACTAACTATTACCATCAAGTCGTTAATAGTATCAATTTGTTCCTGTTTAAGATTTTTATAAGCTTCTTGTTTCTCTTTGGAAACGTATTCGCGCATTCGTTTTGCTTCTTGAATAAGCTGCGCCTGCAATAGCTCGGCGCGGTTTAGTAGTTCTTGCATAGATAGATAGATTTTAATATTTATATTCGCCTGTGTATATTATGAAGTCTTCTTGCATCATCTCGAACATATCGAATTTGTAATTTTCGTTCTTTTCGCCTGTATGCAGGTTTTCACAAACTATCTGTATGTCTGCATAAGGCGGAACTTTCAAATAAAATACATGAGGGAATCGAAGCTGAAACCTTGTAATTTTATTACCGAGCCGAAGGTACAACAAAGCTTGCGAAAAACAAAGAAAATTATTCTTATTTGTTTCATTTAGTACCAATTGCTCAATATCGTTTAATTTTTCAAGTCTTCTCATACTTCCTCAACTTTAGCGATGCCACCAGCATCATTAACGATTTTAATAAATTGCACCTGCTGTGCTGTGGGCTTTTTACCCTTCTTCTTTACTTCAATTGCCGTAAACACTGCGAGCTTTTGCCCTACCATATCGGCTGTAATTTCAATCTCAGTCCATCCGATTAAGTCCGAACTGCCTTTGCATAACCCGAAGGTTATAAACCGACCATCGGCAGTAGTTACCGCTCCTGTATTGTTGCGAAAAATGCGCCCCTGCGATGCGTGCGCAGCGCAAAGGCGGTTATAATGTGCTTGTTCTTTCATCTCATGTCTGCATTATGTTTACCGCTTAGAATTGATATTTTTTTTATTTTAACGTCATTGTATTGGCTAAACTCTTTTAAAAATCGAGTTTTAGCATCTGCTTTGGTTCTGCCTGTGTAGTATCGCATTATTTGAAAGAATCCAGCACAGCCAAAAACACGAAATATTCGAGCACTGCAAGTAGTGTGCGCGCTCATCTTATAGGTTTACGGTTACGAGTTTTCCAAAAACTTTCTTTTTGCGGTTCGCCTTCCAAGAACTCTTCAGGGCTAAACTCTTTTATCGGTTCACTAAATTTAATCGCATCGCCTACACTTATTTTAGTAATCCACATTTCGTCACCTTCTAAAGCGTCGAGTGCTTCCTTTGGCGCATAGAAGCTGCCGCAAATAATTAGACATTCTTTACCATCGAGCGTCTTTGCTTTTCTTACAAGCATTTTACCAACTACTATCATGCGCTGAGCAGATTTTTAAAGCCCTTCTCAATTAGAAAGCTGCCCGTTAGAAATTGCAGGTTTTGTTCTCCTGTTGCTTTGAACTCTTCGATTAGTTCGGCACTAAACACCTGATTAGATGCGATGCCAAAAACGCGAGCTATTTCTTCTATGCCTGCGTTGTTCACTGATATAAGGAACATATAGCATTCCTTAATTTTGCCCATCGTGAGGTGGGCTTCTTTGATGTGTTCGGGTTTCATGCTGTTGCTGTTTTTAAATTGCCTCGTTCTAAAATTTTGCCTAAGTAAATCATGAAGTCGCCTTTTTCTATATCTACTTTTAGGCCGTTTGAATAATGCTGCGAGAATGGCTCGTTTATTTCCGCAAATCCCCAAAATTCAATTATAAAATAGGGTTTATCTTTTCCGTAACCGTTTGTGAATTTTATAGCATCGTAATCCCTCTTGTTACCTTTCTTGTCAAATAGCCTTGTTTTTATCCAATCAGTAGGCTTTCTAAATTCATGTCGCTTTTCGCCTATCTCCATCACATCGAACGGTAATTTAGTAAGGCTTAGGTGTAATATTTTCATGCTTAGAATAGTTTTTGTTGATTTTCATCTTTAGTTTCAGGACTGTATTTTTTGCCCGACCCTTTTTTATAAGTGCCGCGTTTCTCTCTAAACAAGTCGCCCGATTTTACGAGCGTAGTAAGAACCTCTCCGACGTGATGCCCTGCATTGCAATAGTAGTTACTTTTACATAGTTCAATAGCTTTCGAGGTTGTTATTTCCCCATGCTCTTGAACGTACTGTATTATTTTTTTTCGGGTTGCGACACTCATTCCGTTTCATGTTCTATGACCTGCCCGGTCCGCAAATCCCAAGAAACGCACAAGTACTTTGTATTACTTGCAGGTTTCTCAGGTTCGGCTTCGGGTTCGGTCTGTGGTGAATCTTGTTTGCTGTACAAAAGTAGGTTAATTATTGAAATTATGCAAACAAATATAAATATTTTTATATATATCATTTAGTTTTTGTCAAGTTTAGCTTTCATCTGCTCAAAATATGCTTTGCGTTCGCCTTTGGTATTGCTGATATTAGATGACAATTCAGACTTTGAATAGGCTTGCAGGCTACCATCGGACTTCTTGCAGATAATAAGCAGCTTGTTCCCCTCGCTGATAATTTTGCCTTCTTGATTGAAGCCGATTGAAGGGGCTTCGTTCCCTGCTTCATGGCTCTGCTTAGTAAGCGGCTTACTAAGTTTAGCGGGTTCAAGTTCGCAGTATTGGTGGTACTTATAGTCATACAACCAAAACATAGCACCTAAAAATAAGAACTCGATTACCAAGCAAACTAACGCGAATATCCAACCGACATTTTCAACTTCGTTTTTGCGTTCGGCTGCGTGTGCTTTGAACTCATCCTGTGCCGTTTGCCATGCCGTTGCGCGTTCGGTTTCAAATCGGGCTGCGTAGGTGCTTAGGCTGTCGGATGCTGCTTTCGCTTGCTGTTCGAGCTGTAAGATATTAGACCGTGCTTCTTTGATAGTTGTGCCTTTCCAATTGTTCTGCGAGTGGATTTTATTCGCTGCGGTGGTCGCATCTTTCTGCTGTGTGAGGAAAAAAGCCAGTTGCGCATCGCGTGTGCTGTCAATTCGACCAAGCACTTCGGCTTCGGTAGGGGGTATAGGTTTAGCCGAAAACTCTTTTACTAAGATTGGCGTACCGAAACCGCTCATAACGATAGAAGCGAGCGAAAAAGCTGCTACACTTAGCTTAAGCTTAGTGCTAAGTTTACCGATATAGTAGCTTTTGAACGCCTTGCCTGCGATAAAGCGTTTGCCGAGTTCTAACAAAGTAATCGCTACTAAGCCCGCACAAAGCCCAATACTTAGCGAATTGAATAATACTTTGCCTGCGTAAACAGGAACACCAAGCGCAAGCCCTGCGAGGATAACCTGAATAAAAGGGGTAGTGAATAGCACGAGGTAGTACATTGGCTTCCATTCTTGCGAGTGCGGTTTTTCCTCGAACATATTTTTGAGTGCGGCGGCTTGTCGTGCCTGTTCTGTCTTTTCGTAGTTTTCGCTTTTCATTTTGGTAGGTTTTTAATTATGTTCTGTATAATCAGTTATTAGTTCTTGGACTCTGTAAATCGTAGCGTCGTAATTACTCAGCAGCACTTGCTTTATTATCATTACTTGCATAGGATTTAAAACCCATGAATTTTTATCGAAAAATGTTTTTACTATCGGGTTGTCTATTCTTTCAAAGTTGTAAGTTTCGCCGTAACCTTCCGCATGAAAATCTTTCAACATCTCAGCATAGTGCAACGCTTTCTCTAAGTCTTGCAGACCGTTTTTAAACTTGTATCTGCAAACGTACTTAATGACGTTACCCTGACAAAAGTTTAAACCCATCTTGTGTATAAATTCCGTAGGTTGAAACGGGAATTGTTGATAGTGATTGCCACCGATTTGTTTTTGCATTAGAATAGTTTTGATTGTGACGTTACTAATTGAAATCGTTTCTTTGACGCTTCGTAGTATTCGCTGTCAAGTTCGCTTGCTACCAATTCGCACCCGAAATAGTGAGCGGCTATTGCGTGGCTGCCTGAGCCTAAATGCGTGTCAAGTATTTTGAAGTCGGGTTTTGCGTATCGGTGTAAAAGCCAGTTGTATAGTGCTACGGGTTTTTGCGTTGGGTGGATGCGGTCTTCTTTGTTTTTCATATCGCCCTGAATCATTCCATTCCAAGTATATTCAAATATTTGAACGCTTTTGTGTGTTGAACAAATTGCTACTTCGCCTTCGCCAAATGCAGTGCCGTTTTTATTCCAAACAATTGCACCGCCGCAAAGACCTAAATAATTACCGCCCCAAATTATTTGATGCTTTGAAACTCTTTCAAGCTCTAAATAATAATCATTATTAGGAGCTATGTTGTCAAATAAACGATACTGCTTTCTTTTTGTAGCTTGTTTACCTTGTTTCTTATTATCCATTAAACCTATTGCGTCAATATTTTGGTACGGAGGATCACAAATAGCCAAATCAAACCACCCATCATGATAACGCCCCATCAAATCCATGCAGTCACCGTTAAAAACGCTTATTTTATCAGTCCAGTTTTCCATGCTATACCTTCCGTTTTTCTCGCGCTCGTACCCGATGCCATGCCCAACCTTTTGGGTTTTCATAGCCTCGCGACTTTGCAAGGTTAAAAAAATCATTTACGTTTCTGCATCGTATTAGCTCGATGCTTTGCCCATTGTTGGGGGTATTTGTAACCTCTTTCTTTTGCCAAATTAAAAAAGTCCTCAAAGTTTCGGCACATCCCTTCTTGTTTTCGGTTGTCCTTGAAAATTGCTTTGCGTTCTAATTCAGCTTCTATTCTTTCCGATTTTTTGCGCTCAGCTTCGGCTAACTTTTCAGCTTTCTTTCTTGCAGCTTCGGCTTCAAACACAACCTTTTCAAGTTCTCCATCCACCTGCAATATTTCCCTCGCTTCTTTCTTAGGAATAACAGCGCCGCAATGTGGGCAAATAGGAGCGGCTTCGATAACAGCGGCGCAATTACCGCAAAAATCGTACTTATCAGGAGCGGCTTCGGCTTCTTTCTTTTTGCCTTTCTTTTTCATGCCCTCCAAAGTCCAGTTCCTATCTTCACAGGGATGCCCGTGACGCTTATAGTTATCGACGTGGTCAATTATTATACAGCTATCTTTCCCCTCGCAGGGTCGGAGTCCGCGTCCGTTCATCTGCATATACAAGCCGAGCGACTGAGTAGGTCGCAAGTGTCCGATACAGCCAATTTTCGGTATGTCCGTACCTTCTGAAATTAGGTCGCAACTTGTAACCACCTGAATAGCACCCGAACCCAAGCCCGACAAAATGCGCTTAATCTCGCTATCTTCGAGTGTTCCATAAACGGCTTCAGATGTGTAGCCTGCCTGCCTAAACTGTTCGGATACGTGCTTACAATGTTCGATGTTGATGCAGAAGTAAACTGCGGGCGTTCCGCTGCAAAGCTCGCGATATTTCTGTATTGCGTCGCCTGTAATTGTGGGCTTGTCTATTACGGTAACAAGCTGCTGCTCGTTATAATCGCCATCCGATTTAATCTTGACCCCTGACAGGTCGCCCTCAAACTTAGGGCGGTAAACCGTAGGCATAACCAAAGAACCCGATTTTATCAAATCCATAATCTGCGGACCTAAAACCATGTCCTGAAACACATCCCCCAAGCCTTGTCCATCGGTTCGTATTGGTGTAGCCGTAACACCTAAGACGTGCCTATCTTGATAGTGGTCTAAGATTTTGCGCCAGCTCCCTGCATTCGAGTGGTGGGCTTCATCTATGATTATCAAATCGGGAACAGGCAGCGTCGGGTCGTTTAGTCGGTTAATAAGTGACTGAACGCTGCAAACCTGCGCTTTGAGATAGTGCTGTTTTGGCTTGTTACCTGCTATAAAGCCATGCCTAATGCCGAAGTCGGATAAGGATTTAGATATTTGAGATACAAGCCCTTTTTTATGCACGAGGAAAAAAACCGTTTTACCCTTATCGAGTGCCATTTTTGCGGCATAGGTGAACGTGTAAGTCTTTCCGCCGCCCGTTGGTAGCACAAATAACACTCGTTTGTTGCCTTGCCTATATGATGCTCTAATCTCGTCATAGGCTGTTATCTGATACTTGCGTAGATTGATTTCCATTTTGTTACTCTGTTTTTTCTTGTTCCTGTTCGGTTAAAAAATTGTCTATCTTATCGTAAATCTCAATCGTTTTCGGTGTTTTGCGCTGCCAAGCAGGTAGGGTCTGAGCGGATATGCCGACCTTTCTTTGTAGTTCCTGAATTGAGATACCAAGCGCAGCGGCTCGGCTTTGGATTTTCTTATAAACTTCCGTTGCCATCCTAAATATTTTTTATAAAAATGAACTAATAATTGCAAATGTACAATATTTTTTATATCTTTGCAAGTATTATTAACAATTAAATTTATATTTTATGAAAATTCCAACATTACAGGAGCTAATCTCCGAAACGCCCGAAAGCTTAAAGCAAAACGCGCTTATGCTTCTGCTTAACCAAGACCCGCCTGCGAATTGGTTGCAGCAGCACCCTATGATTAATAACTATAAATACCTACCTATCGAGCGCATAGAGTGGTTATTAACGCGCATTTTCGGTCGTTGGTGGGTAGAAGTGCGCGAGGTGCAAACAGTTGCTAACAGCGTAGTTGTAACGGTTCGCCTTTTCGTTATCAATCCATTGACAGGTGATACCGAGTTTCAGGATGGAATAGGAGCAGCACCAATCCAAACGGATAAGGGCGCAGGCGCAGCAGATTGGAACGCGGTAAAAACCGATGGCGTACAAAAAGCAGCACCAGCAGCAGAAAGTTACGCTATTTCAGACGCAGCCGATAAGTTCGGCAAGATTTTCGGGAAGGACGTAAACCGAAAACAGAAATTAGACTATAACGAGTTAGCTCTCGAAGGCAACAAGCCCGAACCGCAAAAAATAGTCTTAGACCAAAACTACAAAGGATGGGCTAAAGCATTAGAAGCGTCTAAGGATGGAACTATACCTGCAAAGGAACAAATGCTTCTAACTTATCACATTCCTGAATCGGCTCTTAAAATCCTATACCCTAATGCCTAAGCACGGACACGTCACGCCCTCTAATTTTGCCAAAGTTATGACAATGGCACATTACAGGGCTATTCTTAAAAACCCTGACAAGCTGTACGAATTTTCAGCAACAGCAGAAAAGTACGCTATATCAGTCTGTCGGGGCTTCATAGGTGTAGAGGATAGAGAAATTACAGCGCGCGCATTAGAACATGGTAGAACGTACGAACCAATGGCACGCGCACGGTACGAAAACGAGAATTTTATAGTAGTTCCCGAAATTACAGAACCGATTTATCACCCTCGTTTTAAATTCGTTTGTGGTATCCCAGATGGATTGGTAGGCTGTAACGGTTTAGTAGAAATTAAGTGTCCTGAGTCGCCAGATAATCACTTTTTGAACATTTCGGAAGGTTTGCAAATTGAAGACTATTATGCCCAAATGCAAGGCTATATGTGGATTACAGACCGAAAGTGGTGTGATTTTGTTTCTTTTCATCCTGCGTTTCCTGAAACACTCATGTTACACACGCAAAACGTTGATAGAGATGATAGTTACATAGAAATATTGGAAAAGAAGATAACAGCGTTTTTTGACCTTATTTTAGACAAAATGCGCACCGTATCACCCGAACACGCTACATATATGAAAAATACATATTTATAGCCAAATTCGATAACAACCTAATTACTAAGCAGTTAATTAAATTTAGCTGCTTATTTTTTATTTTAAAACATAACGCTTGCAATTACGACTTGTTACACGTAACAGCATTATAAATCAATAAGTTACAAAACCACTTTTCAAATTGTAACAGCTTGTAACAGTCTTTGTTACGCTGTAACGCCCACCACCATTGGTTTGTAACAATGTAACGCTTTTTTTGCAAAAATACGCTTAATTAGAATAACATTATTATATTCTCTTATATAGATATATATTTATACTGTTACATTGTTACAATATAGTAGGATGTAGTAGTAGTGGGGGTTACAGCGTAACAAAACTTTTTTATTTTTGTAACGGTTGTTACAGCCCACCATCACTACGTTTCAGTTTTAGAACTCAATAGGAATGCCTGTTACAAGCCCCTATTTTTTACATTTACATTTTTCAGCAAAAAGAACTATCTTTGTATTATGGAAATCGAAATTGTCAAAATCCAGTCCGCAGGCGTTGTGCCTATCAAAACCGAAGTTGTGCTATTGTTTGGCGAACATAGCAGCGACCTGTTTCACATTGAAGGCATAGAGGAAACGACAGGGCTATCCCTAAGCGATGCACTCAGCTATCCCGAAACAGAAACGGACGGTTACATATACGGATTAGTGAACGTTACAAGCGAGGGCCCAATTTTCTTTTTCACAAATATAACCCGATTAGCCCACGAAATCGATTTAAATGGCATTTTAAGCGTGTTTAATTACTTAGGGCATGAGATACTTCACCTAACACGTTTAATTCAAGCACAGGCGATTTTAGGGGCTAATCTTATCAATGGCGAATGGCCGACTATCGGAGGGGATATTACCGAAGCAGACACGGCGGAACTTATGAGCGCAATTTATGACGCAATTTGTCCCGTTTTTATAGAATTTTTAGAAGCACATACCGAGTATGGCATATAACACAGATGAACTTGAAGCACTTGCAGTTAATGCAATCAAACAGCACAGTCTTACAACTATCGAGGAAGTTGTAAGCTTTTTACCGTGTTCAATGTCAACATTTTACCAACATAAATTGGAACAATCGGAAGCTATAAAAGAATCTATCTACAAAAATAGATGTTCGATTAAAACAGAACTAAAAGGGAAGTGGAGGGAATCAGAAAACCCAACGCTGCAAATATCACTTTATAAGCTCATGGCAAGCGAAGAAGAACTGCGCAGGCTTTCAGTAGCAAAACAAGAAGTGAGCGGCAACGAGGGTCAAGACCTGAAATTTAATATTACCGTTTCAAACAACGCTCCCCCAATAACCGAAGAGGACTAAATGAAAGCAAGCCCTGTTTTTTTGTGGAACTACCAAACCGATGCCGATGTGGTAATAAACCAGGGCGGTACAAGTTCGGGCAAAACTTACAGTATTTTGCAGGTTCTTTTTTTGCGAGCGATGGAACAGAAGGGATTGGTTGTTACTGTTTGCGGTCAAGACATACCGAACTTGAAACGAGGTGCGATAAGGGATGCAAAAACGATTGTAAACACTACTCCGCAAATCGCTTCACACATAAGCAGCTACAATGGAACGGATAAGATATTCACATTTACCAACGGCTCAATAATAGAGTTTACAAGTTACGACGACGCTCAGGACGCAAAGAACGGAAAGCGCGACTACCTGTTTATAAACGAGGCAAACGGTGTGCCTTATGAGATATACCATGAGCTACAAGTTAGGACGCGAAAACAAGTATTTATAGACTACAATCCCAATGCGTCGTTTTGGGTACATGAGAAACTAATCCCACTTATAAACGACCCTGACAGCCCTACAAAAGTAGTTCGTTTTATTTCTAATTACACGCACAACGATTTCTTAGACGAGGTGACAATCAAGCGCATCGAAGCTATGAAGACAGATGAAAACCTGTGGCGCGTTTACGGATTAGGATTTACAGGTAAGGTCAAGGGCTTAATTTTTCCGAAGTGGGAACAGGTGTTCAAGTTTCCTGAGGATGCGAATAACATCGCAATCGGTTTAGACTTTGGATTTTCTGAAAGCAAATGCGCGGTCGTTATCTGCGGAATATATGACAAACAAATCTTTGCAAAGCAGTTGATATATGAAACAGAATTGAGTAACTGTGACCTAATAGATAAACTAAAAGCGTTCAATCTTGGAAACATTCCGATTTATGCCGATAGTGCCGAGCCAAAAAGCATAAGCGAACTGAGAAAAGCAAAGCTTAATATTATGCCGATTAACAAAGGCGGTGACAGTATAGCCTTCTCAATCAAGAAAATAAATGAGTACGAAGCACTAAACGTTATCGGGCTTGATTTTATGAAAGAAGTTTCAACCTACGCTTACAAAAATGGCGTACCAATCAAGAAAGATGACCACTTAATAGATGCGCTTAGGTACTATATTTTAGGCACACATGGCAGGGTTTCCACCAGTTTCAAACTATACTAAAATGAAAGCAACAGAATTAAAAACGAAATTAAACACACTAATCGAAGAGGTGAGCGAGATGCAACAGTCTGCAATCGTGCGACGCATCCGTATGTTACTCATGTCTGCAAACGTTGCGACTGATTCGATAATTAAGGGCGAGGCTATCTTGGAAAAGCAGGGCAAAGAATATTTTGACACTACTCCCGAGATTGAGCAGCCGATTAAGATTGAGGTTAAACCTGAGCAGGAAAAGAAAACCGATAATATCAAAAAGCCGAGCCGTAAATGATAGTGGGAATTTGCAAGTCTAAAAAACTAAAAGCTATCGCAGCGTTTAATGCATGTATATTCAAGCTTAAAAAATGCAAGAAAGCAACGTTTGAAATTAAAAAAATAAGCGAGTGGCGAAAGCTTATAAAAAAATCGAGAAGACTTTTCAGGACTTACGAAAAAATATACGGCAAATGATAAACATTAAAATACTCGGCAACAAATACGCGCTCCCTTCCTGCAAAGAAATATCAATCAGCAGGTTTATTGAGTTCTTGACTTTTGCCGATGCTAACCAACCTGAAAGCCTAAAAAATCCCGATTATGAAGGTGAACGCAGTTATATAGGCGAGGCTAAATATTTCGCTTTAGAATTAAACTTTTGGACAGGTTGCCCTTTGCCCGATTTACACCGCCACAACATCGAAGAGCTGTATTCAATTTGGGCTATGCACCAACCTTACTTGTACTGCGCACCTGAAACGAACTACAATTGTTTTCAAGTTGGTACTGATATTTATTATCTGCCTGCTAAATTTATGACTAACAGCACAATTGAAACTTATGCAGAGGCGAATGAGTATGAGCGCAATCTCGCAGACGTGGCGAATGGAGTTTATGAAGCTCTACCAAAGATTGCAGCGGTTATTTGCCGCAAAGAAGGGGAAAGGTTCGGACAATACGACGTCGAAGAACGCTCGCAACTATTTTCAAAAGAACTGACCGCGTGGGATGCTTTTCAAGTAGGTTTTTTTTTGCAGAGACAAAGCGAGAAATTGTCGAAAGATTTCCAAATTTATTCGACGAGCCTGACACTCGCGCAATTAAAGCAGGTGTACAAGAACTGATTACACCGTTCGGTTGGTTCGCTACGTTTGTAAGTTTGGCGAATGATGACATACTAAAGCTTGAACAAGCAGCACAAACACCATTGTACACGGCACTAACCTTTTTGAGTTTGGCAGCAGCAAAGGGCGAATTTAATAAACGATTATCGGAACTGAAACAATGACAACAGCACAAGTATCTAACCTATTCAACATCATAGTACAGAACACGCCCGACTTCGAGTTTTACCACTTCGGGTGGCCTAATGATATGAACTTGAATATCAATAATAACTTTGATGCTATTGGCAGCACAGGCGCAAAGTTTCCCTATCTGCTTATGATTCCCCCACGCATCACAGGGCGCGTCATGGAAAGCCAAACGCAAAGCATTTACAAAACGTTTAGGTGTGAGTTCATCATTACAGATACATATAGTTTCGAGCAGCAGACGCTCGGATTTAAAAAAGATACAAGCGCGGACGTACTTTCAAAGCTCGAACTACTTGCGGCTAACCTGCTAAACTACGTCAATCAATACAGCGAATATAGCGAAACACAGTTCACTGTTTCAGATTACCAGGCAGACTTAGACCCTTACCGATTCACAGCGTCCACGCGCTCAATTCGCGTTTCGTTTGATTTGGCATTCTTAACACCTTGTCCTGCATCGGGCTTAGACTTGTCTTTTTTGCCTGCTACATTTCAAGACTTACCGACAACCGATTTAGAAACACCTGAAATACCAACGTAATGCAAGCACATTGGCACACATACATCGAAACTTATGCAAGACAGAGAACAACTACTCAAGAACTTAGCGGATATAGTAGTGGCAGAAATGCGGTCACAGCTACGAATTGCAGGTCACGTAATGACAGGGTCGTTGTCCGAAAGCGTAGAGGAACGCATAATGAACACAATAACGGGCGCATCGATAGAAATATGGCTGAATAACTACGGCATAGCACTTGACCAAGGCGTTCCTCCTGAGCGCATACCGTTTACAGAGCCGAGCGGACGCGGTGGTAGGTCTGCTTACATCGAAGGCTTGCAACGTTTCGCACAGCTAAAATTAGGCGTTACCGACCAACGCGAAAGCTTAGGCATAGCGTTTGCCATAGCTCGAAAGCAGAAAGAAAAAGGAATGCCGATAGCAGGAGCTACCGAGTTTATACAGAAAACTATAAACGCAACACAGGCGGACGTTACCGAGTTTATAGAAAATTGGGCAGCCGCGATATTTGAAGCCCAAATTGATTTGTTAATTCAAAATGTAAGAGCATGATAAACTTTCCCTTCACACTATACAACGACGCAGACAGCGAGGTGCTACTAAACGCACAGCAAGACGCGCTCGATGCTATACCCTACGCAGCTACAATGGTACGATTAGACGTTCAAGCCTTCGCAGTTGCGCCAGTTCCCGATGACCTTGCAGCTGCATTCTCAGCTGCTAACTACGCAAAGAAGTTAGTAATGATAAACATAGCACAGCAGGTTATAACTACTAACATTGTTGCCGATTACAACACAGCGTATCACGCTATTTATGACCCTTTATATCCATAGGCAAATGAAAAAAACACTTATATTCGTCAATGCAGGTCACGGCGGAATGGACGACAAAGGCAACACGCTAACCAATCCTATTGATGGAAAGAAAACACTGCACACGAACGGCAAGTTTTACCACAATGGCAGTTGGTTCTACGAGGGTAGCAGCAACCGTGATTTTGCGA
>Ga0315909_10000988_pt1 | contig 38305 bp, 48 predicted proteins | sample LakEriMetagenome_11_FD_203527 | JGI IMG/M metagenome (GOLD analysis project Ga0315909, IMG submission 203527) | Freshwater fungal communities from buoy surface, Lake Erie, Ohio, United States - Buoy 2 MA125 | ecosystem: Environmental > Aquatic > Freshwater > Lake | place: USA: Lake Erie, Ohio... | reverse complement strand
TCATATTGTTTAATTTCTCAACAACACTTTCTTTTAGAGTTATATATTTTTCAATTAGTAAGGAATTATCTTCTGACAATAGATTAATAAGTTCTTTTTTATCAGACTCATTTAATCCATCAATATAGTTTTTAATAGTTTTGTTTGCAACACTTACCATAGTACTCAATGGTAATTCAATACCTTTAGTGGTTGTTATAGGTAATTTTCTAAGAGATTCCGAAATAATTTTTCTACTTTTAATTTTTGATTCAATAGTTAATATATCGCTAGATAATAAAGTATCAATATCAGTATAGTTACTTTCAACATTTTTATTTCCAACCCAAGCAACAATTTGATTAATATCTGATTGTTTTATTTTGTTTACGGTATTCTCGTAAATTTTAATACATTCATTGATATAATCATTACTGTAAGATTCGTTTAACCCTTTAGGGGTATTTAACTCATCATAAAGATAAAATATTTTTGCAACATTTTTATTCTCAATAACAAGTTTTTTGAATGTTTTTAATTCATCCTTAAATGTGTTGTTTTTGTATGATTCCAATAACACATTTTCTATTTTTGATTTTAATATACCGAATTTCATAATTTGTTTTTTAATATAAATATCAATCTTTTAGAAGTTTTCCTAATTGTTTCTCAATTTCCCCTAAAGAATTTTTTCCTCTAGATAAATCAATATATGAATCGTCCTCAGTCATTGACCCTATTTCTACCAATATTTTTAAGTTATCACGTTGTAATGTTTCAGGAATTGTTTCTTCTTCAGGTGCCGGTGCCGCTGGTGCCGGTGCTCCCGGTGCCTCTTCAGGTGTTCCACCTAATTCAGGTCCTCCTGGTGGTCCACCTAATTCAGGTCCACCACCTAAACTTGAAAAACTTCCTCCTCCACCACCTTCAGCAGGTGGAGGGGCTCCTGCTGTTGTTCCGGATGCAGGGTTTCCGTATAATTTATCAATATTATCAAAGATACCTGTATGAGTGATAATTGTTGCGGTATTAGTTAATTCAGCACCAACGGCTTTCTCAATTCTTTGTTGTTGTAAATCTAATTTGATTTCATCATCAGAGAATCCTAATACGTGTTTCTTAGCCCACGATACTGATACCGGAGCAATACCTTCAATCGCGGTAACAGCGTCTTTGTATAATAATATTTTTTCTTTCCAAAGGTCAACTTTTAATAAGTCCGCTTGAGAAGATGGGTTTGTTAATCCTAATGTAAAGTTTGATAATTCATCCTCAAATCCTAATAAGAATAAATGAATGATTGCGACTTTATTTAATTCGGCAATCATACATTTCTGTATTCTATTAATTGTTCTTGCAAAACGAATATCCATCAATGATAAATTTTTACCATCACCGGTTACTTCTTCAAACCCTAAAAACGCTTTAGGAACACGAAGAGCGGTTAATAATTTCTTTTGAATATATTCGATATCAGCAATCTCTGCTAAGTTCTGAGCTCCCGGTAATGTATCAATTGGTGATGTTGCCGCAGGGTCACGAACAGGAATAAAATAATCTTGGTCAACAGCCATTTGATTAAATCTCATATCCACGTTACCTGTTTTACCATCAACAACTTGGTCTCTTTTGAATTTGTTTGCAACACGTTGTACATATGCCTCAACATCTTTATCATCCATATTACCAACGAATACTTTAAATACACGTCTTTCAGGTGCTCTTGATGTTCTGTAAATTAACATAGCATCTTCGGATAATAATAATTGTTTCCAAATACGTCTTGCTTTTTCTAACATAGATGTTCCATAAGGAAGTTTTCTATCATCACCTAATAAACGGAAATGAGCAATCTCCCAAGAGTTGAACTCCATATCTTTTGCTTTCCATTTAAACCTTAAACCTTTATTTTCTATAGGTTCTTCAAGGTTTGCTGATTTTGCCGCCATACCTCTTTCCAAACGTTCAATTTCAATATTTGGTAATTGCATACAACCAATAATACCTTTTTCAGCATCTAATTTTAGGTACACAAAGTTATCACCATATTTACAAGTGTTTCTTGTCCACATAGGTAAGTTTGTATTAATATCTAAAACGTTGTTAAACAAATCGGCTAATATACCTTTAACTCTTTTTGATTCAGAATAAATCTGTAACATAAAACCATTTTGGTCAACCGTAGTTGACTCTTCACCATAGATATCCAACGCTGCCGATATTTCAGGAGTATATTCCATCGATTCATAATCGTAGAATGACGCTAGTCTTGTTGGTTCATAATAAACGGCTTGGGTATATAAATTACTTTCAATCTTAGTCCATTGATTGGCTAAATAGTAAGTTTGTTGGGCTTGTAATTTTTCTCTTTCGTATTCTGCTTGAGAAGTTGTTTTTAATAACTCCTTCTTATCTAATTTATAAACAGGGTAATCTTGACCTAATTGAGCATTAGGACCAAAGGCACTCGATAAACGTTGCCATACTGTCATATTATTATTTTGATTATTTTCCATATTAAAAATCTAAATCTTATTATCCTTTAATAAATACTTTGTTTTATTATATTGGACCTCCGCTATTAATATTCCAATTAAAATTGAAAACCACCTCCTCCATCAGTTATTGTCCAATTATATCTTCCATTTATTATGGACAACTTGGTAAACTAACAATAACTCCGTTAATAACTTGAACAATAGGGTCATTAAGAACGTCATCTCCAACAATATAATATCCTGTAGGGATTAAGTCACAGCTTGTACTTAAACTTGTAGAGTAAACATTTTGACCAATTGTTAAACTCGCAGCTTGATGTATCTGTCCACCAAAACTTCCTGTTCCAGTTTGCTGAGCGTTACACGCAGCGGTTAGACTACTGGTGAAATTAACACAAGGACCTGGAAGACCTCGACAAGACTTAAAAGAAAAATCTGTTAATCCAACAGGTCTTGCACAAGTTGGTGTTACAGTCGGAGTTACAGTGTTTGTTGGTGTTATAGTTGGAGTAACGGTTCTCGTAGGTGTTATACTTGGAGTTACAGTGTTTGTTGGTGTTATAGTCGGAGTTACAGTCTTTGTTGGTGTTGGTGTTTTAGTTATTGTTGGAGTTTGTGTTATAGTTGGAGTAACGGTTTTCGTAGGTGTTTGTGTAGGTGTTTGTGTTGGTGTTTGAGTAGGTGTTGTAGTAGGTATTGGACTTTTAGTTACCGATGGTGTTGGCGTTCTAGTTGGTATTGGTGTTCTAGTTGTTGTAACCGTAGGTGTTGGTGTTTGAGTAGGTGTTCTAGTAGGTATTGGTGTTCTAGTTACCGTTGGTGTTGGAGTTTGAGTTTTCGTTGGAGTTGGGGTTAAAGTTGAGGTATTTGTTGGTGTAACCGTTGGAGTTTTTGTGGGTGAAACACTTATGGTAGGTGTAATAGTTGGTGCAACAGTTTTTGTTGGGGTATTTGTAGGAGTATTTGTAGGAGTTTTTGTAGGAGTTTTTGTTGGTGTTGGTGTAATAAGTCTAAATTCACAAGTAACATCTTCACTTGGAATGTAAATACTATATCTCCCATAAAAATCGTCAGTATAATATTCATAAGGTAACAAAACTGAACCCAAATTAATTGTACCACCCGCTGATGGGTAGAACGTTATTTGACCCATTTGACCGTCGTAGTTTTCAGTTGTTATTAGAATATATGTTGACATATTGAAATTATAAATATTTTTTAATTATTCTGTATAGATTATGTATTTGTCGGTGTTATAGTTGGAGTCACAGTTGTCGTTGGAGTTTGAGTTGGTGTTTGAGTTATTGTCGGAGTGGGTGTTGGAGGGGTACAACATTGTCCATTATTTACTGCAGTACTAGACGCAGACTGTTGGTTATTATTGCGAAAATATGACACACTGGGTTCAGTACCTGAATTTGCACAAATGTCGTTTAAAAATGTTCCATCAATTGTATATCGTTTACTTACTAATCCTCCACCGCAATTACGATATTTAACAAAAACCGAATTATTATCATTGGGGTCTGTATTACCTATTGCAAGTATCAAATCAATTTCAGTTATTGTAACATCAATATAAGTACAATTACAACTTGGTGTTGGAGTTGGTGTGACCGTATTAGTAGGTGTTACAGTATTTGTAGGTGTTAGTGTTGGAGTTACTGTTGGAGTAACAGTATTTGTTGGTGTTGGAGTTGGGGTCATAAATATAATACCATTAAAATCACATAATGGTGCCGGTATTGGTTGAGGAACAACAACTGGTCTGAAAAATTCTAAAGGAGATTTTTGTCGTTCAGGACCAAATTTAAGAATTTTAACATTATAAATTCCCTGACCATCAACGACTAGTCTTGACCCCGCAAATATATTACCTGATTTTTTTCTATTTACAAATCCCATTTGGTTTTATTTTATAAATATTACCTACCTCCAAATAACCAACCATATTTCATATAATCTTCTTTTGAAATACTTTGTTGTCCCATTTGATTTGGATTTGTTCCATAATAATTTGGTATAACCGGGTTAAATTCTAAATTTTTAGATACTACTTCATTATTACTTACAGCCCAAGACTCTAACATTGCTTTGGTCTGTTCGGTAACTTTTGTTAATTTACTGAATGATGACTCAGCAACATAAGTTGCCATAGCAATAGACATAATTAAGTCATCGTGATGACCTTTTTGGTGGTCAGGTCTACCATTGATATAAACAAAGGTGTTCATCTCATTATACAAACGAGAACTATAAATTCTAAATCCGTGTCTCATCACTTCTTCAAATGATGCTATAATTTGAACCCTTTTATTATTAAAGTTTATTCCCGGAATTTTCTCAGCAGCTTTTGGGTCATATTTCCATTTGTTCGCACTATCAACACCGTCAACATACAAATCTTTGTAATTCATCTCTTGTAATTTTCTTGATGTTGAAACCCCCATACCACCAGTGATATCAATAACAACAAAACAAGAATATATTGTCGCCCATTTATGGCAAATTTCCGCCATAGTATCCGGAGGTAATTTACCAACGTATTCGGCAACTTGTTCTTGTGTGTCAAAGTCCACAATTTGGAATGAACTAAAATCCTCAGAATCCCCACGAGAAACGTCGACACCCATAATATATTTATGACCAATTACCGGTTCCTTCCAAATCCAAAGGGCATTACCCATTAATTTTTGTTTTGGTTCCAATACCATATTCTCACGAATTTTCTGCATCATAACAGAATCAAATACGTTATCTCCGGAACCTAAGAAGTTACATTCCAACTCCTGAGATACCTTACGTTTATCGTATTTTAATTTTTTTACCATCGCCTCAAACCAAGATGAACAAGGTTTATATCCGGCATCCATAAGAACCCTTAATTCTTTGTAATTTCTATTTGCATATGGTATTTTTGACCAATCAAGAAAATCGTCAGGGTTATAGTCTTCTTTATTTAATAAAAAATGAATTATATCATCAGTTTTAACTAAAAATAAGTCACTAGTGTATCTTGGGTCTCTATACCAAAACATCTCCGTAATTTTGAAGTCATTCATATTACGTAATGCTTGGTCATATATTTCATAGTAAATTTGGTCATATCCGTTTGGTGTTGAAACCACAATTACTTTACCCCCCGTAGATAGGGACGCCATACACGCAGACCAAAAATCACTATCGGCTTCAATAAACGCCGCCTCGTCAAATACAAGTATGGTAGGTGTAAATCCACGCAAGGCATCTTTAGATGTTGCAACGGCTTTAACCTCACACCCATTTGTTAATTTATAATGTTTTTGGGAATTTTTTGTTTTATCAAATTCTACACCGGTCCAAGAAGGCCATTGAGAAACGAATGCCTTTATTTTGTTTGCCATCTCCAATGAAGTATCCAACTTATTGGCAATAATCAATATTTTTTCGGGAGTAGCTTTTTTAGCAAATACAAGTTTTCGTGACATCCAAGCTGCGGTAACTGTTGACACACCAGCCTGTCTGTACTTTAATGCTATATTCTCATTGTATTCTTCGTAGTCGTTAAGTAATGCAACTTGGTCAGGAAAAAGTTCCAATGGAACATATTTTTTAACCGTATTATCGTATGTTTCTAAGTACGTTCTAAGGGCATATTCAACATCTCTAGCACATTTTACGTATTCAATTAATACTTGTTCTTTTGTTAAACTCATATAAACATTTATATATAAATATCAAAACCCTCAATTAAGTTAATAAAAGAGGGTTTTACTTTAATTTTATTTTTTTTTAGAAACCTAATGCGGATAAATCAATATCGTCTAAGTCATCTAAGTCATCAAAATCATCATCATTATTTCCGTAATTATCACTATCATCACTATCATCACTATCATCATTGTCATCAGACATTTTTGATTCATATTTGTGTTTTTTAAGAATCTCTACGATTTCATTAACCATTCTGTCAAAAACTTCCTTAGCCTCAGGTTTATCCGCTAAAAATGCTTTCGATAAATTTGCCAAGTCTTTCGCCTCTAATTGAGAGAATCTCATAAATAAATACTGTTGAAGGTGTCTTTGGTCATCTTTATATAATTTATCAGGCCAAGCGTCTCTAAATTTTTCCCAAAAAATTGGTCCCAATCTTGAATCCCATATTTCTGATGGTAATGTATCTTCGGCTCTAAGAACCATACTTCTTTGAACAGGGTCGTTTGGTAATCCTTGGTCACCATATAAAGAATAAATACCTTTAACTATCTCGTGAACTAATAATGGAAATGTGAATGCCTTTGCTTTAATTGTTGGTGGGTCAGTTTCAGGGTCAGATTCTGATTGTCCCATTTGACCACCACCGGAACCTGCCATTCCTTCCATATCAGGATATAACCAATATAAGTGTTCCATTAATGATTGTGTAACACCATATAAATTTAATAGTTCAGGGCTTAATCTATTAATCTCGTTACTCACTAAAACATACATATGTCCACCTTTAAAAGCCGCACCTTGAACTAATGAGTTAATCATTCTTCTTTTTGCTTTTTCTAAATTGAATTTTTCCATAGAATCCATAAAGTCTTCCATTTCTTCTTGGTGTTCTTCACCTTCTTTAAAAGCGTCTTCCACTTCTTCCTCATCAGGTTCTTGTGATTGTGTTTGCATACCTTCAGCAGCACCCATCATACCACTAACCAATTCAACATCAAATTGTAATTGTCCTTCAGGAATACCTAATTCTTTTTTAACTAAATTAACCGCTAAATTTTCAAGATATTCTTTATGTTGAACCTCAACTCTTTTAATTTGTTGTAAACTACCCATAATAGAACTCATTAGTCCCATCATTGGATTATTCCCTTGTATTGGTGTAGTATCACCTAAAAATCTTCTTACTTTCTCTACTGAGTCCTTAAATCTTTGTGATGTAATTAACTCAATAAAATCTCTATCACCATCTTGTGGTAACATAGGATTTTCAGCATATGGTGTTTGTCTTTGATTAATTTGTCTTTCAATACCCGGTTCCATTCTTTCAGGACCATCATAACTAACCGGTGCTTCATTTAAACGAGTTTTAATTTCACTTAAAACTAATTTTTCGTTATTAGTTAATCCTTCGTTAACTAATTTTTTTTCTAATATTTTTTTAGCGATAATCGCTTTTTCCATTTTAAGATTTGCACTCATAATTATTATTTGTTAAGACCTAACGCATTAAATGTTAAAAAACTTGGTAATTCTTTTTTTATTGCTTTTGGAGCACCTTTTTTATTAGGGTCCGGTTGAAATGGGTGTTTTGGTTTTGGTGTTGTACCAGGTTTTGTACCAGGTTTTACCGGTGCAGTTTTTGTGTCTCCTTCACCAACTTCAGATTTCATCGCTTTAGGTGCACCTTTCTTATCAGGGTCCGGTTTGAATGGGTGACCCGGTTTTTTTTCTTTTTCTCTTTCTTTTGGTTTTGCCGGAGCAGTTTTTGTATCTCCTTCAATAAGACTTAATAAATCTTGTTTAGACATCTTAGGTGTAATGTGTTTTTCTACTAATCTCATAATTTGTTTTTCAATTTCACTTTCAGTAAATATATCAGTAGTCGGGTTACCCATACCCGTTACAACCGGATTAACTTTATTTAAATTATCACTATTAAGTTTAGTAACAGTACTAATAACTTTTTTATTATAATCTCCAAAGTTAAATTCTTCTTTGGTTTCTTTCTTCTTTTCAGGAAGTTTTGCAAAGTTAGTTTTTTTTGCAAACTCATCAGCCATTTTACACCATTTTTTTTGTTCTTTTGTTTTTCCATCACCACATTTAGCGAAGAAATATTTTTGTTGTTTTTTTGATTCAAATTTTTCACCAATTTCATTCTCTTGCATTTCAGTGGCTATTACATTACCATTGGCATCAGTTTTAACATTTACGTTACCAATGTCAGCGCCTGTAGTTTTTGCAATATTTTGAGGAACCTTAATTGTTTTAACTTGTTTTGTTGTTGTTGTAATTTGTTCTTGTAATTTACCAAACAACGCATCAACTTGACCTTCAGTCAATTTATTTAATGTAGAAGCCTTTAGTCCGTGACCAATAAGTTTCAATTTTTTCTGATTAGTGTTCATATTCAATTTTTTTTTCAAATTCCAATACGATGTCTCTTTCGTATAATTTATCTTTTACAGATTGTTCTGTTTCCCCAAATTTAAAGACCAATCGTTTTTGATATTCAAAATCAACGTCTTCATTATCGTTTTCAAAGGCTAACGCTATTATATCATCCATAGCATCTATCATTGAAAAATAGTCAGAGTTTTGAATTACTGACATAGTGATTAGGTCATTCTTCAAAACTCCTACTTTTTTAATATGTTCTAAGTCTGGGGGAAGTGGATAACCGTTAGACGGTTTTGATTCCCAAGATTCACCCCAAATATCTTTTGAACTGTCTGAAAATATGAATTCATATATGTTATCTCCTTTATAGTTTGGACCTAATTCATTAACATATATTAAATAACTCATAAAATCTGTCCTTTAGTATTAACTCTTATTTGTTTGTTGTTCATCTCAAATACTAAATTTTGTTTGTTTGTTTTACCAACTAATTTAGCTGTTGGATTACTAATTAAAAATTTAGTCGCACCAACTTCTTGAGAAATACTTTCAGATAAAGATTTGATTTTACTAATTTTTTGTTTTTTATCTTCTTTAATTAATTTTTGAGAATTTCTTTTCTCTTCCATTAATTGTTTTTCTTTATCATCAATTTTAAAATATCCTTTTAAGATACTATCAACTTTTGATTCTGTAAATAATCCTTCAATCATACTTTCAACGTGTTCTGCGTGATGAGGTTCCATACCATAAGTATTTCTTTTACTTCTATGTCTTGGTGGTTTTGATTCAAAATCTTCTTCTTCATTAAAGATATCACTAATCATATTTGTACCTAATTCCACATCGTCTTCAACATCGTCATAAGTATATCCTTCACCCATTTCAAAATTAAACTCATCTTCATCTTCAATATCGTGTTTTGGATGACGTTTTCCAAAGTGTTTTGTTAAATTAATTTCTTCAAAATCATCATCTTTGTAATCAGAGAATTTACTTTTTGTTTCAAAATCATCAAAACCTTCACCCATTTCACCTTCAGTACCACCACCGATACCTAATTCTTCATCACTAAATTCTTCACCTGATGGTTCTTCCATACCAGTATCTTCCATACCCATATCTTCAGCACCCATTTCATCACCTTCAAATTTATTAACAATCTCTTCTTTATCTTCTTCGTCTAAATTATCTAAATCTAACGCTGATAAAATTGAGTTAATAACATATTTTGTATCTTTTGATGACATTTCTTCACCACCTTCAGTTTCAGTTTCTTGGAATGTTCTTAATTTTTGAGCTAACTTACCTGTTAATTTTTGAATTGTTTTCAAAGTTAATGGTTCGTTATCGTCTTGGTCCATTGCGTCATCTTCTACCGGTAATTCATCTTCAGCAGGTATCGGTAATTCATCTTCAGCAGGAGCGGGTGCAGGTGCAGGAGCGGGTGCAGGTGCAGGAGCGGGTGCAGGAGCCGGAGCGGGTGCAGAAGCAGGAGCTGCTTGTTCAGTAGTTTCACTTTTACCCATTTTAAGGATATATTTAGTAGCCTCCGAAGGACTTTCGTAAAATAAATTAACATTACGTTCGTTACCTTCATTAACGTTAACTTCTTTAGCAATTAAGTTAAGTCTTTTTAACGCTTGTGAATATGACGAATAGTATTTTCTATTTTTCATCGGTTCCAAATAATCCAACTCAGTAGATTCTGATAATGTTCTTTTTATAACATAACCATTCTTTTCTTTAATGATTTGGTAATTTTTACCATCAGCTAATACTTTATTGTATTCAACAGATTTATCCTCATTGATAGGTGTTGGAATATTTTCTTTATATCTGGCAATCTCCATTATACGGGCGATTTTATCCATACCCTCTAATTTCTCACTACCAATCGGTCTTAAATTGTTTCCCATTTTGATTTTTTTTTGAAAATTATTTTTATATATAAATATACTCGGAATTAAAAATGTCGTGTTTTACTTAATAGTTTCTTTTAATGAAAGGGATTTATCCATAAATTCATTTTTGAAGTCGAAAAGTTTTTGAATATACCCGTTTCGTCGTAAAACCTTAAACACTAGATTTTCATCCGACATTTCACCACCTTTTTCAAGACCGGCAGTTCTGTATTTTTTTATTTTGTCTTTATATTTGTCGATTAATTTAATTGCAACTTCTAATGGTTCATCTTTTGCGTTTTCAATAATGGTATCAATTTGACTCATCCATTGTTCTGATTTTTTCTTAATTAAATCAGTATCTATTTCTGTATTATCTTTTTTAGGTTTGTTTTTCCACTCATCAAATAATACTGAATACTCCCCACTACTAAACGCTTTAACATCATCTTGCACATATAATTCAACATCATAACCATAGATTTTGATGTCGTGTTTGTCGTTAAATAAAGTCTTTTTTAATTTGAAGAGTTCTTCATATAGGGGAAGTTCTTTTTCTGAAAATTGTTCAAAGTCGGCAATTAGGTGTAAATCAACATCGGAAAATCGTGACCAATTATAATTTGCTAACGAACCCATCATAACCACGTCGGATATAATAACATCAACACCTAAGAATTCAATAAACTCATAAGCGATGTCTAATAAACGTTCCCTAACTTTAGAGGACATTTTATCTGATGATTCCCAAATCTTAGGATTTAATTCATCTTGTAAATGAAAACTTGATAATATACTAGCTAAATTACTCATTAACAATAAATACTTAAAAATGTATAATTGTTAAAGTTTTTTATATTTGAATTTTTTTGAAATGTCTGTTGTGAAGAATTTACCCTGTGATTCAGCCATTCTGAATTTAGTGTAGACATTATGTGGTACATCATCATATACATATCTTGTACCATTCTTAAATTCTGTAACTAATTTTTTAGTTTCTGTATCGTATTCAGTTCTTACGATATTCGTTGACTCAATCTCGTTGATGATTTTAGTCCCGTCTATTGTTTCTTTCTTTACCGCCATTTTCTAAAGGTATTTCTAAATCTATTAATTTTAATCTATTACCAATATAATCGCTAAACTCATTATGGTCAATAATATCAAAGTAAGTTTTTAGTTCGTGATATAATTTATCTCTTAATCCGGAGAATTCTTGAAAATTTCTCATAATATCTTTTGGATAATATGGGGGACTAACCAAATCTTCTTCTGTCCAACCTTCTCTATTAAATGCGTGACGTAAAGCACGATAAGTATCCTGTAGTTCTCTATCAGCATTTAATCTATCCACATATTTTTGATATGCTTTTTTTCGTTCCATTATTATAAATATATTTGAAAATTGTTTTGTCCATTCAAATTTTTACATTACTTTTGTCCCAATCATTTGAAAAAATGAAAATAATCCTTATACTTAAATAAAACAATTAATTATGATAGAATCTATGGATGGTGGAAATAATGGTGGTAATAAAGGAGTTAAATCTGACTCATCAACACCCGTATTAGACAATTTTAGTCGAGACCTTATCAAATTAGCCGAAGAAGGAAAACTTGACCCGGTAATTGGTAGAGAAAGAGAAATTACTCGAATCGCCCAAATCCTTTCACGAAGAAAGAAAAATAACCCAATAATCATCGGAGAACCTGGTTGTGGTAAAACCGCAATCGTTGAAGGTCTTGCCATTATGATTTATAATGGGGAATGTCCAAGAAACTTAATGGACAAACGTATCGTATCATTAGATATGACCTCAATTGTTGCCGGAACCAAATATCGTGGACAATTTGAAGAAAGAATGAAAGTTATTATCGAAGAACTTCAGAACGCACCAAACATCATCGTATTCATCGATGAAATCCATACCATAGTTGGAGCAGGAAATTCATCAGGTTCAATGGACGCATCAAACATCTTTAAACCGGCACTTGCTCGTGGTGAAATCCAATGTGTTGGAGCAACCACATTAGATGAATATAGAAAAAACTTTGAGAAAGACGGAGCATTAGAAAGACGTTTTCAAAAAGTTATTGTCGATGCCGCAACCAAAGCAGAAACTTTAATCATCCTTCAAAATGTAAAAAACAAATATGAGGATTATCATAAAGTGACTTATACAGATGAGGTATTATCAGTATGTGTTGATTTAGCAGACAGATACATCACCGATAGAGAGTTCCCGGACAAGGCATTCGATATTATAGATGAAGTTGGGGCGAGAAGTCAAGTTGAAGTTAAGTTACCTGATGCCATCGAGAAACTTAAACAACAAGCGTCCGACATCAAACAAGAAAAAGTTGATGTTGTTAAACAACAACGTTATGAGGAAGCCGCAAATCTACGTGACAAAGAAAAACGTATTTTAACCAAACTTGAAACTGAAAAGAAAAAGTTTGAAGAGGAATCCCTAATTAATAAAAAAGAAATCACATTAGATTTGGTGTATGAAGTGGTTTCCAATATGACTAAAATCCCGGTTACAAAATTAAATGCCGATGAAACCAAAACTCTATCTGAAATGGAAACAAACCTATCCGATAAAGTTATTGGACAATCCGAAGCCGTTTCAAAAATTGTTAAATCAATCCGTAGAAATAGAGTCGGAATCAAAGACCCAAACAAACCAATAGGTTCATTCATCTTTCTTGGTTCAACAGGTGTGGGTAAAACATACTTGGCAAAACAACTAGCCAAACAAATATTCGGTAGCGAAGATAATATGATTCGTGTGGATATGTCAGAATACCAAGAAAAACACACCATTTCAAGATTAATTGGAGCACCTCCGGGATACGTTGGATACGATGAAGGTGGTCAATTAACCGAACAAGTGAAAAACAAACCTTATTCTGTAATTCTATTTGATGAGATTGAGAAAGCCAATAAAGATATTTTTGGAACTCTTCTTCAAGTATTAGACGATGGTCACCTTACCGATGGTATGGGGAGAAAGATTAACTTCAAAAATTGTGTCATCATTATGACATCAAACGTGGGAGTTAAAAAATTACAGGATTTTGGTTCAGGTGTTGGATTTAAAACAGGTAATAGTTCTTATGCCGAAGAGGAATACAAACGTGAAACTCTTAAAAAAGAACTTAAAAAATTCTTCACTCCGGAATTCTTAAATAGAATTGATGAGGTTGTTATTTTTAATTCTTTAGGAAAAGAGGATGTTAAGAAAATTGTAAAGTTAGAGTTGGATAAATTATCAAACAGACTTGTTGGGTTAAATTATAACATCACATTTGATGAATCAATTTTAGAGTTAATATCTGAAGTTGGTTTTGATGAGACTTACGGAGCAAGACCGATTAAACGAGCAATACAAGATAAACTTGAGGATTTTGTATCTGAGGAGATTATTAAAGGAAACGTGGTGGAAAACACACCATACTCTCTTGTATCGGTTGATAAGGAAGTTAAGTTCCAAGAAGTTGTTAAGAAAACGAGAAAAAAGAAAGAGGACAAATAGTCCTCTTTTTTAATGTAAAAAAATAACCCCTTCTTTTCAGGAGGGGTTTTTAATTAAAATAATTTATAGTATTTTGATTCTGTAACATATTGGTATTTTTTATTACCAAGTTTCTCAATCATCTTTTTACCGGTCTCTATACCATTATAAACATCCTCAACAACAACATACTCATTTCTTGTGTGATAGTTGTAATAACCTATCGAAAAATTGATACAGGCAAAGTCAAACTTGTTCTTCAATGCGTAAACATCCGTATATGGGTTTGAGAAGTATTCTTGTTGCCCATTAAAACTCTCACTTAATACATTATTACAAGTTTCAAAGAACTCACTATCTCTTTCAAATAATCTCGTTCCCATACAAACTTCTGTAACCATTCTGTTACCCGGAGCATCAAACTGAATTCCATATCCAACATTCATAAAGAAATTTGGGTCAGCTTTTTTGGACCCGTGACATCCGGTTTCTTCTGAAACAAAGAACGCAGCTTTAAGATTTGGCAATTCTTTTAATAATTCCAAACACGCATAAACACCACATTTATCATCACCACCAATACCGGTTGGTTCATCAAAATCATTATACGCTTTTAACGATGGTTTAAGTAAATATTGTTCATTTTGTAATGATTCCTCACGAATATTAATTGAGTCAATACTATGAACAGTATCCGTATGAGCAATCACGCAAGGAAAATAATCCACAAACTCATCTGTTTGTTTTATTGCATAAATGTTGTTATGTTCATCCACATTGAAGGGAATCCCATTTTCTTCTAACCAATTGATTAGAAATTCTACCATAAGGTCTTCTTGATATGTTTTAGTCGGAACCGACAAAACGTCTTTTAATAATTGATAATCTCTTTCCATTCAGCAAATATAGGAATAAAAATTAATTTATTCTAATAAATCCTTCAAATAATTCAGGTGAAACTAAAAAATTATTAAATTCTTCTTCAGTATAACTTCTATCTTCTAACCCACCTTCTTTTTTATTCACCTGAACAATTATTTTGTTGGTTGCTGGGTCAATGTTTCTAATAAAAAATTCTCTACCTGTTTTAGTTTTATACTTATGGTTAAGATTATAATTTTTAGAAATTCTATCAAATATCTCAGAGTATTTGTTAACATCGACAAAATCATCGGAATCCTCCATTTTTTCTAATATTTTATCTAATTGGTCTTCGACAGTTCTGTTATACGATTCATCATCAAAATCGTTACAATCAATATCCCATCTATTTTCATCCCAACCACCAACATAAATGGCTCTATGTCCAAGGTCTTTTAAAACCTCCATTAAACCTAATGTTTTATCATTGACCGTATTATATAATGATAATAATATACCTACCGTTGTATAATAATTATAAAAACAATCTTGTGTAATAACACCAAATTTATTGAAATAATTACAAACATCACCCTCAATCCATTCTTTAGCTCCTCTAGTTCTACATTCATTCTGTTCGTCAACCCAATCACTAATTATGTTATCAATTTCACGAGAGAACATATCCTCAACTCTTTGACAAGCTTTTTCTTTTTCACTTTCATCAACTAAATTAGCTGCACTTGGTAGAACAAGTCTAACGATTTGTTTAAACTTATTAAGATTTTCATTTGAGAAAGAATATATTAAATATCCCTCATTCCATTCATTATATCCGTAGTCATAATCAACGAAGCTAAAACTATTGTAATAAGAATATACTGAGTTAGCTAAATCAATATCGTATTCATTTAACTCAAATAATTTCAAATAATCCTCCATATCGTCAAATCCAATTTTAACCATACTTTTTATTGGACTATTTTCGTTATATCTGAATCCCGAAATAAGGTCATCCGACCTCTCCATTTGATTAGTAGTTACTTTTTCACCGTTTTTAATTGCCAATAATAATTTGTATATATCCGATTGTCCTACAATTTCATCAACAACCGATTTAATCTCATCAGGTAAATCTGATTCAAATTCACGTCTACTTAATTCTCTATGTCTTTGAGCTTCATTACCATAATATTCTATTTTATTATCTTGAGTTTTATGGATAACATATGTTTGAATTGGTTCCTTATTTTTATCTATGACAAAATAAGTATCACCTTCTCTATACTTACTCCACTCAGATTTATAGTTTTCCGGTGCGTAATACACAAAGGCGTCGTAGTCCAATGGGTCTACAACCAACCAATCGTCATTGTCTAATAATATGTTTTTCATTCCGTGAAAGCTCTTTGTATCCGGCATTGATATTTATTTTAATAATAAATATAATTTTATTTGGATTTATCCAAAAATGTATTATCTTTGTGGTATCAAAATATGGGGATGAAATGGTATCGACTGGCATATCTACCTATTTGAGGCACGTAGTGAGATGTTCTCTATCACTTAAATCTATGAGTAACAAATTATAAATGGCAACATTTTAAACAAAATGGCTCTAGTAGGTCTTGTACGTCAAGATGAGCTTGTGAACGTAGCGTAAGCAAACACACATTCGGGCCGGTGAGTATTAAGCCTAGGAACAGAAACTCTTTAAGGTGTGGTACCTATCCGAAAAGGTACAAGTGGAGGATTAGTTCTCAGTAAACCGAACCACTCTAAAATAAGGGAATTGTGAATTTTGTCAGTTTAGAAAAATTGAATAAACGTGTAGTCTTGAATTTTTAGCGTGAGCAGCACTCGGCTTCGAAGCCGACATCTCCACCAAAAGAAAAACCCATCATACGATGGGTTTTTTGTTTTCAACTATTAATTCACAAAACTCTATCATTTGTTCGTGAGACATCGAATTTTTTGCGTGATTTGATGTGATAGATATAAATTGAATATTACCTTTCACATAACCTTTCTCAGAATCTATCCTATCTATCGATGCCGTATATAAAGGATTATTTATACCTTTCCATTTTGGTAATTGTAATTTAACTCCCGTATATATACATATATTTTGTTCATCCCACACTTCTTTCAAATAATTCAAATCAACATCATAACTATGATATTTACTCTTAATTCTACGTAAAAGAGCCCGTAATCCCGTAAACCCATCTCTAGAATTACCTGAATGTTGGGATATATCATAATCATTTCTTTTATCCCCAAAATTTTTTGTATTATTCTTACCCACACAGGTTCTACTACAAAAATTTTTTCTATTTAATTTTTTATTTCTAACTAACTCGGTTAATGGTTTTTCAAATTTAATCCCGCAATTATCACAGGTACATTCACCCATTTTTCTTTTTGATTTGTTCTTACTCATAATTTCATTTATATATAAATAGTGTGGAGATGGGAAAAAGTCAGTGGAGGTGAATAAAAAAACCACCCGGAGGTGGTTTGTTATCAGTTCAATTTTTATTTTTTAATCTTTTAATAAATCCTTTTTTGCCGGATTTAATTTATTTGTTAATTTATCTAATCTTGAATCCATATTTCTGTATACCTCTTCAAGACCTTTGTGTGTATCCTCAGCTCTAGCATTTATATATCTATTGGTCTCAGCATACAATTCGTCTGTTCTTTTAATCTCACCATCTATACGACGATGTAAAGATTCGTCTAGTCTATTTATATTGTTATAGATATGTCCCTGACCTTGCTCCAATTGAGCACATTTATTTTTTAATCTTTTAATCTGAATGTACATCATAACCACAACCCCAACTCCCAGTACCCCGAGAACCAAACCTATACCCATAATGAACGATGTTAAATCTACCATAATTTCTGTTTTTTAATTTGTTTATTTGAACTGATGGTATAAATATAATAAAAAAAGAGACTATTTCAAGTCTCTTTTCATATCCCGGTCAATGTCCCGGTTTTTAATCGTCTCTCTCTTATCGTAGAGTTTTTTACCACGAGCCAACGCAATCTCCATTTTAATTAATCCTTTATCGTTCAGGAATAATCGGTATGGAATGATGGTTAAACCATTGGTGAGTTGATTCTCCAAGTTGTTTAACTCTTTTCGTTTAAGTAAAAGTTTTCTGTCCCGGGTTGTATCGTGAGAAGAACCAAACCCATAATCTGAGATGTTCATCCCCTTAACAAATAACTCCCCATTATTAAAATAACAATAACCCTCAGAGATGGATGCCTTACCACCTCTGATTGACTTAACTTCTGAACCTACTAGTTGGATTCCACAAGTTTCCGTTTGGAGAAACTCGTACTCAAACTTGGCTTTCTTATTGACTATACTAACTGATTTTTTCATACGACAAAGATAATACTTTTTTTTTATACAAAGTATGACTTTTGGTATTTTATTAGATATTTATAATAAAGAGACATTATGAAATTAAGAAAAAAAGAAGAAGACAAAAAAGTAAAATTCACCATCTGTGTTGACCCGGTGATATATCAAAAAATGGAAGATGAGATGATTAAAAAATCTCGTCTGATTGAAACATTATTAAAAGAACATTATGGAAAAAAAGGTTTGTAGTAAGTGTAAAGAGGAAAAAGAAGTTTGTGAGTTTAATATAAATAAATCAAGACGTAGTGGTTATAGAACCGAATGTAGAGAGTGTACCAAACTTATTACTAAAATATATAAGGAAAAAAATAAATTAAAAATTAAAGAATCTAATAAAAAATTTATAACAGATAATCCAGATTATCATAACAAATATCGTAGAGATAAATTTAAGAATGACCCACAATATAGATTATTATGTTATGTTAGAAATAGAATTAAAAAATACTTAAAGACCAAAAATTTATTAAAAAATAATAAAACAATCGACATTATTGGATGCACACCTCAACAACTAAAATTTCATATTGAATCTCAGTTTTTAGAAAATATGTCTTGGGATAATCATAGTTTATTTGGTTGGCACATAGACCATAAAATCCCTTTATCTTCCGCAAAAACTGAAGAAGAAATTTACCAATTATGTCATTACACAAATCTACAACCATTATGGTCTGAAGATAATTTAAGGAAATCGAACAAAATATTATAAACAAAAAAAGGTGTCACATTTCTGTAACACCTTTTGGCTTAATACGATGAGAATACTCGTCTTATTGAGAATCTTTGGAAGGATTATTGGTTCCCTTCGTTTCCACATTCTTTTGGAATGTAATCCTCATTGCCGATTGGTTAGACCAATCACTCCTTTCGATATCATCTACTCTCTTATTATTCAACTCTCTTCAAGCTTGCGACCTGACTCCGGATTCGACTCCGTAGAGGTTTTTCGTAAGAATACATTCTGACTTGCGGTCATCCTGTGCAACGAACGGCTCGTTACTATGTAGTCACCTTGTCGATGATACCTGACAGACACTTTTGCTTATATCTCTTTAGTTTTACTTAATTTGAATAAGATTTGTGTCGTGGATGTGTCCAAGTAGAGGTCTGTCGTAAGCTTCGTTATCTTTTGAACAACAAAATACTTGTCTACTCGGTAGAGTGTCCCCACTCTCATATTTTAAGATTACTTCAAACTGACATCTTGGTAGATGTTTCGTAAGGTTAGTAGCGACACCACTCGTTCTCTAACTTACCTTTCGGTTTTAAGTCCCCTCTGATATTGGAACCCACAATCATTAAGTTGGATGACCTAATTTCTTGTTTGATTCCTATCGGTTATTCTTATTGGTGTTCCCACCTCAACCTGACGACCCACATCGCCCGGTCACCCAACCACTTTCTCTAAAGAGTTTCCCTCGATACTCAAGGTTAGATGATATCCGACTTGTATACTCGAGTCCCATTTCTGAGACCGCAAACCTGTCAACACAACAGATTCACTTTATCCCGGTTTCCCGGTTTATTTAAGGATGATATACCACCCATTATCGTTTTTATAATACCTAAGTACTATATGGATAATCTAAAATTTCTAAGAACGTATTAGGTTTCCCTAATTTGTTTTACAAAGATAAGTGATTTTTTTCAGAAGTCAAACACTTTATAAAACTTTTTTTAAAAAAATAAAATGTGTTGTGTAAGCTCTACCACTGCAGCTAAACCTTGGTCACCAGGATTACGGTTGTTGGAATCGAACCAACGACTCTACACTACACATTTTGTGGTATCAGGTGGGTTCGAACCACCGGCACAGAGTCTTTCGTTACTCCTGCTCTACCAAGGGAGATAAATCCCCCACTGAGCTATAATACCATATAAGTTAGTGGACGTATGCTCTACCATCTGAGCTACGGGGTTAAGACCGGAGGGATTTGAATCCTCGACACAACGTCCACCTATTTTTTCAATAATTTTAAGAACTTTATTTCTTCTACAAAGATAAGACATTTATTTTTATCTGTCAAACTTTTTTTTACTTTTTTTTATTTAATCACAATACACCTCTCGGATATAATAGTTGTTGAATAAATTTATAAAATACGTTTTTTCTTCACCAACCATACTATATTGGAATGAACTAAAATCATTTCCGTTAATATAACGTACAGTTTCAATTTCTTTAAGTTTCAAGATTGAAAATTCTAAATCTGTTAATTTAAAAAAAACTATATTCTCCGAGTTAAGTTCTCCCCCCAATTCCAATCTTAATTTGGTACCATCTTTAAATGAGAAGAATAATTGGTCTTCTTTAGTTAAATTACCAATCCCCATTCTTATAACTAAGAATCCGGACATACTTAATCTATTACCGTCCAATTGGAAATTTGGTGTTAATGTAAACCATTTATTTCTCTCAATATTAGAACATATAACTCCGGTTGGTCCGTTTATCTCTGATTTATTGATACATTTATCAACCACCACTTTTCTACTTTGAGAATACGAGGAGTGTAATGCTATTAATAACGATAATGTAATAAAAACTTTCTTCATTATGAAACTAATTTAATAAATGCGTGAATGGCTCCCATACAACACATTCCTGCCACGAAATAAGTGAACGCCGGATTTTGACCATTTTCTTGTTTGATTTTTCCCACATATAGATTTAATCCCATTAACCCTAATTGTACTAATAATATTACCATAATTTTATCCTAATTGAACTTTTGTTTTTTTTATTTTTTTATTAAAATATTTTAATGTTTGATTTGTCTCCACACATCTGTGATTTCTCCAATATCTTTTGGTTCTTGAACAATGTGAACCACAAGACGTTAATGTAACCGAACTTAGGAAGATAACCCCCAATACCCAAACTAAATAACTTTTTTTCATAATTTTTTATTTTTTACATACTCATCATCCAACCCATTCGGTTTTGTGCTTGATACTCGGAATAAGTACATTTTCTCATTGTCTTATAATCCGGTCTCAACTTAACGTGAGTTGGGTATTTCTTCTCGTGCTCTTTGTGTTCTCTCACCACCTTAGCGTAAGCCTCTCTTTTACTTGGTGCCCACACATCGTTAAATCCACCACCAATCCAATTAAATAAATATAGGTATTCACCATTAACATTTCTATACAATTTCTCTTTTGCCATAATGATTAGTTTTAAATCCGATACAAAGATACGGTTATTTTTTGTTCTGCCAAATTTATTTTGAAAAATTTTAAAAATATTTTTTACTACAACGATTACGTAAATTTTTTTTGGTATAATGTTTGACTTAGTGGATTTAATTAACTATTTATTTAACGAACTTAAAAATTAATTTAAACAAAAAGTATTATGAAAAAAGTATTATTAGCACTTACAGTGATTGCAACATTATCATTAACATCTTGTAAAAAAGTAAACACAGAAGAATCAACTGAAGTATGTACAGATTCAACTTGTGTGGATTCTACATTAGTAGATACAACAGCCGTAGACACTACCAAAGTAGATACTACTCAAGTGAAATAAAACAAATAACCCCTCTTTCCGGAGGGGTTTTTTATTATAATAATTTTTTGATTCTTTCTATTTCTTCTTGGAGTATTTTATTCTCCGAAACAGCTTTAGATTTACTCCCGAGTAGTTTTTCAACTGCCCCAAATGGAAATAACATAGATTTTATAAATGAGTCGTGAAATGTCGAAGTGTAAGAAGATTGTTTATCTTTTTCCTTTTCTTTTTCCTTTTCTTTTTCCTTTTCTTTTTCCTTTTCTGAAGTTTTTGTATCTATTCCATCAAAAAACGGTTCTAACCTTACTTTTTTATTACTATTATTTAAAATTGAATATTTTAAGTCTTTATCACCCATAATACCAATACTATTACCTTTTCTGATATTATCACCTTGATTAACAGTTATTCGGTTAACTTCACAAAAATTAGAGTGAACTACATCATTTCCAACAATATGTTTAATTTTGACATTACCACCACAATTATTTACATCCACACTTGCTACAACACCATCATAAGGTGAACGTACTAAATTTCCTTGATAACTACTTATAGTAATTTCTTTAGATGATAAATCAGATGGTCTACCACCTGATACGGGTAATTCAAACTTAACCATTATAATAATTTTTTTATTTTTTTAATATTATTAATTAATCGTTGTTCTTTAAGAGATACACTTTCTTTCATAATAGCGGCACTGGTTAAAGAACCTAAAATACCATTTTGAATGTTTTGTGCGACTGTGTCAAATTCACCTGAAGAAGAGTTTGTTGTTGTTGATGATGAAGTATCTGTTGATGAAGTATCTGTTGATGAAGCATCTGTTGATGAAGCATCTGTTGATGAAGACTTACCTGAACCTTCAGGGTCACCTTTTCTATATGATATGTGAAAATGTCCTCCAGTAGCTTTTGCTGTAGGATTAGTGTATTCATCAATAAATGAGAAACCATTATATTTTGATTTATACGTATTCAATAATGTGATAAACGCTGAACGACAAGATTGGTCTAATGTAACATCGACTGCCTCACCTTTAGTATGTCTACTAACATATGTTGTAATTCCTTTATGGAACGCATCATTTCCTGAAGTAAAAATTAAATTACAATTAGGGTTTGTTGTTTCCCATTCAGCAAATAATAAAGATAATATATCTAAAAATTCCGCATTTAAATCACCACCTGAAGTTAATTCACTCCCCTTTTCAGAATGTCCTAAACCTTTTATTTTAGTTCTAAATTCAGATGTAGATATTTCTAATAATTGTATTAGTTTTTTCATATTATTGTTGTAAATGTGTCATTAAAACACCTCCAATTAAAGCTGATTGATGTTCTAAATCATTTATCGAATCATTATCTAATTTAGTTTTTCTTTTTGTATAGTCTAAACCTAATGTCCCTATGAATTTACCTTCGATAGTTTTTATTGCGAATAAATATCCGGATTTACAACCTGTATCTTCAGCGATATATTTTAAACCATAAGTAGCAACTGTCTCATCCTTATAATCAGGGATTTCAATAGAACCATTTTCTAATAAATTATTTATTGAACGGCTAAATAAATTAACAGGGATGTTTCGGAAATTTGATTGAACTGATGGTACTCCGGCACCAACAACTTCATACATAATACTGAATTTTGCTATTGATTTTCCGGTTGGATAAAAATTACCCCCATTATGAAATTGAGTTATCCAAACTCTATCTGACTTATACTCTTCCTTAATATGTTCTAATTTGGTCATTACAAGTTCACTAACTTTTAATGTTTCCAATACCATATCCGGTTTTTCTGTTTTTTTCTCTAATTTATTCTTAATGAATAATAATAGAACGGGACCTAAAACCCCTGTAATAAACGCCACTATTATTGATGCACTCATATTTACATATTTATATAACCTATAAATAGTAATTAAATAAAAAAAGTGGAACTAATGTCCCACTTTTTTACAATTTTTTGAATTCAGGTCTGATTAGATTCCATATGATTTCTGAGTAATCTTTCTTATCAAACATTCTAAATAGAATTCCTGACATATGTTTAGGTTGGGTAAATACCCACTCAGCAAACTCTTTTCTATCTGTGATTGGTTCTTTGTCGTTGTATTTACCATACATCATATAATCAAATCTTTTACCCGCATCTTCAGATATTTGGAAGTAAGAGTATCTTAAATCTTTGATGTAAGATTCAATTTTTTTATAAAATTCATCCGGAACATCTTTTAATAATTCCATCACATCCTCACCATTTTTCAAATACTCCCATATACCGGTTGTGGTAACATTAGTCATTATTTTGTGAAGACGTAGATATTCAACACCTTTCACTTTAACTCTATCCCCATTGGAGAACTTCACCACGAACCCTTCTTGGTCGTTTTTAACCATTTGTTTAAGTTCTTTGTAGTCGTTGATACCATCGTATTTTTTAACCACGTCAAACCCCCATTGTGACCATATTTCAGAATCAGTTTCTTTTCCGTTTTTGTCAAAGGTTCCTAATAGGACTAGTTTCTCATCATTACCATAATCCAAAACAATTCTGTTCTCCGGATAGATGATTTCAAAGCAGAAAGTCAGGTGTCTGAACATTATGTCGGTGTTGTATTTTTTTAAGATTTCTCTTGCTTTGTTTGCTTGGTCTGAGGTGAATGAACCACGAGTGGCAACTACCCATTGACCTCGATACCAAAATACAATACCTAACGAACCGTCCATTTTTTCATAAACTTCAAATTTTTCAGTTGGTTCAAATTTTCCTTCTTCTATGTTGAAGAACTTTTGGAATGGTGTTGCGACTATATCTCCATTGTCGTCGGTAACTAAACCTCTACACATAAGAGTCACCTCATCCCACAGGTTTTCGTACTGAACTTTTTCAGTATAATTCCATATGGTTAATGGAAGCGATGGATGTACTTGTTTGTAAAGTAATCCGTCTTCGTAATATTTGTTTAGTTTTTCTAACATAATTTTTTAGTTAAAGTTTCATCTCGAAACGTTTTTTCATTAATTTTAATTTATCTTCCGGAACCCCGTGTTCATTAACACCTCCGTGTCTGTTCTCAACAATCAAAGAATAAACTTTATATCCGTGTTTTTCTGCTAAGTCATAATATGGTAACATTTCCCACTCTTGAGTAAATGTGTTTGATACCACAACTCTTTTGCTTTTATTTTCCATAAAAACCCTTACAGCGTTTTGACACCAATCGTGTGCGTCTTTTAATTTAGTAACGTCAAATTCGTACTTACCATCATAGGTAAAGTATTTATCCGCTTCCATATGTGACCCCCCTAATGATTCCGCCAACGTTGTTTTACCACTTCCCGGTAATCCTCTTAATAAAAATAATTCTTTCATCGCTTTATGTATTGTCGTTTAAATTTTGTTTGTTTTTCGTTTAATACGATTATATACCTTTTACCAAATATGGTTTTATAAACTTGATATCTCATCTTGGCAGTATAATACGATTCATTAGTATATGAATGTTTATAGATTCTTTGTTCAACACTACAAGACGTTAGAATAAACACAATTAAAATTAATATTAACTCTTTCATTATAAACTTTCTAAATGTTCAACAACTCTCTTAAACTTATCCACATCTTTTTTATCAATAATCATTTCATCGAATGCACCATATCGACATTGATAACCAAAGATGTATTTAATTCCATATCTAACTCTCAACCAAAATGGTTTTTTAGTTAAATGTATGTGAAGATATACTTCCGGATATTTCTCACCATCGATAACATCCTCAGTATAGGATATCACCATTTGATGTTCCGTACTATGACAAGCACAGATAACAATTTCTCTTTCGTTTTCCATATTATTTACGTTTTTTTCCATCTTCAGTTTCTATCTCATCCGTGTGGTGGTCAAATAACATATCTGACACAATATCACGTTTATCCATCATTCTTATGATATCGTCCATATCATAAACACCAAACGTTGGGTGACCATCCATACCAACATCCATTTTTTTACCCTTACCAAATCTTAGATTTGTCGGGAGGTGCACGTGTCCGTGAAGGTGAATAACACCTCTGTTTAAATTTTCCCAAGATGCTATCGGATAGTGAAACAATTCAAATGTTTTGAATTTGTAACTCATCGTCGTTGAACGATTAACACTTGCAAATAGTTCTTGACATTCACCTCTGTTGTTTTGAATGTGGTGGTCGTGATTTCCTAATATAAGGTGAATCTCTTTACAAACAATTCTATCTCTGAACTTTTGGATGTTATCGTATCCACCAAAGCTCCAATCTCCGAGATGAATTAACACATCATCTTCACCAACAACACTATTTATTCCACTTATGATTGATTCATTCATTTGTTCAATCGTATCAAAATCTCTCGTTTGGTCTATTGGAATACTACCATCCGGTAATCTCCAAGCGGTCACTCCTCTACATATGTTTTTGTGTCCGTAGTGTGTATCGGACGTAACAAAAACTTTTCTATCTTTTTCTATTTTAATCATATTGCAAATCTAATTCTTTTTTTCCAAACCAAAAAGGTTTTTCTCTGTTTTTCCAAGATGCCAAACTAATTTTAGCTCCCATATAATAATTTCTGTAAGATTCCACAACAGAATCTGTCTTAAACTCATCCGGCATCGCCATAGCCGGAGTAGTAAAACCAATGTCCGGGATGTTTGGTTTATTAACTATACACCAATTAATTACATCTATTGATTTGTGTCTTTTACCGTACCTGTGGGTATATTCTTTTCCTAACTCCAATCCCAACTCACACAAGTACAAATAATTTGATAAACTCTGACGAGCCCATACCGCACAAGGGTGATTCTTATGTGACAACTTGTACGGTACTTGGTCGGTAACTTGGTCGGTTACGTGATGGACCGAACATAATAACTGAGCAGTTTCCAATATCATTTTCACTACGTGCTTATCTACGTGGTATTGTGCCGATAATGTGGGATTCTCATCCAAAAAAAATATATTCATTATACGTGTGGTATTTGGACTCTCACGCAAGTTTGCGCTTGACCCTCGTTCATATAAAAATTGTTCAAATATCCCATAATGTTCGCACTCCCGATTGGGTTTGCAGAATGAACATACACAATTGGAAAAACAAACTTGTCTCTTTTTCTTTCACTTCTACTCATATTGAAACGAGCTTCGTTAGTATTGTGAAATAATGATACCAAGAATTTGGCAGCATCATATCCGGTTTTCTCATCAATATTGTTATAATCTAAAGTATAGTTTGGAGAAACATTATTGAAATACTCCTTCATAGCAGTGTCACCTAAATCGTGGTCTAAAGATATTATATCTATATTTTCTAAACCAATCTCATTAACTTTATTAACAAATTCATCGTAATTTCTCACAACAATCCAGTTATCTCCGGTGGGAGTTCTTACATCATCTAAATAAATTCTTTCCATAATTTATATTTTTTTACAAAGATAAATAAAATTTTATTATAAAGAACGTTTATTTAAAAAAAACAAATATTTATATATAAAAAAACATTATGAGTATAGCTAAATTTGAAGTTACAAATATAGGGTCTGTAATTATTTTACTAACATATCAAAATTCAAGTGATGGTATGTGGATATATCAGTCCTCTTTGTTACCAGGTCAAACAAAACATATTTGGTCTACACCCGGAACTTTAAGTTATACGGGACGATTAACTAATATAAAAATTACACAATTACCTACGGATATTTGTGGTATAACACCTACCCCTACATCTACGCCAACTATTACAGAAACACCTACACCTACCCCAACAAATACCGTAACACCTACTAATACACCGACACCAACAAATACTGTAACGCCAACCATTACAGAAACACCTACTAATACACCGACATCTACAGTTACACCAACAATAACTGAAACACCGACTAATACACCGACACCTACTATTACAGAAACACCTACTAACACACCGACACCTACGATAACACCAACACGTAATAGATTTGCATTTATGGTTTATTCGGGGACCACATCAGATGACGCGTGTAACCAAGTTAACCAACCATCATTTATCATTTATGGTGAAAATTTATTGTTTGATGAAAATACCATATTTTATGATACAATGGTAGGTAATAGTGTAGGTATATTGACAGGATATTATAACTACTCTCAGATAGTTGTTGAGTTATTATCCGGTGGTGAAGTAAACGGTTTCTCATTATGTCCAACAATTACTCCAACCCCAACTCCTACAATAACTGAAACTCCGACAAATACTCCAACACCAACGGAAACTCCTACACCTACAGTTACACCAACAGTAACTGAGACACCAACAAATACTCCTACGGAAACTCCTACACCAACTGTGACACCAACAGTAACTGAGACACCAACAAATACTCCTACACCAACTGTGACACCAACTGTGACACCAACGGAAACTCCTACACCTACAGTTACACCTACAGTAACTGAGACACCAACAAATACTCCTACGGAGACACCAACTAATACACCTACACCAACTGTGACACCAACAGTAACTGAAACACCAACAAATACTCCAACACCTACAATAACAGAAACACCAACTAATACACCAACAACAACCCCAACTAATACACCTACACCAACTTTTGCATACTACACATATAGTTTAGGTACAGGTGCCACACCAAATGAGGCTTGTATTGCATACGGTGCATCTCCGACAACAATATACGGAACTGTTTCAGGTGGTATTGGTCCTAATGTAGGTGAATCATTATATGAAACACCAGGTATTCCATTAACAGATGCAGTACCTGACGGTTATTACTCTAATGGTACCGCTTGGTTCTTAGTAAGTGGTGGTTCAGGTTTAATTATCTCATCAGACCCTAATGGATGTATCACTCCAACACCAACAACCACACCAACACCAACTCCAACTCCAACATCATAAAATTAATATAAAATTAAAAACCCCCTCTGAAAGAAGGGGTTTTTTTATGAAACCTTGTTATTGTTTATTTTTTAGAATTTGTTCCCACAAGAAGAACAAAATTTATCGGAATCTTTTTTTCTTTTCTTTCCGCAGTTAGTACAATACACTTTTAATTCTTGTTTATCATATACCTTTTGTGACATAGGAAGAATTTTCCATATAGATGTTGAACAAGTGTGATGATTAAAAGTTTTATCTACAGTTTTAAATGATTGGTCAGATGAACCACCTTTTTCAACTCTACCGGTTTCGATTGAGTCCATAGATAACATATCCATAGTAACCTCACTACGAGAATTAGGTTTAGATTTTTTTAATAATCTTGAAGTCTCACTTCGTAAGTTTGGGTTTGCAAAAGTATTACTTGATGCGGTATTAAAATTAATACCACCCGTATTAGTTGATGAATAATTTACATTTGTTGTTGTGAATGTTGATACACCCCCATTTACAGTATAAGGATTATCAACATATGTAGGTGGTGTGTAAGTGTTTCCATTAAAATAAGAACCACCAACAAAAGTAATTGGGTTATTCAATACCGGTTGTTTATACTCATCAAAGAAGTCAATAACAACATCACCATTTCCGGCGATGGCGTCCAACACCTCATTTGATGTTCCGTCAACCTCATAAGTTTCAAACTTAAATTTACGTGGGTCATCAAGATATCTCTCAAGAAATACTCGTTGTCCCGGTTTAAGAACAATACCTCCTCCGGAAATATAACTTCCGTCAAGTTTAATTTTCGCTAATACTGTGGTAGTTGATGGGTTAAATAATTCTAGTTCGAATTCATCCCCATTGTTTAGATAGACAGTTTGTCCAAATTGTTTAAGACGTTTTCTGTCTTTTGTGATGTACGCGCAAGGCGTACCTGTTTTTGTTTGGTAATACATAATTTCCTTATTTTATTTTTTATGTTTATTGAACTTCTCTTCGTTGGTATCAATTCCAACTCAAATGCCTCTGTGGACACGAGAACCTCAGCAACAAGGTTTCATAAATAAATATAAGGGTAATTTATTTTATTGTAAATTAAAAATTAGTAAGTCCAATTATCATCATCGTGATTATCTGAAAAATCACAATTACGCTTTTTTTTCTTTAGCTTACGTTTTTCTTCACATTTTTCATCACCAATAGTAATACCAACTCCTTTTAGAAATTTGCCAATTTTTGTGTTTTTTAATAATTTTGAAAAAAATCCCATAATTTTATTTTTTTTAAATTGTTATTCTCCAAACTAGTTTGGCTTTATAATTGTAAATATGTAAAAATATTTTTTGTGTTATTTTTGATAACCATCTATTTCTATAAACCCATTTTAAACGATTAACTAAATCCTTTTGAGATGTTGGACGACATTTTAAAAATTTTGGCATCCATCCAATATCTTCTCCCGCAATTATTGGCACATTTGCCGCCACAAAATCAGCGGTTACAATATTAAAAGATTCGGTAAATGATACCTGAACTCCCATATCCATTTCTGATATTGTACTTAAAAAATCTTTATGGTGGTACCATTTATGTTCAACTAATTCGTGACAATTATTATCAAAAATTGCTCTTAAATTTTTAACAACATTTTCTCCGGATTGTTCAATCCTTGAAGTATTAACGTGAAATCTAAGTATTTTATTTTTAACCTCGGCAAACTCAATACAAGATAAAGCCTGATGAAACGTATTTTTCATAGGTCTTATTGCCCCAAAACATCCAATATCAATAAACTTATCATTTTTAGTTAAATGTGACTTATCTTTAAATTTTTCAAATTTATAGATATTAGGTAAATAAATATATTCCCCTAATGGTAATGCAAAACTCAATTGTTTGGTTAATTCTTTTGTGTTTGGAGCAATTAACACATTATCAATTAACCCATATTCGTATATCCATTTTAAAGCAACACCTTCATTTGCCAAGAATGGTGCTTTAGAATGAATCCTAATTATCCATTTTCTTTTTTTATGTCTTGGGATGTTAACCAATTCATTAAGTTTTAAGGGAGAAACCCATAATGCTTCTAATACAACAATATCCGGGTCAAACTCTGTAACTACTTTATCAACACCATTTCCATCAGTAACGGAAACTAATTTAGCATCCATAAATGTTGATAAATAATCAACAACAAATTTTGCTGAATTATATAAACCTGAAGTTATACCGTACTCAATTTTTACACGGTCACAGGTGATGAATAGTATTTTTTTTGACATTTTTATCGTTTATTTATAAATATCAAAACATATTCATATATGTAAACTTTTATTAATAAAAAAACCCCCAAGTTTCCTTGGAGGTCTATTCTGATAAATGTAGGGTTACCGGGTACCTACACTGATTAATGACAATCAGACCACCGTTCACCACCTGTAAGAGACTAACGATAGATATTGTACTTGCTTACACTAAAATATCCGCTGTGTCCTATGCAGGATTCGAACCTGCGACCTTTTCGTTATGAGCGAACTGCTACTAACCGGACTGAGCTAATAGGACTTTTATGGGTTTTTAGATAAAATGATGTCTAAATCTCCAAGTTAAAAAAAATACTGTTATTAGTAGTATTATCTTTATTACCTTAATAATTTTTTTCCCCATATTGATAATATTTAGTATCCCCGACAGGAGTCGAACCTGCAGCTTACAAGGCTTAAACTTGTTGTGTTTACCGTTTCACCACGAGGATATTTGAAGTCAGGACGGGATTCGAACCCGTGACCTTTCGGCAGTTTCCCACCGAACGAAGTACCAACTCTTCCACCTGACCTACCGGAAAAACTGATGGTTACGTTTACCATCTTCGACTTGAGTTTGTCTTTATAATTTTTCCTTTTTTTTGAGAGATTTCCTAATAAGTATCGTCAATCTCATCCTAAACCGAACCATCCTTTCTTTTAAGACAAAGAAACTTCTAACAAACTATCCACTTCCCACTGATTTTTCTTAACAACAGAAAAACAGAACTCACAGACTGAACTCACAAAAAACGACTCGAGCTTCCTGTCAGAATCGAACTGACTCTATTCCGGGTTACAAATCCGGTGCACCACCATTCGTGCGTAGGAAGCCTATTTTAACATCATCACTTCGGCCACATTGGGAGAACCGCAGTTCCCACGTTGTTTAAGGAGGTAGTTTGGCGGTGTATCACACCGAGTTATGATAATGTATTGTACTCCAGGAGGGATTCGAACCCTCAAAATCTTGTTCCTAAGACAAGCGTGTCTACCATTCCACCACCGGGGTGTTTGATGGGACTTTAACCCATCTGTTTTCTATAACAAATTATAAAGAAATGAAAATAAAAAAAATGGTACCCCCACAGGGACTCGAACCCCGATACTATCCTTAGAAGGGATATGTCCTATCCATTGAACGATGGAGGCAATTTTGAGACGATAGTCGGTCTCGAACCGACCTTATTCCACATTGGAAGTGTGGTGCCATACCTACTAGGCGATACCGTCACATTAGATGAACTTCGGACTTGTGTACCGAAATGAGACCCACTAATTAAATCACTAACCCCGGGTGTGGTCTATTCATCTATTTTTTTTATAACTTAGATTGGAGAATCCCCATCTCTTTTTCGATTCTTCTCTTGTCAGAATCTGTTAATGGAACTTTTACGTCCCTCGTTTTCTTTTGTGTCTTCACACCACTTTTCAGTTGGTGTTCTAACATAGACAATACTCTTGATTGTCTTGACCTTTGTTGAACTGTTGCCATACGTTGGTTTTTAGATTAATAATTAGTAGCAAAGTACAGGTACCGCCCCTGTCTTACGTCGAGTTTATGAGACTCGCGGAAACTCTATGCCCCCCACTTGCGATGTATTTTTTTTGCGGTCCCACGGAGAATCGAACTCCGAACTCAGCCGTGACAGGGCTGCATTATAGCCGTTTAACTATGAGACCTTTGTGGAGATATAGGGAGTTGAACCCTAATTTACGATTTGCAAAACCATTGTAATTGCCGTTATACTATATCCCCAATTGTAGCCCCACCGGGAGTCGAACCCGACTTTTTAGGATGAAAACCTAATGTCCTAACCGATAGACGATAGGGCCGTTTGTATTACCGATATTTCAAATAACTTATCTCATTTTGATGGTACAAAGATAATACTTTATTTCATTATACCAAACTTTTTTTATTTTTTTTATCTATCCTCGATAGAAAACCCGGCGCCATCATATTCCGGTCCTTCGTCTAAATCACCAACCATAAGATTCATAACTAAATCAAAGTCGTGTAATTCATCACGTTCTTCACTATCCTCATTTTCCGTAACATTTACTAATCCGTAGGTTACTCCTAAGATGGGAGAATATTCCATCGCTAACTCTTCATTCATCGTTTTTTTGTCCGACATAATAATTACATTTTTAATTCCTTACAAAGATAATACTTTATTTCATTCTACCAACTATAAACCAAAAAAAAATCCACCTTTTTTGAAGATGGATTTTTGAATATTTTTTTCACTTAAATATATATCATACCATCTGCTTCCAAGTTGTATTTCTACCCTCAGTTCCTGCTATCGTAAGTAATATGTTTAAAGTTTGCATTTGTTGTGTTATTATAATTTCTAATAAATATACGTTAGTTTTGTAAAAAGTCAAATATTGGTAAGAATTATTTTGCACGCCATTCAGAACTCGAATCTGAAACTTTAGTTTTGGAGACTAAAATGATAACCATTTCACCAATGACGCATTTATTGAGGTCAGGGAGGGTATCGAACCCCCTCCGTAAGTTTTGCAGACTTACCGGCCTCCTCGACCAACCTGACCAATTTAATATCCTATTTCATCTTTAATTTTCCATTGTTCCTCCGGAGTCAATCTTTCAATTCTATCAACCGGAACAAACCCATCAAATCCACTTTCTTTAACATCTTCAAAATGTTCTATGGTGTCCAAGTAATAGTTGAAACTATAACGAAGATATTGAAATTTATCACCATCCCAATAAGCGACGTGATTATTCCTACTAAACCCGTTATACCAACCCTGTTTCATTTCATTTTTTGGTATCATTATTTCTATTTATTATATTCAACCATCAGTTCGTTAATATAACCAATCGCCTTTGTTTCAAGATTCAAACACATTCCATCACCAATTAATTTCCAATTGTTGATGTATAACCAATTCGTAAAACCTAAAATCTCTTCTGTTGTTGTCATATCGTTTATTTTTTTACAAAGATACAATTAAATTTTAATCTACCAAATTTTCTGTCTCCAATCTTTTAATAACATCTTTAATGTTGATGTATGATATGATAATCATCGGTGTCCCAAGAAGAGAATTACAAAAATCAAACATATATCTGTATGTTGAGAATACACTTCCCACACTAACCTTATTAAACATTACATAGTATGTTAATAAAGCCGTTACACTTCCATATACAATTGTTTGAATCCAAATTCCAAATTTAGCATCAATACCGGATAATTTAAGAGATAAATGTTGACCTCTTTTTAACAAGTTATTGATTGATGAAATGTTTCTTGTGCTAATCACATCCGTTTGTTCTTCAGATAAGTCATTATTTAAACTAGTCACCTCAGCAATCTTTGGTGAGTAATAAAAACTAACCCCCAAGATTAAAACTGCACTAATCATTAAGAATCCAACTATTGTTAAACTAACCATAGACAAGAAGTAAATTGCCCCAACCAAACCAATTATTGTTTGTAATATAACCAACATATCTCGTTCAAAGAAATGAACAATATAATTCATTAACGTCAATCGTCCGTTAATTTTGGTTGTCTCAACACCACTCTCAATTTGTTTGTGAGTTTCAATCGATGCAAATCTTCGGTAAATCCCGGAGAATACTTTGGTATCGTAAATTTTACTAATATAACCAAAGAACATAATGGCAACAAATGTTGAAACCAAATACCAAATGTATGAATAATCTTTTGCTATCAAATGGTCAATCGCATTACCCAAAACTTTGGGATACATCACCATCAATATTGAGTTTATCATAAACAGGGAGTATGAAAACATAATCGATTTCCAATTCTCCTTAAACATTACTTTTAACTTATTCATATCTTTCCATTTTAATTTTGACAAAGATATAACTAAATTTTTTATTTCACAACAATAAAATCACTTTTTGGATTTTTATTTTCATTAGTATAAGGGATAACATTTTCAACCCGTTTATTTGATATTTCAATATATTCATCACTAATATCGATTCCAATAAAATTACGGTTATTTAATTTTGCCATCTTTGATGTTGTTCCGGAACCAACCATTGGGTCAAGAACAATATCACCTTCATTTGACCAACTTAAAATATGGTCTTCAACCAATTCTTCCGGAAAAATTGCGGGATGTTCAAACGCATATGAATCTTTTGTTGAATAATTTTTACCGGTATTGTATTGCCAAACATTATATCTATTACCATATTCCGCAATTGTAAACTCAGGCATTTCTTTTAATTCACCATCTTTAGTTCTCATTACACGTTTCCCAAAATTGGAATATCCCGCCCATTTATTTTTCTTATCTTTTAATAAATTCACGGTTTTAGGTTTCCCTTTTGAAAATACAAACATATATTCAAAAACTTGGGAATATCGTTTTTTTTCAGGAAACGGTGCCCCATTTTTCATATAAATCATTGTGTCATATAACAAAAAACCTTTGGACATAAATCCTAAGGCTTGTCTAAATGAACTACCAGTTTCTCCACCATTTTTTACTTGGTCACCAACAACCCACACAACGATTCCACCATCTTTAGTAATTCGATATAATTCAGAAACCATTGTTTCAAAATCAAAGCTAAATCCACTTTCTTTAACACCTGTAATTTTGTTATTATAAGTCCTTAGATTATCGTATGGTGGTGATGTAACTGTTAAGTCAACATAATTATTTGGTATTTCTTTTGCTAGTTCAACAAAATCACCTGTTGTGTTATTATTTAATAATCTCATAATTTACCGGATTTAATTTTAGGTGATATTTTTTTTGTTTAGGAATCACCCCTCCTTTAATTATACAGTTTTCAGTTAGATTATCAATGGACCAATCGGTCATTCTAAAATCAAAAGAAGTTCTATGATTGTTAGATTTAGCATCACCATTCCATTTATGTGAACCTAAATTAAATATTCCGGCAAATACACCGCTAAATAAACCATTATTGTTAGTTAACGATAACTTTTTGTCTCTATCAATTTTAAAATTAATTAATAAGAAATTATCCACTTTAGAAGTTGAAGATGTTGAACCTTGCCAAGAGTTATCATTTTGACTCAATTTAATCTCCAAGTAATATTTTTCATTAGTAGTGATATCAATAAACACCAAATCATAACTTTTAATTTGATTTGATTCTCTCTCTAAAACAACTCTTAAAAATGATTTTTGAGACTCTAAGAAATCGTTTAAATTATATTTTAAGAATGTATAAAAACTGTGTGATATTTGTGCGGTTAATTGAACCCCAACTTGACTAACTTCCTCTAAGTTATAAAACTCATTAAGAGATTCATTATTTTTACAAGCCCCATAAAATTGTTGGACAATTAAATTGTTTTCAATATATAAAAACGCATAATCAACAAAATTAACTCTTCTTAGTTCATTTATTACTTTTTTCATAGTTATTTATTTTTTTACAAAGATAATACTTATTTTGTAATCCATCAAATTTTTTTTAAAATAATAAATATGGTTCCCATTCTTGCGGGATATAATGGACCTGTCTCATTAACATCAAATAGTGTGGTCGTCTTGGTTGGGGAATTTCTTTACCATACTCCTCCAACGTCAAATTAGACTTCTCACTATTACATCTTCTACAAGCGGTTACCAAGTTATCCCACGTATCTTTACCTCCCTTAGATTGGGGTATTACGTGGTCTAATGTTAATGTCTTTCTGTTATCACATCCACAATAAACACACTCAAAATTATCTCTACGATAAACATTCTCTCTACTTAAAGGAACCTTTTGAATTACCTGATTCACATATTTGAAAACTCTAATAATTGAAGGTTTTTTGATATCCAATTCAGGATTTACTAATTTGAATGATTCCGGATGTTCGGCAATAATATCAGCATTACCTTTATAACTTATAACAAAAGCCCTCTCAGTATTTATGATGGACCTTGGCATAAAACTTGAATCCAAAACCAAAGTTTTTCCGTACTTATTCACAACTTTTGATTTTTAATTAAACATTCTTTTTTGTGACCCCGGAGAATTTCGAAATCTCGACTCCCAAATTAAAAGTTTGGTACTCTACCGCTGAGTTACGAGGTCAATTTGAGCTCATTTCACTTTGTTATTTGGCTCAAAATATAACTAATTTGAACTTAATAATCAAAGTTTGTGAGCCACATTTGTAGGTACGGATGGATTCGAACCATCGACGACCATTTCATCAGAATGGGCTTCTACCACTGAATTACGTACCCGAGTTGTTAGGGTGACTGGACTCGAACCAGCGTTCTCTATATCCCAAATATAGCGGATTAACCAACTTTCCTACACCCTAATATAATTTGTCTGCGGAGAGCAGAATATTCGAAATCCATCCATTTTACCGAACCACTCGCTTAGCAGGCGGTGACAATACCCTGATTGTTTTACTCTCCAAAATTTAATTTAAAAAGTTTCAAATAAAACTTTTCCATTATATATCAAAACAAGATTATCAACATTATTTCCGGAACCATTAGGGTTCGCGGTTGATTGGAAATGGTCAGCATCTTCAGAATCATCTAAATTACATTTAACATCTTCAATAAAATCATAATCGTCTTGTTCATATTTTTCTTTCAAATAATTTACAACTGACTCAACATTCTCGAATTTTTCTTCAATCTCAAAATATTCGTGAATATTTCCGAGTTCAAAATCTTGTTTTTGAATACAATAAACAGTACCATACCCATCATCCATATTTCTTTGTAAGGTGATTTTTTCCATTTTTATATAAATTAAATTAATAAACTTTTTTGTGTCTCCAGGAAGAGTCGAACTCCCACGTCTCTTGATTCGTATTCAAGTATTTTTCCAATTAAACTATGGAGACAATTTTTAAGTGTGAAAGGTGGGGGTCGAACCCACAATCTCCTGAACCACAATCAGACGCTTTACCATTTCAGCTACAATCACCATATATAACCCCACTTCCCCGGCTTAACGGACCGAGTGCCATATGGAGGTGTGGGGAAACCTCGCTCTTCCGGGTGGACTCGAACCACCATAAATTGATTAACAGTCAACCGTAATAACCTTTATACGACAGAAGAATTTTTGACTACTACCTGACTCCTTTCGAGCTTATGAAACTCGTATCATTCATTCTTAGTAGTCCAAGGCGTTACGCACCCATCTAGTAACTTTACTTCTCTTGAGTCCGGGTAAGGCCTTACCAACTCAGGGGTTGTTTCCTTGTTTG
>Ga0315909_10000986_pt1 | contig 38347 bp, 55 predicted proteins | sample LakEriMetagenome_11_FD_203527 | JGI IMG/M metagenome (GOLD analysis project Ga0315909, IMG submission 203527) | Freshwater fungal communities from buoy surface, Lake Erie, Ohio, United States - Buoy 2 MA125 | ecosystem: Environmental > Aquatic > Freshwater > Lake | place: USA: Lake Erie, Ohio... | reverse complement strand
CAATTTTATTCATAACAACCTGCTCATAAACCCTGACCCCGCCAATAGAGTTGAGCTTTTCCAATACACCTTCAGTTATATGCTTTTCACGTGACATGTTGTTCCTATTGGGTTACTTTCTGTTTTTAAGTAAGGCAGATGACAGGCCGTTCAATATACTAGCTTTGATTTCACCAACCCAACGCTGTTTTCCTGTGCTATTAAATTGACGTATTGCTGGATTGAAAAAAGGCCTCGCTGGAATATTGACGCCTTGGTTTTTCTGGGCTGCTAGTGCTAATTTCATGAAGAATGGTGCTTTAGTCTGACTATATTTAAACCAAAAGTATTGCGACATTTTCGTTGTGGTTTTACCACGTTTATATTTACGGCCGCTGTATGTTTTCAGGATAGTGACGGGCGTACCCTTGATAAAGGCACCAAACTCGTGTACTTTTGCGTATTTATTATTTGACCCGTACACAAGACTTGCCACACTGCCTCGCACGGATGCCTTGTAAATATTGTCTTTGTTGCCTTTAATGAAAGATTGGAACAGCTTACCTGAGGACTTGTACAGCTTTTTACCTGTGTTAAATACAGGAGCTTTAGACGTTTCTCCACCCGTGCCGCCTTGGTCTATCATGTTATCAGCTATTTCGATTTGCATAAATACAGGGAACCGTTGCAATCCATCAGAAACTGCCTTGGATATTACAGACTCTATGTCGGCGTTTGATATCATAAGTTTTCTATATTCCTTGTTTTTATCAAATCATCTTATGGGTTTTGGCACAAACTAGGCTGTTAAATACATACGGCAAAACTAATGCTATGAGTTTATCAATCTAGTTGCTGGTAAAACTCATAAACTATCTTGTTTACTCCACAGATAGTAAAAATTAATGATACCGTAAATTTATCGTATATCCTGTATTTATCAAAACAAAGCTTGGTTTTTCCCATAAACTTTTTTGTTAAATACACAAACTATTTTTTAAAATCTTGGTTTTGCCAATCAATGGTATGCAAAAACACAGGCAATATATTGATAAATACACAATTACAATCTTATGTTTTGCAAACCGCGTTTTTTGAACTCAGGCAATATGTTGATAAAACCAAGATTTGTTTATTACAATCCTGTTAAAGCCAAGATTGTTTTTAACATTGCTTTAAACAAAGCTGATAAATACAAGATTGTTTTTAGCATTGCTTAAAACAAGCCTGATAAAACCAAGGTTGTTTTAAACAAAGCCTGTTTTTCAATCTAGCTAGTTTCAAATCATACTACAGCGAGCCTGTATTTAGCAAAGTACTTTTGCCATTTTATTTCAGATAGTATTGACGAGCTCACGTTTTGACCCGCGCCGCCCGTACTTACCGATGAAAGTCCAAACCAGTTACCGCCGTCCACGGAATGCTTGTAAATCCAAGCGGCCATTTCAGTGATGCCTTGTAAAATTGTGTTCGGCGTGTTGGCGTCTGAATATCCCGTACTTAGCTGCGCCCTGAATTGACCCTTATTTACGTTACGATAAATAACAAAATTTTGGCCAGAATCAGTGCTAAATGCGTAGTTAGTAGCTAAAACAGTAGAATACACAGCAAAATCATTTTCGCGCCACTGAAGTGACGTAAGCTGTGTATTTGCGCTGTAGGGAATATATTTCCAATAATGTTCGTTGAGTTGTGTTTTCTTTGCCTGTTCGTGCAAAAAAGTATAGTTTACGACTGAAGCCCGCAGGGGCTGAGAGCAATAACCCTCAGCCTCTACAAAGCAAACGTCAAAAATATCATCAAGCCATGAGTAAAATTGCGCATCCTCAACGGATTGGTCGGCAATATACTCAAGTCCACAGTATTTCAGGAAACTAGCCTGCAATCTTGGATACGCTGTTGTATAACTCATTTTTTGATTCCTTTTTTGATTTCGGTTTTCGGCTCGGATACTGCCTTGGTTTCTTCAACCTTTTTACAGTATCCTTGCGCAAATAGGTCATTAAAAGCAGACTCTTTCAACTGAGTAATTCTGCCTGCCTCTAAGCCTCCGAATGGTTTTGTAACTATCACGTCAATTAACATAAATCACCATCAAGTTGTTGATGTTTTCAAGATACCGATTGCGCTTGGAGCAGGGAATGCAATACCGATTGACTCTGCCACCATGATACCGCGTTGGCTTGTACCGCCCAAGCCAGTGTTGGCGAAATACTCTTTATACTCATCAACTACCACATCTTCACGAATTCCCAAAATAGAGTATTGTGAGAAATCAGCATAGATTGCGGATGGTGTTGTCACGGCGCTTGTAGGGAACAAGCTGTCTGGCACAACGTGCATTGGGCGGCCTGTTGGAGTAATATATGTGTTATTCTCAAGGGCTGTGAGGCCAATTGATGGTACTTCCAATGGTCGTATCATATCCCAGATTGGGCGGCCATTGACGCCGTCAGTTTCTTTGAGCAAATATCCAAACACCGATTGTGGAACGACAAACACACCGTTCGCACCTACGCTGGCATTTACAGCAAGTCTAAGGTTGATAAGGTCTTTCCAGCTGATTTCAGCAAAAGTATCCTTGCCAGAATTGGACGCGCCGCCTTGGTAAACCACAGACGTACCTGATAAATTCAAGCAACCTGTAAACTCAGGTGCGTTCCCTGTGCCTTTAAAGAATTGCTTATCCTCTGCTTCTGCCACAGCTTGAGCCAAGCCACTAATGGTATAGTCAAGGAACGCTGGTGTAGCATCGCGTAATTGCTCCTCAGAAACGATGCATCCGCCAACAATTCGCTTGGCTGTAAGCGTAGTGCCTGTGTAAAAATTGGCTGAGTCTGTCAAAGTAAGCGAGGAACCCTCTGAAACTACAGCAGCGCTGAATGAACCGCTTGATGTGATATTCTCAGTTTTTCCGCGCATTGGGTAGATTTTGGCTAGGGCACGTGCGTAGCCAAAAATATCTGAATAGCGCATGATTTCTTCAACCCAGAATTGAGGCACGGCAAAACCGCCCTGACTGTTGGTTCCTGTGTTAAAGTTTGCGCGGGTGATATATCTTTCGTTGGCTCTGTTGGCAATATCCTCAGCTTTACCAATATTTCCCTTGGTAATTTCAGTAATGTAGTCAGCTACAATACGGGCTTGGTCACGCTTGGCATCGTGCTCGGCTTTTACTTTTACGAAACCAGTTGCGGGAACGTTGAGCGGATTGGAAGCTCTGAGCTTTTCCGTAGCAAGTTCCTGTGCCTTTGTCTCAACGTACTTGTTGAGTTCATCTTTTGTTGTTGTTATGATGTTATTCATTTTTTTCCTTTTTTTAAATGTTGTTTAACAAATCATCGGCTGTCATAATCTTGGGTACGTTAATGGTAATACCACGCTCAATAGATACAGCCTTTTTGACCTTTTTATTGCCCTCTTCAATCATCGCTAGACCATCCATTATCATAGAGAGTGTGGAAGCAGCAATCTTTTTGCCTGCTCTTACCTCAAATGATGCTGATACTTCTGTTGCTGGCGGTGTCGCTGGTGTTTCGGTTGCTGGGGCTGTTGGAGCCTCTGCTGGAGGTGCTGGAGCCTCTTCTGGGCTTAACACAGCTAGGACGGCTTCTGCCATCGCTACTGTGCCCGATTCAGCAGCTTGGGCTGCCAAATCTTCAGGGATTCCTAGCTCATCCTTGAAAAACATTAGCGCAGCCTCCTTGATAACGGGCAACAATTGGTCTGTAATTGCTGCCATTTGCTCTGGAGTTAACATTCTTGCCTCTTGTTTTAATTGGTTTAGTATTTGTAAAAATGCTTTAGTTTGCTGATTCTGAAAGCTCTTTTTTAATAACGCATCACGGTTTGCTGGTATAGTCACAACGCTGAATTCTACTAGCTCAGACTCTTTGTAAATTACAATCGGTTCGCCCTCAATGGTCTTTTCCTCAACTGCCTTACCGTTCGGAATAATGCCAACGGAAACAGCATTTAAAAAGCCATTTTTCAATTTACGGTTGATTTTACATGCCTCATCGTCCTCCATATCTAGCTGAATAGTTGCCTCAAGATTGTCGCCGTTCATGAAGAAACCAAGGCATTTGCCAACAGGAAATTCAGTACTCTTGTGATTAGCAAGCACGACGGGGTTTTTCATGTACGCGTCGTAGTTTATTCCACTAGGCACAATGATGGTGCCATAGCGGTCAATTTCTGGCGTGCTGATAACAAAGGTGAATATACCATCACCCTTGTCGTACTCTTCACCCCCGCTCTCATTCTCTTCATAGCTGTCATATCCTTTTTTTGATAATACCAGCTCTCTGTACAATAAATCGTTCATCGCTTGTTGTCCTTAATGGGAAATAAATAGCAACGGCACCTCACTACGTTGGCCGCTTTCACAGTTGTACCACCTTGAGCCTCGCCTACAGGCCTATCAATATATGAACCATCAGGGAACTTGAACCAGCCAAGCTCGTTTTGAATTTGTCCATCCATAGCCTTGTGACTACCACGAACTTTCGCGTCACGTTGCGTATTCCACATGGACTTCACTCCCATTGTGGTAAATACAGACTTTTGCGCGGCCGTTGTGACGCTAGTGGCTGTTGTTTGGGCAATCATTGCTACTCTTGTGGTAGATAATGTATTGAACTCGCGGCTTAGTATTTCCCTCAAAACCTCCACAGGTTGCGTGGCGTTTTCAGATAGCGTCTCAATAACGTCCTGCTTTATCAAGTCCATTGAATCAGCAACTGTGCTTACAATGTTATTGTTTACACTTTTTACCGTCTCTTGTAGCGTCCTGCCAAAGTCTCCAGTAAGGTCTTCTTTGCCCATCCCAAAGTCGGTAAGCACTTTTAACACTACTTTGTTGCTAGAATCAGCCAACTGTTTTTCTAATTTAGCACGCTGTGTATCTGACAAGCCAAGCTCAGATATTTGCCCGCCGTTATCAACAGCCGCATATACCTCTCTTTCAATCTCTTGTACAAACATACCAACGGTGCCAGATATTTCACGGGATATTGATTGAGCCATGTTATCGTATTGACGCCAATGTTCTGCTCTAGCTTCAGCCGTTTGCGTGGGGAATGAACGCGGCGTAATGGCCATTTTTGGCAGCGTAAATTGTCTAGGTGCAACGATAGGTGCTTCACCCATATCGAATATTGACTTGAGGGGAATCAAGCCACTACCGACCAAAACTGCGTCGCCATCTACAATCGTATCATACCCGCGCTCGCGTCTGGAATCATTTATTGTGCGTATGCCATATTTGATTTCAAACTCTTCTTGTTTTATTTGTTGATCTACGTCAATAAATTGATACGGCGCTGATTCTATCAATAAGTCATCTTCAAATCTTCTAAAGTGCCTTGTGAATTCTTCAGCTACGTACTTAGCAACGGGGTCAATAGTTTGTTGACGGAATACAGCGTATTGTACCTCTGCTGTTGCGCGGTTTGTAAATTCGCCCGTTAAAAGTCCAGAAGAAACACCAAAGACCTGAGCAATTTGCGCCCGTACGTCACGGCTGACAGCGTCGTAGCTTACCGATAATTGCGAGACAGGTGGCAGCTCCAATTCCAACCCCCCCTCAAGTACTGCTTTTAATTGAAAGTTTGGCAGGTTTTCGTTCCATTGCTGCTTCAAACTGTTCCAATACTCGCTGTCAATAGTGTCAGTAGTTTTGGCAATTACGGGCGGTACGGCATTGTTTTCAAAGAGTCTCATTAGATATTGTGATACTTCCATATCTATATTGGCATAAGGCAGCGCGGCGTGCACAATTCCCTTACCGAAAAGATTCATGCCGATGAGTTCATCAGGTTTTGTCGCACTTGGGTAAATATTGGCCAAGTGGACCACTTCCTCCTCAGGAATGCTGAACGAGCCATCATTGACCGATTGATATACGTAGCCTTTGATAAAGTTATCACCCCCCCTGATAACTCTCACACGGGTTGGGTTTAATACCCACATCTGCAATGGAACTTCATGCCCCATTTTTGGAGTCCACACAAAGGCGTTGCCATTTATGTCATACCAGTTTTGTATAGCTCTAAATATCTGGGAATAAGTGAAAAACGGGTTCGGATTGCTTAAAAGCCTATTCACCCAATGGCTATTGGCAAGCTCCTCCTTTTCCCAATTTAATTCACGGTACGCTGTCAATTCCGCAGTCACTAGGCCATTAGCTCTGAGCTGCAAGCACGAAAATACCGTGCCATACGCTGATGCTTCGATTTCAGACTGGCTTGATATAGTTGAGAGTCCGCGTGATTCGTTAAATTTTGCGATGGGCGGTTTGTTGCGTAGTTCAGCCTTTCCGCCAGCAATGAATTTTACGCGCTCAAGAATGTTATTGTATAGTGCCATATTCTATCCTAGTTATACATGTATTGATGGCGTTTTTCTGATAGCTGAAAATGCCATTGACAGAGCGTCCACCATATCGTCATGTTTGTCTTGTTTAGTGCCTGTAAATGATAGCAACTCGTCTGTAAACTCTGGCAATAGATGGGGCACGTGAAAAACAAGCCCCTGTTCGTATCTTGCCTCTATTGGCTGAAATCGTATCATTTTATCTTTCGTTGATGGTACTCCCACAACGTTCATGCGGGTGTTTCGCCTTAACTCTTGTACTAGCCAAGCTTGAGCCTGATTAGATTCAATAGCTACCACCTTTGGCTTCCATTTCGCCTCGGCTCGCACAACGCGCTCACCTATTTCAACGAAACTCCAGCGGCCACGGATTACTTCAACCACGACAATTTCCTTCAAATCTGTCACACCTATTACACAAATAGCGGTGTAATCAGCTGAGTCCTTTTCTGATATTGCCAAGTCAACCCCGATGAAATAGGAATTACACACCTTGGAATTATCAATTCTCAACCAATCACGCTTCACTTTCGCTGCGTCTCTGTCAACATATTCTGCCAAGTACTCTTGAGCGAATACAATCGATGGTAGTTGCTCGCGTTGTCGGTCAATTTCCGTAGGGTCAATGTAAGGGTTGCTATATGTGGAGTAGTGAAAGCTTTTCCAATCCGAATATATGTTTTCATTGGAATCAATATCTGAAAAGTGGTTTTTGCCATTGGGGGTGCTTAAAAAGTACGCATCCCCTTTGAAGTCCGCAAGCATAGGGCTTAAAACAAAGTTCCAATCATCCTCAGCATTATCACAAAAAGCCCATTCGTCGCACAGCATTCGGTGGTAGGCATTTCCACGCAACCCATCGGCTCTCCAGATACCTGTCATAGTTAACACACTATCGTTGAGAGTTATTTCACCCCACTTCACCTTAGCTCCAAGCGGGGCAAACAATCTTACAGCATCCTTGAACCTGCCTTTCAATTCTGTGTAGCTCGGTGTGGTGTAAATGACGCGCGTGTTTGGAGTTTGCATCGCTTCTAGAGCAAGTGAAAACGCTAGCAATGATTTTCCCCATCGCCTGCCGCACCTGACTACATTGTGCCGCCGTCTGTTTTTAAACACATCGGCTTGGCTCTTATGTAAGGTTATGTCTACTCGCACTACAACTTCCTGTATCTATTGGCAATGTTGCCTATTTACCTTCATAGGTGTTCCATTTAATCACAAATGGTTCGCCTGTTGTCTTGGTTTCTCTTTGTACGTTTGCTAGTCTTGAGAACTCCTCTTCTGTTCCTATCAGCTTCATAAGGGAAATTTGCAACGTAGCGTTGTCAGATTCAAACCATTTTTTCCTCATGTTTTGCTTCATCTTGACTCTATTGGTCTCCAAGCCGCTTTTTAGGTCGTCCAATTCGTTACTTCCAACAGGGAATTCCCTATAAAATGTAGTCTTGGATATACCAAGGAACGCGACAATATCCTCAACGAAAAGTAGGTTTTTTGTGCGTACCAACTCATCGGCTTTTTCAAATAGGTCAGCCCGTTTTTTCATGTTTGTTTACAAACGCCCTTAATGGATAAAACACCAAACTATTGCGATAACCGCCCGCTTTTGTTGGTATTATTGGTGTAACGCCGTGAACGTTTCTCCACGCTGGATAAACCAAGATACTGCCGTCAGCTGAGTCAACCGTAGCATTGTAGTCTGGTATAGTTGTGTTACCTCCCGTGCTATTATCACGGCGGGTAATGATAACATTGGCACAGCCCTCAATATTTCCACTATCCCGATGATAGCCAGAAGCAATGTTGAAATTACTGATGCTTGATGTGAATATGTTGCCAAATCGCCACTTTTTATCAACGTGTCTATCAAAAATTTCCTTTTGCTTAGCGTATACATCAGGCGCCACATCTTTCATAACGTTTTCAGCCTCTAGTGCCAATAGCCACATAGCTTTAATAAACGTTTTGGCAGATGGCTTGTTATGTACAGCACTGATAGAGTTGTACGGCCTCCGCATGTGTGGCCTAGCTTGTATGCTGCCGATTATTGTGCTAAATTGTTTGACGTTGGTTCCTTCATGATAGCCTGTTGATCTATTCATTACTGTCTTGGGCACTCTGTTGCTAAGAAACTCTCTGTTTGCTATTTCTGACAGCTCTAAAGCCTTTTTTGAGTACTTGCCCACATTCTTCAAGTAAAAGCCTACCGTGGCTCCGTTGCTTACAAAGAGTGTGTCTTCTACAATGTTCGGTACAATACTCGGGCAATCATCGCCAATCTTAACAGAATGTTCTGTTTTTACTAGTTCAATTATTTTCATTCCGCATTCCTAAGTGCTATATTTTCCAACTAGTTGCCAGAATTCTGACTTTACCACTTCCAGCTCTCTATTGTTGTCTAGAACATATCTAGTGGCTATTCCTTTGAGTTTCTTCAACAAACTAGCATGAGTTTTGAGTTTAGATGTGTACGTATTGGGATTGATGAGCTTGCCGCGTTTTGCTATTCGTTTCGCATTGTTTTCATAGCTAGTATTCAAATATACAGCTACTGGCTTGTGCGATTGTCGTATTTTTATGAAATCATTGTATTGGCTGTAGTAAATGCCCGCAATAATAATGTTTTTATCAGGGTGTTGCTTAATAAACTCAAACACTTTAGTCTTATCAAAACCTGACAGACTATCAGCACCTATTGTAGATTTTCCCAATACCCAGTTGTTATTTCCAACATGTAACAAGATATTTGTTTTATCCAATACCGGTAAATCTAGAATTGAGCTCTTGCCTACGCCAAAGTTCCCGAGCAAAAATACAGCATAACTCATGTAAGCTCCAACAAGTATTTAGCGTCAAAGGTCTCTTTTCTAAATTCCCACAGCACATCCCAACACACGCCGTCGGTTATGCGTTTTTCCATAGTCTGAATCTCTTTTCTCATTCGATCAATGTAATAGCCAACATAGCGTTGTCCTTTTCGATATTTTTTGTACGCGCACAATGTAGTCTCAATTTGGAATATGTTGCCTACATTTTCTCTGCGTATCTCAGCCATTTTACCTTGGAGAGCCTTGTATTGCTGTGATGTTAGCTTTTTATTTACCAATTTTTCCTTACCGATGGCGTAAAGCAATCCGTTTGTGCAAGATTCAGCATTTTCGAGGTCTAAATGCGGCGGCTGTACATTTACGTCAGTAATTTGGTTCAGCGTGTCTAGGTAGTTGAATAGTGTAAACCTACCGAAATACTTGATACGCTCAATACTTTTGTAAACTTCTTGCCAAGTCTTGTTGTGAAAATAGGCTCGTTGATTGTTTTTTACAAGAGACTTATAGCTAATAAATGATTCAACAAACTGGTCGTTGCTACGAATGCGCGCCCTGTCTGTTTGGAATATCAAGTCCTTTTTATATCTTTTCCACCAGCGTTCCAATCTATCCACGTCAACGGTTTCAAAATCTGGGAATTCATTGTAGATAAAAAACACGGTGACGGCACAGTAACAGGTTCCGTACAAAAAACACAGCCAATACCTTTGTTCTATATTGAGTTCATATCTATTCGCTATGTACCGTAGGCATGTAATTGATGGGTCAATGTCTTTTGCCTTATACATAGCGTTGTGAAAATCAGTATAGCTTAGGACTTTATTCACTTACCACCTGTACGTTACATCACTTTTAAGCGGCTCTGCGTTTTTCACTCCAGCCCTGCTAAAAATAGACTCAGTCGAACAGATAATTACTTTTTCAGAATCCGAATGAACCCAAAGTGGCCTTTTTGTGTTCTTACGTGCGCATAGCGTGTCGGAATGAAGCCAAGCTGAGGCGTAAGTCAAATTTAAACTTTTCAACCAGCTATCGTCATTTATTTTGCTAAATAGAATCCAGCCGTCATTCTCACTAGGCATCTTTATGTTATATTCAATTTCCATTGCCTGCTTTGACTTCATACTAATGGTGCCGTTGAATACTAGCGATGTATTTCCATCGTGTAATGGCTGATTATTGTCCGCTTTGGTGTAATCTCCACTAGTTGAGTATCTAAAATGCGCAATAAAAAGTTTGGGTGCTATTTCCTTGAGTTTGCCAATAAAGTCTTTGTAATTTAAGGTTTTATATGTGTTAATTACATTGTCCTGCCAATACGAAAAACCGTAGGCATGTAAACCTCTTATCCTAGACTCAAAGCACAATTTATCAACTAAGTTGCTGTCAAAATTGCCTTTATATCCAATTATAGCGCACATATTACATTTTTTCTTTGGTTTTACGCATTTCGTTGAGCATCCAGCCACCTAAATACATGCCTTGCTCACGGAAAAACTTGACTAATTCAAACGCTTCGTCATAATCACTCAAGTCAAACTCAATCATAATGGCTTTTTTGACGCCGTCTGACATAGCTTCCAGCTCTTTGTCAACATTTTCGTCATCTAGCACTGAATAATCAACATCTTCAACGACAAAGTTTGGAATATCCAAGCCCCAATCATTTAAATCGCTCACTTCCCATTGGTTCGCCAATATATCCCAATCCCATTCACCGAATGCTAGATTGTCCTTGATAATAAATTCGTTTTGCTTTTCTTCAGGCCAGTCGACAATATTTACAGTCAAATCTGTGATGCCCGCATCTTTTGCGGCTAGCAATCTCATATTCCCACCCAATACAACCAAGTCAGAATTGCAAACTATCTTGCGCACTTCCAACATTTCTGGAAAGGTACGCAAAGAATTGACTAGCTTTTGGTATTTATCATCCTTTATGTATCTAGGATTGCGCTCGTTTTGTTTTAGTTGGGTGATTTGAACCTTTTTTTCCTTCATTTTGATGCTCCTAACAGGCCTATGCCTAGACCAATAGCAAACGCCGATATTACCCAACCCAAATCAGTTGTGGTTTTAACAGTCTCTACTGGCACTTTTACCGTAGTTGTTATGATACTATCAGGCCTTGGTCTGAATAAAATTGAAAAATAAGAGTTTGTGGCGGGGTTATTTGTAAAAGCCACATGTATTGTGTCGTTTGTTGTCGTAATTATTGAATCTGAGTGAGCTATAAACGGCGTATCGCAAGGAATCTGCGTTTTGACAAGCATAGTGTCACGGTAAGGCACTAAAATTGTACGTATCTTTACTTCAGGCTTAACAAATACAGGTCTTGCAACGGTTTTTACAATATTTACCGTGTCTTTATCATAAATACGTAGCTTTTCCTGTTTAGTACAGCCTTTGCCGAACAAAAACCCAGCTATTAATGCAAGAAAAATGCAACCTAGTACATAATTTGTCATTTTAATCATATTGTTACAACCTTTCCATCATTTATACGCATATTTCTCATGGTACCATCATCTTCTATTATGGCAAAACCGTGATTAGACTGGCTGTACGGGGCGTATCTGCGTTGGAGCTTAGATAAAGTGCCGATAACATCAGCCCTGATATAATCATTAGTTCCTACAACTTTTTCAACGGCGGTGTGAGTTCTATGCAGATGCCCCATGCAGATATTCGTATTTGCCTTGGTAAGCAATGAATTTGCGGGGTTTTTACCGCCGTTGACTTTTACCTCATGACCGTGGGCAATTAATGTACCGTGACAATCTATGAGTGTATTTGATGGCACTAATTCTACATTTTTAGCTTTTAAGCCAAGTAAGTCATTCCAATTTAGGATATTTTCAAAGGCCGCCGCATTATTCAGTATGTAGTCTTCAAGCCTGTTTTCATGGTTGCCGATTTTAAAAAAGATACTAGCTTTTGGGAACGTCACTTTGAGATTATCAAGAAAATTGCGTGCTAATTTCAATTCCATTGTGAATTCTATGTCGTCTGCTCTTTTTTGCCACCTAGACAATTTATGAGCGTCAATAGTATCACCGTTCAGTACTATATTTCGCACATTTTCTTTGATTAAATAGCGAATTGCTACTTGTAAAGCTGATATATCGTGATAACCTAAGTGAATGTCGCATAATATTGCTGTTTTTCCAACAATTTCGCGCAATGGCTCATCTTCGTCATTACCATCTGGCATTTCCACAAGCCATTGTGGAATTTCATCGAAATCTGTGGCTCCTACACGATGGTTTAAAACTATCTCAATTTCATCTTGAGAGAGTCGGTATCTGTTATCAGCAAGCCTATGCGTGTTTTTCTTGCGCATATTGTGTTATTCTTGTTGTTCTGATTGTAATTTTTCAAGTTGCTTGTTATTCCAAGCAATCTTATGCTCATTATTGGCTACAACCACAATAAAACCAGTAGGCAGGCCAAGTTCGGTTTGGCCATCCCAAATTATTATGTTGATTACTTCAAGAGTATCTGAATTTATTATTGCATATTCCATAGTTTATCCAATTTCTATGACAACCACACAGCCGCCTGCTCCAGCTCCGCCAGCTCCGCTGTTAAATCCAGCATCAGAAGCCGAGCCGCCTCCACCACCGCCGCCATAATTTGCACCAACTCCACCACTAGCTCCAGCGCGGGCTGTTACGTAACCGCCGCCCGTTGCACCAGCTCCAACAAGAGCGTATCTAAATATGTGCGAAAGTCCAGTCGTACCATTACCAGTTGTGCCCGCCACTGACGGCTCTGTAGAATTATAGATATTTGGTGCACGAGCCGCACCCCCGTTGGCAGACGTTGTGCTACTTGCACCAGCGCCCGCGCCCCCGCCACCGCCTACGGTATATTGATTGGAAAAACCAACGCCGCCCGCCGTATTATTGCCGTTACCGCCACCCCCGCCAGGGCTGCAGTACTGTGCTCCGTATTGAGTACCCCCGTAAGCTCCGAAGCCAACAGGATTGCCACCGTTGCCACCAGATATTGACGAAACGGCACTACCGCCACTACCGCCCAAACCACCGCCTGCTTGAATCAATATAGTTGACCGATTTGGGTTGGTAGAGGCTTGGAAAAATGAATCCCCTCCCGACAGTCCATTTATTCCATTGAAACCGTCGGCAGTTTGCGCACCGCCTCCATTGCCCCCAGCACCTATAATAACTGAGTATGAATTTGCCATGTTAGCGCGCAATATATTGTCCATTTGCACCATAGCTCCACTACCACCCCCGCCGCCACCTGTACGGTTCACGGCGGTTGTACCGCGCCGCCCAGAACCCCCACCGCCGCCAGCACCGATGACGGCAATGTGTACTAATTTAGTCCATGACTCAGGTGTCCAAGTACCGCTTGAAGTAAACACAGTAGTTTTGATTTGAGCGCCGCCTGCCGTTGTCCAAGACAAGTTCCCTGAGCCGTCGGTTGTAAGGGCTTGTCCATTTGTACCGCCGCTTACTGATAGCTTTGCGGTTGTAGTGGATATAGTGTTGCTCGAATCAATAGTTTTGCCCGTTATTGTGTCGGGAATCTGCGTATTGTTAAGTTTTGTACTTGACATATTGATTATTTCATGTAGTCGACAAACAAAACGTCGCCAGATATTGGCGCGGTTGTCATATTTATTCCAGTTCCACTTATCGTGTAGTCATTGCTCGCACCGCTCTTCAACCGCATGCCGTTTAAATAAACTTTTACAGTGCCTGTTGTTGGAGTATTTGCTAGAGTAAACAGTGTATTTGAGCCGTTTATTGAACCGCTTGGTGTTTCTTCTGTTACAAAATTAGTAGGGGTCAAGGAGCCGCCAATATCTTGCGAATATATTACAGCGGTTGAGCCAAGAGTACCACCACTGTTAGAGGTGCAAAAAAACCGTTTGTCCCCGTACGTTGTACCCTCGTCCACATAGACCAAGCTTCCTGTCAATTCATCCCACGCGTTTGAGTCGGTAGCACGGGTCATTGCCGAAAAGGAACCGTTGAAAACGTATATCCCGTTTTGCGATTGGTTTGATTGCTGCCAAACTAGTATGCGGTCTCCTGATGTAACCGACACACCGTCGAAGCTACTTGAGCCTGGAGTTGTTGTATCTATCAAGCCCGTTGTGGCAACTTTAACATTTCGGTATTTGTAAGCACTAGGTAACGATGATATTTGTGTATCTACGTAGCCTTTTGTTGCAGCGTCGCCTGAGTCTGTTGGGGTTGCGAGTGTTGTAACTTTGTTATTGCCCGCGCTCAAGTTACCTGTTAGAGCAACCGTGCCGTCTTTTTTGAGAAAATTGGAGCCGTCTGCTAATTTACTAGAATCTATTGCAGCGCCCGCAGCAATTTTGCTATTTGTTATAGCACCGTCACGTATCTGCCTGCCCGCTATGGTTGTCTCTGCCATTTTTTTTATCCTTGCTTGTAATTTACACGAATTATGTCGCCAATTACTGGCGATATGTTGATATTAATGGTATTTGAGCCTGTTGTGTAATAGTCCACCCCGTAAGTTTGGATAGTACCGTTGACAATTAGTTCAACACTTTCAGGCTGAAAATTGTTTAAAGTTGTGAATATTGCGTTAGAATTGTTGATAATTCCAACGGGCGTTTCTCCGACATGAAATATATCTTGAGTTGTTACAGACAAGCTAGAATTGACCGAAACCGTGATATTTTCAGCAGATACTACAATGTTCTGGTCATTGTCGGTAAGCTCGATAAAAATTTTATCAGGGTTGACTACTATGTCAATATTGTCAATAATTTGGCTCATGCTGTGATCGTATCAAAAATTTGTACGTTGCCTGACAAGTATTTTTTAACTTCATTGCTAGGCCACACAATTTTAACATCGTACGATGCGTTTTTTTGCGGCGTAAGCTGACTACTAACAGAAGCGGCTAAGCTCAATACAAACTTTCCATCGGCAGGCGTAACCGAGGGCGTACATACAAAACTAAACAGCAAAGCGTTGGAGGAATTGTCTCTACATTGTGAGGTTATCACAGCCCCTGTTAAGTTTATTGGCAGCCCGCTTGAGTCCTTCAAACTTACTGACATCGCAAATGACTCGCCTTTGTACAGTGAAATGTTGTATTTATCACGTTTCATTAGTTTTCTATCAAGATGTATGGAATATCTGTTTTTTTATTGAATATCTGCTTTACTAGATCAATAAATTCATCCCATTGGTCAGGGGGTACTGTCTGGCAACCCTCACTAGATGTGGTATTTACACCGCCTCGGTGGATATTAATGCCAAAAAAACCCTTTTCTTCAACATTAGTCACGTCGCGTTTGACCAAAACCTGCTCCTGCTGTACTAGTGCTTCATACTGCTTAGATTTTTCCTTGTTTACGCCATGAATGCCGATTTTATATTTGTATTCTCCTGCCTTTAAATTGGCAAGGCCTTTGTTTATTTTGTTATTCATGCCGTATCTTGAGGGGTCAGTGTTTGCGTTGAAGCTAAACATTAAGTTGTTTTCGACAATAAATATGGCATCATCATACACGCCTCTGTCATTAGCGCCCTTTTTACCCATCTCATCTTTGTAGTATCCACGCACACCGATTATACACGGGAACGCGGGCTTTTTATCTAGCTTGCGTAAAAGCATGGCTCTTTCAATTCTAGGTCGTTTCATTGTTGTATTCTCCAAACATCTGAGACATAAAAGTGCCCAATACTGTCATTATTAAACACATCAACGCAATTCTTTCATACTCCATGATGTAGCAGATGCCAGCTCCTGCGGTTCCCGATGCGGCTAATGCCATACCGAGCCTTTTCATTGCCTTGGGTGTTGTTAGTTTCAACGATTTAAAGCCAAAAACTACTTTTTTCTTGGGTTTATTGACAGTTTGCGACATTTTTATTGCTGAGATTTGATATTCGCAATAGCAATGAATAGTTGATCAAGCCGTTTGTTGAGCGTAGCACCAAGCTCTTGGATAGCTTTGGTGTTCTCTGCCTGTATTTCCTCAATTTCCCGTACTCTAGACTCAATATGACTGACTTGAAAGGCCTTTGCCGTGGCGTCTCTTATGATTTCGCCAACCTCGCGTGCATTTTGTAAGTCTCTTTTTTGGAAATAACGAAACATTGCCCAAAACAATGTTGTAGCTGACACAGCTATTGCGAAGATATTTTTTAAAAGTTCAAAATTTTCCATAGTATCTGTAAATAAAATCAGGGCTGTAAACAAAAAACAATCAAAAACCCTGTATATCCTGTACTTTTTTATCGTTTTTCGTCCGCAGCCCTGATTAGAGCATGAGGAATGAGGGAATGGAAAACCACTCATACATAATTTACAGCATTTTACAAGATATTTTTTTTATTGTGGATAACTTTTTTGGTTTAGACAGGTAAGTATACAAAAAAAGCAGCCGTTAAGCTGCTTTTATCACCACTTTTGAAGTCGGGGGAAACTTCTACGCCATAAAGTATTTGAATTTCAAATAAATTATGTGTCAAATTTAGCACTTTCCGTGCAATCTACCAAACGAAATATATTCTAGTTGTAAAGTTTATCAATATTTCTCAAACCGACACCAGATTTGCTCGCTAGGCAGCAAATTTACAATTACACAGATATACACAGCCTCTTTGTACTCGCATAGCTCGGATTGCCTTGGTATTTCACTAGGTAAGTTCCCGTGTGTAATACCCTCGCATGCTTCGATGGTATATTTGTCAATTCTAATATATCTATCAACATTCCGCATCCAATTATTTTACCGTTGATTGTTAATTACGCAAAATAAATAGTATGATTTGGAAACTGCTGTTTTTCAAATCATAAGATTTTTTTGTATTTTCAGGGTGACTCTATGATTATTTCCTTCAATGGCTTGTAATCTGCCACGCCAGTTGCAAAATAACTCAGGCATAAATACAGCAAAGCCACAATTACAGCCATTCCGAATACAATATAAACAGCATTTTGGGCTATAAACCCAAGCAATAGGCTGATAAAATCAGTTTTCCTTTTCATTATTGTTACCTCGTTCAAATCTTGTATATCCTGTAAATATTGGCATAGTTCGTGGATATTATCAGTCTCAAATGTGTAAGTAATGGAAAATAAACCAAAATACTTGCTAGATTTGTGCTTGAGTATGTATTTCATTGCTACTACCTTGATATAAACAAAAAAGCCGCATCCCTTGATTGCGGCATCTTCGGAGAAAATGGAATTATTCGCCTTGTGTTTCTAGCACATTTTCTTCGCAATTTAATGCAAAGTACAGTGCTAGCTTTGTAACCTCAAGCGGTGTGAGTTCTTCACCATCGATAAAGTACATGCAACCGCCCTCCAATTCTTTCACGGTTATTTTGCCGTTTTGTTCACGGCCGTGCAATACTAACATTGTTTTGCCTTAGAAAAATGGTGCTTCATCGTCCTTCATTCCGCTTATGGAATTAGCAGGGTTGTTTTGCAAAACATTCACGTCGTATGCAATAATACTGTTCATATGGCCTTGAGTACCATCTTTTCTATTGAAATAACGGCCTCGCAATGCGCACTTAGCTACAACTTGGTTGCCAATTTTGGCACTATCTAGCTTGGCCGTAACATCGCCTGTTGCTTCGCATTTAATATGTTCCGTGTAATTACCATTCACTACCTGAACAACAAACTCTCTTTTCTTGAATTTATCAGTTATTTGCTGAGTCGGGCCAACGCCGTGTAAAGTTCCATCTAGATCGAATTTCATGTCACATAATCCTGAAATAATCATACAAAAATAAAGTTTCTTTCACGGCGTGTATGATAATAGCAACACACAATGCTAAGATTGTTGCGCCTAACAGCACGTCAATCCATTTTGGTCGGTTTTCCATTGGTTCCTCCAACATTAAGTAGTTTTGAATAGTATTGAAGCAGTTGAAAGCGGCTTAGCACTCCTATCCTGCCTCCGTTGACTTTTTTTGTGACTTTTTCACATACTTCGATGGTTATTCCACCATCAGCCGTTTCGTTTATATTTCTTTCGTTCCAATACCACAAAGCTGATTCCAGAGCATATTCTGTTGCTAATTTATCAGGAAACTGCAATAAATCCACATTAAATTTTTTGCTTAACAAAATATACTTGTTTTTACCAGTGCATTGAATGTATCCTCTGCCACGAAACTTGTAACCGTCACAACTTTCCTCATCGCCGTTGCCGAGTCTATTTGCGTAAACTTTACAGCCAATTTTATTGGGCTTGTTTGCATATTCTTGCGCTTCTTGCATGGTTCTAAAGTATTTTGGGAAAACTTCTAACAGCCTTTTGGCAGAGTAGTTCATATTCTCCACTACGTGCTTGAACCCGCCAGATTCGTGATCGCATTGCGATAAAAAATGCGCGGCGCGAAAATTGTTGTTTATTCCATACTCTGCGAACAATTTAGGGCATTTTGCCTTGATATCGGCTGGGAGCTTGGAAAGTAGCTTAGTATTTATTGTGTATTCGTGCATATTTTGATTTTACGCAACGTAATTTTGATTCAATGTTAGATTTTATGGTGGATTCATTCCGTTGTTCTGGGGCAATTTACGGTCAATTTCTGAGCATTTTTACCTTGCGAAATTATCCAATAAAGCGAAAAATTGAACGCTTTTATTTCTTGCCATGTCATCGTTTGTATCTATTGGCACCCCCGATGGTACTTCTGACTCAGACTTGTAAACTATTGTTCTTTTTAGTTTATATTCGTCAATCAAGTGGTCGGCACGGCCTCCAAAACTTGCCGTAAGTTCCAAATTAGATGGTATTTCGTTGATTCTAGTTATCCAGTATTTGATTGATTTCGTGTATGCCCAAAACTCAATACTAGGGTGATTCCTACACACTTCTAGCCAAGTATCAAAATACGCTTGAGAAAAAAAGTCACCAGCCGCGTGTATTCTCACAGCTTTTGCTGTAATTGGTGGCACGGGAACGCCCCCCGCCTTGGCAAAATCAAAGTTATTCCAACGATGATTCCGTACGGCGGGGAACCGTTCAGGGCTAGCAGCATAACACCTGTAAACCGTGCTGTTATTTTCAAACTTTCCTGTGTCTCTATCAACACTTACTTTACAATCTAGTGCAAAGGGGCATGTAGTTCCTGTAGGCAAGTTCCATTCGTATACAGTACCTGTGTAGTATCTGGTATTTTTAACAAATTTCATTGCGTGTTTTCAATTACTTGCTTGATTAAATCATACGTTTCGGCTTTTTTTAAGTCCTGTGGCACAAAACGCAACACTTTCCAGCCGTTTTTAACAGCTAGGTTGTACTTTTCCATGTCTTTTACGAACCCACTACCACGGGTATGACGACCTGCAATCCATACCCCACCTTCAATTTCAACGGCTAATTTACAATCAATCCAAGCAAAATCAAACCTAAATTTCCGCTTGCTGTCAAATTTATGTTCTTTTACCGGCTCTGGTATGTTAAAGCCAAGGCAGAGCTTGATAAAGTAGTCATATTGATTTGATTTTACCATGTTGTTGTGTAGTCTGTTAGCTCTTTGAATGATTGCGATGGCACGTCGTAGCTAAAATACACACCGCGTTTGTTAACTTCACCAATATACTTATTTTTTACCTTAGCCACTATGACTCTAGCAAGGCTTTTGCCATCGCTGTCAAACTCTCTGTGTACTATCAGGATATTATGGGGGATATTGTAAAAGTTCGATGAGCCTGAAATTGAGTAAGGTGTTGGTATTTCATAATTTCCGAATTCATCTAGAACATTCATTTTTCGCGGGTGCGCAATAAGTACAACATGGATGCCAGTTTTTGCAGCAAACATCCTGATTTTAGCAAGGGTTCTGCCAACATAAAGGTTTTCGGTTTCACCCTTACCCATGTTCATTTCAAGATTGTTCCACGGGTCAATAACTAACAGCTTTATGCCAAATCTTCGCAATAGAGCCGTGGCGGTAGCAAGTACATCCTCAAGGGCAAAAGTGTCCGAATCAGGCAAAATGTAAAAAAGGTATTTTGATACCCAATCTATTGCTTTCTTCAGCTCATCTTGTGACATTCTGTTATAGTTCCCTGATGCGAATGGCTTTTTATTTATCATTTCGGCGAGCCGTATCAACCAAACCTCAGGGGTTGGGTTTTCTGGACTAAATACTGCACTTTTCCAGCCCTCTTGTTGTGCTAGCAACAAAATAATCTGGTCAATAAAATTAGACTTTCCAAAACTAGGCACACCAGTAACTACAGTAAGTTGGCCACTATGCCATGTAAAACACCTATCTAGTGTTGGAAATTCATAGGTTTTTGCGCCCTCAATAAACCCGTGCTCATATAAATCTAGTAAAGAGCTTGTGTATTGGTTTGCTATTTTTACACCGTCTATTGGGTAAGGTTGCGCGAAGCTTACAGATTTGACTAAAGACTCAGCCCCGTGCTTAATCAATGCCTCGTTTGCGTCCTTACATGTTTCTGGCAATTTCACTAAATAGCATTTTTCGCGTCCAAGCCGCCTCGCTATTTCCTCAGTCAAGCGTCTGCCAACAGGGTCATTGTCTAGTGCAAGGTAGATTTCATCAATATGGTCAAACTTGTCAATCGTATTGTCAATAAAACTCATCTTCGCCTGTATATTCTTAGCATCGGGGTTGATTCCACCTTCAGGCACTGATATTACTGAGGTTATGCCCGCCTGTATGAAACTAAGAGCATCTATCTCACCCTCTGTTATTATCACATATTTTGTGTCTTTTATTGCATCTAGCCTATAAAAAGACTTGTACCCATCTTTTATCTGTCTGAATTCCTTGGACTCTATTGCCCTATATTTCACGTTGACTACATTCCCGTCATAAAGGTACGGAAAAGCTATCCAATTCTTGTTGTAGGCAGGCACTAGAGTGATATTCTCACTATCTACTGTGGCTTTATCAATACCCCTTGACGCAAAATACTCATACAAATCGTTGTTTTTATTACCCTCTTTGAAATTTACAGGCTTTGGCTGGGGAATTTCTGGCCAACGCTGTGATTGTTTTGCAATTTTTACGCCACCGCTCCAATTACAATGATGGCAATACCAAGTTTTGTCCGATAAATTGACAGATAAGCAGCGCTCGTTTGGGTTTTTCTGTCTAGAGTGTGAACATTGTGGGCAAGTTGTCTTGACTTGGCCAGTTTTTGATTCATCTATTCCATTTATTCCATAGTCTCTGAGGGTATTCATCTAAATATGCTCCATTTTCCATCAAGTAAGCCACGTAGAATGTAAATTGTGGCTAAGATTAACAATAAACTGGCTACAACTCCAACTATTACATAGCCAACCAATTCAGTTATTGTATCTATATTCGATACAATGCTAGCATCAACATTTATTTGCATAAAACACATACAATAAGTTGATAAAACCATATAAATTTTCAACAATGTTTTAATTTCTAACAACGGATTGTGGGGTTACCAAACATGCGCGTGTTAAAACACATAAACTGACCTGTTAAAAGCAAAGATTTGATAAATTCAACGCACGAATTATTCGCAGCTTTGTGATTAGTCCAAATAGGCTTATGTGTTTTCTTTCAGGTAAACTGTTATTTACAACAATAAGCTCAGGAATTTGTGAGTTTCTCAATGTATTCTATGACTTTTCTTGCTTGATCTTGCTTATTTGTGGACTGCGTTGAAATTACGTGTACAATTCTTATCGGAATGTTGTAAATAGCAGATGCGTAGCGCGTAATGTCAAAATTGCCCTGTTCGTCACAAGCCCAGTCTTGATACTTTACGTCATCGTATGTGTATTCTCTGTCATATTCGTTGATACTAAATGCGCGGAATCCAATATACTCACACACGTCATCGTACCTTACCCAAGCCAAGGCCTCAAAAAACGATAATTTTATATCAGTTCCTTTGTTCCAGCCATCACTTAAGTATGATTCTAGCCTCTGGGGCTGTTGATTCCAACTACCGATTGAAAGCATATCGTAGTTTTCATCGGGAAAATGCTCAGCAAAGTACTTGGTATCTTCAAGTAAGTAGTCAAGTCTCATGTCAATTCCTGCGTTTAATAAGATTGTTAAAATAATTGTCAAAGGTTTGTGCCTCGGACACACTACCTATGTAAAAATCTAGATAGTTTGCCATTTCTTGCACATTAGTGACTATAGTGCTGCGTTCCCGCCCAATTAAATCAGCAATATGACGGTGCGATAAGTCTAAATAATTGTCCGCAAAATAGCTGAAGACCTTACGAATATACGGCAGGGGTTGTTTCCTTGATTTTCCGCGCAATTCGTCAACAGAAACGTCGTAAAATTGTGATAAATACATCAAAAATACTTCAGCGTCATGTTTTCTTTTACCGCCTTTGTATTGGGCACGAAAGTCTATGGCTTTTTGTTCAAATTTTGTTGAATTACTGTTTTTCCCGTTTCTCATCTTGCGTTCCATGCGCCTGTCTACGTTTTTTCTGTTGGAAAAGACAGTAAAATTGTTATATTGAGGGCTTTTTTCAGTTAAATCAACACCCGCGTTCAAAATATCCATACATCATCCTTTGTAAACTGGTTTTTGATAATTTAGTTTGTGTTTTGATTGGTTTATTTTGAGCAAATTTTCAATAACTAACACACCGTTCTTGGATGTGTTCGCAAGAGCCTTGAAATGCCTGAGTTTTTCTGCCCAAAATTGGTCATTAAATGCATTAAAAATGGCCTGACCCATCATAGCGTCATTGTAGCCCAGCTTTTTCAGCTTTTCGTAGGCTTTACATGCCAATACGAATTGCTCGCGTGAAGATAGATATGCCATTTCCTGTTGGGTTAAATGCTTTTCTATCAATTTATTGAGCTTCACCACTGATTCCTTCACGTCGTCGGTAAAGTCCTTGAGGGCTGATTTCGGCTTGGGTTTTTCGGGTTGTAAAAAGGGGTTTTCCCCCCCTTTTTTCCCCCCCTCTTTTCTCCCCTTATAATCCCCTCTTATTTCCCCCCCTATAATCCCCCCCGTATCCCCAAAATTATTAGATTTTTTTGATTGGGGTGCGGGGAAAACTTTTTTAAAGTCCGATTGCATTTCAGATAGTTGGTTTTTCAGGGCTGCTAGATCGCAACAAATTTTGCCTAGATGCTCCATGAGGTAGTCAAAATCTTCTATTCTATCCATTTTCCATTCCTTTGCTTGGTATTAAAATGCTAAATTTAGTGGCTAGCGTCACCGTAATTCAACGAAACAGGGCAAAGGCATATCATTACACCCCCGCCCCTCGTTTCGTTGCTCTAAATCAATTATTGGAGCTGTTTTTAAAACTTGCTAGACAAGTCGTTGGCGCGGCTGGACAAAGCTGCATTAAAATTGCGCAGCGTTGTGATATTCTCAGCCAATTCCTTTAGATTGAATTTCAACGCCATGTCGCAATTTTCTACTCCAGCATGCAATCTCCTGAGCTCTAAGTTAGTATTTGCATTCAGTAGCTTAAGTTCTTTGTCTAGTTTCTCGGTTTTTTGCTCTAAAGCAATGACTCTATCAATAACCTTGTTCAATATTTCCAATCTATCCAAGATTTCATGATACGGGTCATAGCTTGCGCGGAAATTATTGATAAACCATTTCATACAAAATCTCCAATAAATACAGCACTAGTGTCATTTTCCTTATCGTAGGTCATTTGACTTTCAATGCCACGTAACTTGATAAAATCATACAAACCCGCGCATACTGACCGCAAATATTGTGTATCTAACATGCTTTTATGCATTGAGAATACATGCTTGTCTGTAAACTCCAAAGGCTTGCCTGTGTTTTCGATGTCCTGAAGTGTTTTTAATGCGGTTGGTATTGACGGAAATTGAAAAACTACATATTCTACCACGTCGGTACCAAATAAATGCAAGTACACCTGCCATTGTATTGACTCAAAGTACCTATCAATGTCAAAGCTGCCAAAAGTAGTTTTGAATTCCACCACTTTTAAGCCATTAAGTAGGTCAGCCATTCCAGTCAACACAAGCTGGCCAGACGGGATGTCAATAATTCCACGCACTTTCATTTCATGAACGCCCGCGTTGTTGTTTAAAGCACTTGAATATTGCTCCCTGACTGCCTGTAATTGGCTAGGATTGAAGATTTTGCACGGCTTGTGTATATCCTCAATGCTAGAGTGAAATTCAGTGCCTATTTGCATTTTTAAGCTAGGCTCCGAGTAACTTAGTAGCGAAACAATCAACATATCTTCATTGATAGCGCCGTGAATGTACTTGAGATAGCTGTCTAAATTGGAGGCGCTGACCTTAATCATTTTCAACCTCGCTTGAATCTACAAATACCTTGTTTTTAGCAATGTATTGTATGCCTTTTTGCTTAGCTAGATTGATAACTTTGTTCCATATTTGCAACTTTTCTGACTTATTCAATCCTGAAGTGGAAATTACATCAATAAACGCATTAAATTCATCAGCGTCGCTTAGTTGCTGGGCTTCGCTGATAAGTGAGTTCATGGATTCAATGGACTCGGTTTGCTTTTCGTTGTTTAGTTGTAGTGTTCTCTTCACATCCGTGAACAAATCTGCCATAAAATCTTTGATATCTACAAGGTCACCTATAACCATAGGCTTGAGATTTGCACAGTTTTTACCAATTTTTTGTTCGGTTGCGTCAAAATCTAGCACAGTTTTGCCACCTACTACAGTCATATAGCCAACTAAATCAGACTTTTGGATGACTAAGTCATACGATGAGCCTTGAGCATTCGGACGCAATCTACGCTGCTCATTTTCCTCCTTTTCGCGAGCGTGTGCTATAAACACAACATTCTTGTTCATAGCTGTCAGGCGCCTGTGAAAGTCTTGGAAAGTCTTTTTTAACTCGCCGTACATCTGCATCGTGGCTTTTGCAAGCCTCGGCTCTCTTTCAATAAGGTGAATTGTGATATAATCAAGCATAGAGCCTACGGTGTCAATAACAATTGTGTCGTATTCAGCAATGGCGTCAAAAAAGGTGTGCATATTGTCACTAATATCAGCCCAGCTTCCAATAGGAATGTACTCTTGCCTGTAACTACTGCGATGGTAGCCGTTATCGAAATCAATAATGATTGGTTTTGATGCGGTATTTGCCAAGGTAGTTTTCCCTGTTCCAGCGTCTCCATAAATTGTCACAGTTATTCCACCAATTACAACAGGCTCTGTCTTTTTTACAATACTAAACATTTGGGTTTTCCATCATTTTGTTAAAAAATTTTTCTATTTCTTGCTTATTTACAAAAAATTTTTGCTTTCCTTTGCTCGAAACTGTGATTTTTACATCACTTAGCTTTGGCTTTACTGTCCAAACTGCTGTTTTTTTGCGCCTAGTCCTGCCCGTTATGAGCATATTGATGTACCGCTGCGAACAATTGTACATTTCCGCAGCCTCGCTTGTGCTTATCCACGTTTTTTGTTCCATAATACTCCAAATAAGATTAAATAAACATTGCTATTATTGCGGTTCCTAACAATAATAATGCTAGTACCTGTGCTTTTAACATAAAATTAAGATCGCTATACAATTTATCCAAGTCTCTGTCTGTCTTTTCGGCATACTCTTGCCATTCCTTTGCGAGTTTGGCATATTTCCGCGCGTCTGACTTGGCAGCTTCATAGCGTAGTGTCAAATTTGGCTCGGATATGTGTTTAAATTGATTAAGAGAATTCATTTTGTCCTCATGATAGTTAGTTTCTTAATGGTTTTAAATTGCCCAGAAACGCACCGTAAATTGTCTCAGTGCGTTCCTAGGCACTTCCTCAAATAATTTAACAGGCATCTTAATTTTCGTTGCTAAAAAATGTGTTTTTGATAATAGCGTTGAGTTGGTCAACGTCGGTTGAGCCCTCGGGCACTATATTTTTGTACTGTTCGTACATGCTTGACAGTTTTACCAATAGATTTGCTGTATATGTGTTCATTAAGATTGTTAGTTCTGGCAATTTTGCCTCATGCTCTTCAATAGAATCCTCAACTCTCTTGAGTTCGTCAAGCAACTGTGCGTACGGCTCGAATCTTCTCGGCTCGTCTTCAAAGATTCTTTCAACGTACTCATACAACTTTTGGCGATATTCGCTAGAGTCCATTGTTTTTAACACATCAGACGCTGTAAAATTATTGTCAAATATGTCAATATCACTGTACATATCATCAATAAACTCATCGAATTCATCCTCCATGTCATCAATATGGTCGGTAGGGTCAAAGGAATCAATGTCTGCTTGAATTAATGGCAACTCGGCTCTGAGGTCTTCAATCAATTGCTCCTGCATTACTAGCTCGGAGTGTGTATTGTTGTACACCTCGAACATTCCTAGCAACAGGTTTGTTGGCTCTAACAGCTTTGAAAGCTCGTCTGGTGAGAAGATTGTAAAGTTTGATGTGTAGTATTTGAAAAAGTTGTGTGTAAATTGCACAGCAGATGTGATATTTGGTATCTTTTCCATTTTTTTTCTCCGATTAAATGTGTTTTTATTGTATTTTAATTTAGAATCTTGTAGCAAGACCTGTTACTTGTGTAAAGAGTGGCTGTAATTGATCGAAATATACGTCAAAAAACCCCTCAACTGACTTGATTTTAACACCATGTACTTTCATAAAAGTCAAGTCGTAGGTATCCATTGAGTTCAGTTTAATGTGTAAGGCATTGGCTACTTTGCTACCTTTGAACCGCACTACCAAGCCGTAACAGTCGGCTGGCAGGTAAAACTCAGCCGACACCATGTGTCTAAACAGGTTGCCTCCTAGCTGCTCAACGATAGTAGTGCCAACTTGCTTGTTAATTTCCATGTCCACGCTTGGTTTTATTGGACTGGGTTGCAAATTTTGTGAGTTTTCCATCATTCTCTCCAAATAATAAGATAAAAAATTGATTATAGCATGTACAATTCTAGTGCTACAATATCTTCAAATAATAGTTCTAAGTAAGTTACATCAGCAGCGGGCATGTTAGATACAGCGTAGTTGATAAATTTTGTCTTAGACTCTTCATACTCTTCATCACTTAGCGGGCAAAAGTCTTCACCTTTCATGTGATATTCTACAATCAAGTCGTCAGGGAATTGCTCGCAGCGTGTGCGGCTGATGTACTTGCGTAAATTTTCGCTAGACTCTTTGTATCGGAGCTCAAATGCTTTTTTACTTAGTCTAGATGCGGCGTGTTGTGCGTATGTCATGTTACTACTCAAATAAATTTAAAAATACAATGAATTTCCATCTTCATCTAAGACATCTACTAGCCTGTCAAGATATTTCGAGGCGTACTGAAGAGCGTCGGCAAGGTTGTCAAATTTTAGTAAAATGTAGTGAGTTTTACTATTCATTCTTCTCATTACTAGCGTTGTCATTTTTAATCCGATAATTTAGTTGCGAATCAATTACAAAGGCGAACATAAGGAATAAGGGAACCGCCTCCAAATTTATTTTTTCGTTCATGCTGAAAATAAAAAAGGCGAATTCACTACGTTTGTGAACCCGCCAACAATCTTTGATGGAAAAATTTTTTTTTATTTTACAGTAAATTTTTCACTAGACATTCCCGCCCCCGCCGCCTTGATTCCCTAGCTCACCCGATAAATGAGCAAAAGTCTCAGCTACGTCATAAATTTCGCCAGATATCATCACGATTTGCCTGTAAATATCCAATTCGTAAATTGAATTTACTAGCGTTTTTTCGACCAAAAATATCGTACCATCGTTTATGTCAGTAACATTCATCTGAGCCATATTTTACCTTAGTCTACTGTTAAAATTGCGGTGCCTGTTATCTTAGCTGTAGAATGAAATGTGTAGGAACCTCTCACCTCTGGCACTAAATACAGGGTGGTTGATGTAGGTTGAAGCCCGTAAGGTATTAAAACTGCTGTATCTATCACAGCGGCGCCAGTTCCACCGTTCAACCAGTTTGCGTTTAACACATCAATATAGCCGCAAAGGACGTTAAATTGTGTAGTATTGAAGGCTTGCGGGGAATTTCGCGCGGCGGGTGTTACCGATGAGCCAAAAAACCACAAACGTAATGATGGTTTTTGCAACGTTCCTGTGGTAGATTCATTTAAAATGATACGCACTATCGTACCTGTGTCACCAGCGAACCTTGAAGCGTTTGGGATTGCTACCGCAGCCGATGTGAGAATATCACCACTAGTGTAGGCAACGGTGTCAAGCGTGCCAAAGTCGAATGTAGATTTGACCTTGTATTCTCCAACCTGTCCTGAATAAAAAATCGACATATTTGTGTTCCTTACACGTTTTTATTGAATATTGCCCTTTCAGCCTCGAATAAATCAGCAAGCCTGAAAATTTGTATTGAAGCGTTTGTATTTCCGCTTGTAAAACTGACAAAAGTTGCTGTAGTGTACAACTCTACTGTCAGCCCGTATCTGCCGTTTGTGTTTACTAGCTCATTTTGGTTGGGAATATTGACAATAGTGCTGCCTGATACAGTACACCATTTTGAAGATGTGCGGTAGTCAATGTAATTATCATATGTTTCGCCATATAATGTGTTATTTACATTGGTTTTTACACGCAGCCCCCAGTCAATGTTTCCGCTTATTGCCGTAGAGTAATAGAAAACCCGCACAAAATACCAGCCCGTTTGATTAAACATTATGTATCTAGTGCGTTGATCGTACCAAAAATTGTTGTTTCGCACAATAGGATTGGCAAAAGGAATAGATGCGGAAATACCGCCGTTTGGTCCAGACATGGCAAATTCCGTGATACCTGCCATTTCAAACGGGAAATTTTGAGCCGCGTGATGTGCTTCTGATGCGCTTGCTATACCCGCCATTTTGGCTACGCCAATAGAGTCCGTGGTTTTTTCAAGCGAAACCCTGTCAGGACTGTCAGCTGACTGTCTTAAAATAAATTCCGACTCATCGCTGGACATTTCTGTGTATGTTGTTCCTACTGGAAAAGCTAGCTGTTTTTTGCCTATTCCTTTTGGTCTTAATGGCTCATTGTATTTCATTCGTACATCCTTACGCTAATGCCTACTTTCCCTGTGTAAACATCAAGTTTATGGTTGGTAATTACACCCGTACCCGTGTTAGAATTGTAAATTTTGGTAAGCAACGGGCTTAAACTGTTAATATCTACAGTACATTGCATTCCTACTTGGTAAAACGCAACGGCATCGTGAGTAGTTGTAAAATTTACTTCAACTTGTTTGGCAGAACCAAACGCTTTGACCAAAGATACGGCAAGAGTGTATGGTAAACCAGCTGTTTGTTGCTCTATAATGAGTTGAGCGTTTGGGCTAGAATTGCCCCCGATGACAACAATGTTGTAATCTAGATTGATAGACTCAGTGCTACTGTATTTAAATAAACACTTAGTGTCAGGCTTTTCAACAGCGCCGTTGTTATTCCACACAATAGTGCCTGAATTAATGCCGTATTTTGGGTAAAAACGGTAAATGCCATCCAAACCGCCGTTGTCAGTTCTGGCTTGTCGGGATGTGGCGGAGCCTAGATTGTGAAAGACAATTTCCAAGTCCTTTCCATTGTCGGCAGACGTTCCCTGCTCTGAGTAGCTAATTTCCTTGGTATCTTTGTCGCCTTGAAGCATTGATGATGATACCGTTGCTGATTTTACTGTTTCCTGAAACATTTTAAATTCAGCTTTGTCAAGTATATTGGCACTATTAAATGTAATTCCTGAGCCTGTTTGTGGCTTTATGTAATCCGAGCTGTAGCTTGCATTAAAGGCCCCTGTAATTACACTCATAGAGTATTCAAGCCTGTAAATTTCAAGCGAGTTTTCAACTATTGATGTAATTATCTCATAAACATTGGAATATTTAGACAACGCGTTTGGATCCGACAACACCCCGCCCTTTCTTTCAGCTACTCTGTTGCCGTCGTCATCATTTCTATACTTTACAATGTCAGGAATATAGCAAGGCTCATCAATTATTGTGGATGGTTGCTGATTTATATCGTTCCTAACTTGATAAAATGTCCAAGCCCGTTCAAACGGTATTGGCAACGTCAACACACTAGACACATTCCACATTAAACTACGCATAAAATCAGAAAGCATTGTATCTAACAATGTTTTCCAATTCGTGAAGGTATTTACAAAAAAGTTGTAGTCTTCAACAGCAAAGTCCACCGCTCTCAAGGGGTTTGCTCCATCGTAAACAGCAAAATAATCACCTATTTTCAGCCTAGTTTTGCCTACGTTGAGCGATTCGGAAAAACCTGAGCCGAAATTCACCTGAGTAGTTTTTTTAAACGTGGACATGTATTCTACAAATAGATTTGAGGGAATGGCTTCAGTAATAGCACGGAATATGTCGAAACACTCTATTTTGTAGTCAACCACCTCAGAGCTGCTTGTTATAGACAGTTGATTTTCGCTAGCGAATTTCTGAGCCCCAATAAATACAGGCCTTTGGCCGCTGCCGTCATTAACTACCAGAATAAACGTGTTAAAACGGGCAAAAGTTGTGGCTATTCCCTCAACGGTATCAATTTTTGCGCCTGTTGAACTATACGGGTTTGCGTTTTGCACGGTTCCCTGCAATAATGACTCTCGGAGCGCATCTAAAGCAGCGGTTCCTTGGCAAGCGTCAAGGTTTATTGACAATTCTAGGGTTTGGCTTACAAGCCCTGTGGGTATTTCACCAAGTTCGGTGTCAATACTCATGTTATCTAGCAGAAAGTCTTGTGGTAATTCAACTAAATTGAATGTATTTACACTAGATAAATTAGTATGTACTGTGCCCTCATTGGCGTCCGACGGCAAAATGTACAAAGTATATTGCCAGTCCTGTTCGTCTGTAAACTGAGTGTAGAATCTATTGTAAGGCATTACACTAAATCCCTCGCGTAACATGTTAAAACCAATCTTTCGTTGCCAGATGTCCATTGCTTTTCATTAGATACATCATACCTAGCAAATACGAATGGAATAAGGTCTGAAGTAATTGGAAAATTTACTGTATCTCTGTAGCGGTCTGGCAATACCTTTGGAGCCGTTGGTGCAACTAGCCGCTTAAATTTGCGTTGTAGCACCACGTCTGTCAAATATAACACATTATCTGTAGTGATTGTGCCATAATCCCATGTAGAATTGGGCGAGCATGTGATTTCTAACACCCTACGGATGCGGCCTCTGTTGATTTCGCGCCCATTTATAGCACTTTTTGTATCAGATTCCATGTCGCTTGTGGGCAATATACCCAAAATCGGCAACTCTACTGCCGTGTATGTTGGATTTCCCAACGAAAATGTGTCTGAGTCACAACCTTCAATTTTTATCCAAAACCTCCAACTCATCAAAACCTCCTAGAGTTCTTTTTACGGTGCGATTCAATTACAGCAGAAATTGCCCTAGAATCAGCGTAGAGCATTCCTTTGACCTCAACCTGTGTCTTACGTTGGATTGATACTCCAAGCTGCTCCGTAGTTGATTTAAGCTCTCTTAATTCCCTCACCAAGTCTCCATTTTCATTTATCGAATATCCCGAAAACTGGGTGCGGTAAAATTCACGCAATGGCAGGCCTGTTTTATTCAACCATTCTAGCTCGTTTTTGTTTTCGCGTGTTGCTCTTGCTGTAATAACTGATTCGCCTTTTGACAATCTAGCAAGAATAGAGTCACTAGTTTCAGTTCCGGCGCCATCTAAATCAACAACGCCATCTTTAAAGCCAGCAGCAGATTGCGCGGCGGCGAAAAGGCCGTAAAGTGTAACAGTCAAGCCCGCCGATGTGGCTATACCAGCAATCCCTAGCTTACCAACCTCTTGGCCGAAAATGTTAGCAACGAACACAGGTATCATTTTTTGCAGGGCTTCAAACGCTAATTGCACAACTACCTTGCCAAAATCAGCAAGTGTTGCTTTTCCCGATGCCGCGAGTGTGGCGAATTGTGTAAGAGCTGAGGCCGCGAAATCTTCTAAGACAGACTGGCGAAAACCGTACACAGTTTTGTCGTTATCGGCAGCATCCTGCTGTGCTTTATTCAACGCCTCTTGTGCTTTTGCAAACTCATCTAGAGTGCCCTTGCCTTTTAAAGCCTCAAGTTTCTTGGCCTCTTCAACAACCTTGGCATCTAGTGCTATCTGTCTTTCACGTCTGGCGTTGGCTATATTGGTAATCCTTTCACCCTGCTCGGTAGCAACTTGTGCGAATGCTTGGTCTGATGCGGCTTTGACGTCTCTTAGTAGCCTGTCACCTAGCTTTTCATCCTCCAATCCTGAATCAATACGACGCTTGTTTATATCAGCTATCTTTGCTTGATATTCTTCAAACGTGACTGACCTTTCTGCGAGTGATTTTTCCAAATCTGATTCCTCAGTGCTGAGAGCGGCACGCTTTTCGGCAAGTAATTCAGCATTTGCCCTGCGCTCTTCAATGAGCCGTGCGATGTTAAATTGACGTTGCAAGCTAGACTGCACTGCGGACTGGACACCGAGGGCAATATTGTTGCGCCGATCATACGCATCGCGCAACTTTTGTGATTCCAACAAGTAGGCATTTTCAAGTTCCTGTAATTTAGTGTAATTCCCCGCATTTTCTTCAGCCTCTTTGTCAAATTTTACACGTAAATCAAACAAAGCTAAGTCAAGCGCCCGCTTATCTGCATCAGTTTGACGCTCAATTCGCACTCTTTCAGCAATGTCTCCATATTCTTTTTCAATTTTTAGCCTATTGTCTTGATTTTCCTTGATTAGTTTGGCTATTTCCGCACGCTGCTTGTCATCTACCACAACGCTAAAAGTTGCCTCCAACCCTTTCAAGTCATCGTTGGTTTTTTCCAACCTAGCCTTGAGGCTATCAACCTCGTTAGCGTATGCGACATCATCTATTGTAAACGCATACTTAGTAGACAATTTTTCAGGTAGCTCTTTGGATAATTCATCAGTTTGTTTTTTGAAATCGTCAAGTGATGATTTTAATGTTTCGACCGCGTCGGCTGCTCCAGCAGCTCTGATTGCGGCTGACACTTCTGTTAATCGCTTCCTGATGTCTTCATAGGCCTTGATGGCCTTTTCCTTTTCCGCTGTGTCGCCTTTGATACCTGAGGTTATTTTTCCTTGCGCATCTACATTAATAATGGCAAGGTCTGTTAAACTTTTGTATTCCTTTTTGCTAAAATCAGTGTACTTGGCATTTTTGTCAAGTAATGTCGTGAGTCTTGATTCTTCTTGCTTTAAAAGCTCAATTTTGACATCGTTGCTGATTTTACCATCTTTGGCGGCATCTAGTGCCAGTCGGTTTGATTCTGCCACATAAAACTTTTCTGCTTTTAACAGCTCTTCTAGTGCCAAAATTTGAGGGTTTTTTGATTTTGCGCCTTTTTTCTCATCATCCTTGGGCGGTTTTGTGGTAGTGTCAATCACTACTTTTTGTTCTATTGGCTTTTCAGCCTCTTTTTTATAGAAATTTATGGCAGCTACAGCACTACCGTATGCCTTTTCGGCAGCATTGGTAGCATCTATCCACTCTTGGTCATCTAGTTCACCAGCCGCTTTTTTTGCGTTCAACACATCAAAGAATGCAGCTTTTGCTTTACGTGCTGATTCTTCTGTCTTTGCGCTGTACAAAGCGTTGACAAAATTGTCTGCTAAACTACCTACTGCCGATTGAATCTCTGTAATACCAATGTTTCTCTTGGCATATAGGATGTTTCGTGCTGTAGTTTGGAACGATTTTTCCAATTTATCATTCTCTGTCTTGAGGTTTTGCAGCGAAGCTGTGGTAGCTTTGCCAATTTCCGCAACCCCGCCCAAATTTTCCTTGTAAGATTTGGTCTGGTCTATGAGTTTTGGGTACTTTTCGTCCAATTTAGCCTGAATGTCTTGTAGTTTTTTCTGCTCTTCTGCTGATAGCTTTGACTTACCTGCTAAATTTTGGAACTCATTTACCAAAGATTGTGTCTGAATTTCCTGTTGTTGAGCCTCTTTGTTCTGTTTTATTTGGGTTTCAATTAGCTTTTGTTGTGCCTCTTCATTCTCTAGAGTCTCTTCTGCCGATACATTCATGGCGTCGGCAAGAGCTATAATACCAACTGTTGCCGCTGCCACACCCGCTGCAATTAAAAATACGGGGTTTACAAGTAGAGCAGCGGTCCACGCAATAGTTGATGCGGTAGCTGCACCTACTCCAGCGGAAAATGCCGCAAAACCTGGCGAGGCCACAAAAGCGGCTACACCTACGGCAGCCAAACCAATAGCTATTGGCGCAAGTACCGTAGCTATTGTGCTAAAATTGTCAAATACAAATTTTACTATTGGAGTTAATGCTTGAAATGCCTTAATTAAGCCCACTTCGATGGCCGCTTTGACCTTGTCGAACCTTTGTGCCAAAGTATCTTGATTGATTGCGGCTTGAGTGACGGCCTCGGTTGTATTAGTCACACCGTCTGTAAATAATTTGATATTATCTACTTGGTCTAGCAAGATTCCCGCCGCCGATGCATTCTCCGCACCAAATAATTTGCCCGCCGCTGCTGCTTTTGCTGCAGGGTCTTTGATTTTATCTAGGCCGCCTTTCAATAATTCCAAAGCAGATGCCAAGCCGCCGCCATCTTCTTTTGCGGTAGTCAGCTTTTTACCCAAATCTTCGTACGAAAGCCCAACAGAAGCAAGAACCTTTTTTTGTTCCCCACCTCCGTCAATAAGTTTGCTAATAACATTCCTCAAAGCCACACCCGCTTCAGAGCCAACCTTACCGCCCACAGCAAGTCCTTGGATAGCAGCATTGGTTTCTTCAAAAGTTAGCCCCGCTCCCTTGGCAGCTACACCAGCCTGTAAGATTGCTTCACTGACTTGAGGAATTTCAGCGGCTCCGACCTTTGCGGATGCTGCCAATACGTTAATGAACCTACCAGATTCTTGTGCAAGTTTTGCAGGGTCTGACGCATCTACGCCAAACTGAAGCATCGCGTTGGAGAGCGCGTCAACGGATTGCTTCGCATCTAGGCCAGCCGCCTTGCCAAGAATGTTCACAGATTCCGCAACGGTTCCAAGGGCTTCAGGCGTTTTGGCCAAATCTGGTCCAAACTTTGATAGGACTGTTTGGAACGCTTCAAGCTGAGTAGTTGCTGAGCCGCCGAATTTAGTGGCCAAGTCCTGTGCTCTAGTGCCAAGGTCGTTGAGACCGTCACCAGTTACCCCCGTCACAGCTGATACCGATTGTAGCGCGGCTTCAAAATTGTTGCCAGCGTCCAATGCGAATTGAAAACCCTGTACTGCTAGATTTTTTAATTCACCGACGGCATCGGCTGCACTTACGCCAGCAAAAGTACTCTTAAATTGCTCCGAAAACTTGCTACTAGCAGACTGAGCCGCCTCCGCACTTTTCTTTACAACCTCTTCAAGCCCCTGCTCCAAATCTTGGGCATCTAGCCCAGCTTTTACAACAAAATCATTTGCCACTTTGACGCTCCCGTGCTTTAGATTTTTCTTTGATAAATGTCAGGTTCATTGCGTATATGCGGAATAAATCAAGCCTAGACATTGAATAGTACAAATTTGCGTAGGTATCAGGGTTGCCATTCGCAACGTTCCTAAACACAAAATACTCATCCATTATTGATTCATCCATATATCGAAAGGCAAGCGGCTCTTCATCCTCACCGTACTCATCGTCATCGGGGTCATTAAAAACAACCCATTCGCCAAACATTACCTCAACTAGTCTTGATTCTAGCCAATACGTTGTGACGAAAAAAGCGCAATTCCTCCAATATTCCATTTATATCCTGCTCTTGCCAGAATTCCGAATTGAACGGCGTGTTGATGGCTTCAAGCAGCTCTGGGCTAGTAATGAGCTTTTTATCTATACATTCCTTGAATAGCTCAAATAAGACTGGCAATGTTTGCTCATCTATTGTGATTAAATCAAGGATATTTTCGCGGGCTGTCATGAAAATTTCGCCGACAACCTCTTGGAATTTAGAGTCATTTTTGACATTTTCCCACGCGTTTTCACCATCTAGCAAATTTATCTTACCCATCAAGTACGGGTCATCTAGGATACGTTTTTGAAGCATTGACTCATAGGCCTTTTTAGCCCCATTCGTAGTCTCCAATCTAGTCAACAATGGCGTGACTTTTTTGTACAAGTTCTGTGTAAGTATTGTTTGTAAATTTACGGTGTACTCTTGTGTATTTATGTAAAGCTTCATTTTTGCCACTTCCTGTGCACTAGGTTTGATAAAAGTATAAAAAGGGGCACGTTATATGCCCCCTTGATGTTTCGTTGCGTTACGCGCCCGTAAGCCACAATTCTACGTATCCTTTGTCCTCTGGAATTGTTACGTATGTTGCCGCTCCTAATGAAACGAATTTAGTCTGAAATGCCGACGCTGGTACAGTAACTACACCATCGTTGTTGACAATTTCACCGCCAACCTTGGGTTTAGTGTACTTTCCTGATTCCATATCGAACGCTCCAACATCCTGAGCCAATTTACACAACATAATGACAACTTTTCTTTTGCCTTGATGTGCTGCTACTGTGCCTGCGTACTTAGCGCCGTATGTAATCTTGCCTAGAGTCTGTGAGGACGCTGTGGCGGAATTGAACTTTACGCCATCTTCGTATTCACCTGAGTCTGAAGCGGCCTGAGTTTGCGGTGCGTACGTGTTGAGAAAATCTGTTAAGTCTGGATCATCTTCGTTTTGATCGATTGTAAAATTTGTGCGAGTTACTGAGGTTTTGACCTTTTTAGTCAATGAAATCTCAGCGCCGCCCGTTGACCACAACGGAATGCCATTGCTTTCAAAGGCGGTAAAAAAGTCGGTATGGTTTGCTCCACCTACTAACATGTTAGTCCTTTAGTTTAATTGTAGAAAATGTCTTTTTAAGATAGTTCCACACACGCGGTGTTGGATTTCTCATATACTCTCGAATCAGCAATTTGGCGTTCCTTTCCGCTTTGTCCTCAAAGCCCTCTGAATTTATCATGTAACCGTCGTGAATAAGTAGTAAATCAGTATCAACGAATGCTCTGGCCTCTCCATGAGTAGATGGCACTTCGTGACAAATCCCCTCCCAAGTTATGCCGCTCCCACGTCGCAATAGCCTACAAGCGTGTAGGGCATATCTTTCACGGGGGTGCGTATCATTACTTGTATCGTACATCACCCCCGCAATACTTATCCAGCCAGCAACTGCTTCGCTACAGTCCATAGCCTCAATTTCGGCAATAACCTGTTCAGGCGGGTTGCCTAGATATTCGTCACTATCAATGTGTAATAGCCAACGCCCCGTGGCGTTTTGGTCTATGAAATTCCGAATGGCCGAAAAATCAAAGTCCTTGAAATAATCAGTATAGTGGTACTCTAATGATACCAAGCTATCTGTAATTCCAAGCACTTGAAATTGGTTTTCGTAGCTTTCAACCTGTTTAACGCAACAGGATACTATTTGAACCCCTTTTGGCAAACTGGCAACCCACTTGGATAGGTCAGCATTTGGGGGGTGTAGCACGCAGCAAGATAGTAGTTTATTTTCGCTCATATTCTGCTATTATCAATTAAGTTAACACTATTTTTGTTTAGACTCTTGTATACAACACTCTAAATGTCATTAAGCTCAAGCCTTTGGTTTCGTCATCGTTGAAGCTAATGGGCTCTGCTGAAATGAAGTGTAAAGTACTGAAATAGGTATTTTCATAGTTAGACACATAGTTGTCAAATTCCGCATCACCTAGGCAATTCTCGACACGTTCCGTCAAATCCTGCATTGAATATCTCAACTTGCCGTTCCCTACCGATGTTGATTTTTTCACGGAGCTGCCGCAAAGTAAGTACAGGTCAATCTGGCCTAAATGGGAAATTGCCGACATATCCTCAAAGCTCTCTACGGTTCTTTCATCGGTTGAGCCATATATTCCAATAAAGTCGTATTGATAGGTTTCAATTTTATTCATAACAACCTGCTCATAAACCCTGACCCCGCCAATAGAGTTGAGCTTTTCCAATACACCTTCAGTTATATGCTTTTCACGTGACATGTTGTTCCTATTGGGTTACTTTCTGTTTTTTAGTAAGGCAGATGACAGGCCGTTCAATATACTAGCTTTGATTTCACCAACCCAACGCTGTTTTCCTGTGCTATTAAATTGACGTATTGCTGGATTGAAAAACGGCCTAGCTGGAATATTGATGCCTTGATTTTTCTGGGCTG
>Ga0315909_10000982_pt1 | contig 38430 bp, 12 predicted proteins | sample LakEriMetagenome_11_FD_203527 | JGI IMG/M metagenome (GOLD analysis project Ga0315909, IMG submission 203527) | Freshwater fungal communities from buoy surface, Lake Erie, Ohio, United States - Buoy 2 MA125 | ecosystem: Environmental > Aquatic > Freshwater > Lake | place: USA: Lake Erie, Ohio... | reverse complement strand
CCAATGCTTCAATCTTTTTATCCTGCACCTCAATTCGATTTTCGTAGTTGATCTTTCCATCAATATACAAATATCCAACAGCTGCTAAACAGATGAACATCAATCCTTTAATTGGTTCTTTTACAAACTCAGCAAAGCTAATGGGAAGACCATTAATCTTAAACTCTTTTTTATTCAGTGTCATTTCCTTTTGTTTTATTAATCCATTTATCTACAGAAGCAATTCCAAATGAACCTAATGTAATCACCATGAATCCATCAAATATGAATTCATTGATGAGAAGCTCTCTACCAAGCCATCCTGTGGTTAAATCTACAGCAAGAGAAATAACCATCATGAAGAAGGCAATGAATCCCACTACAGCTTTCTCATTGATGCTGTTGTTGTCATTGAATAAATCTTTTACAAACTGTTTCATTTCTTAATTATTTGAATGGTAGATAGGATGTTTTACCACCAGATCTAACAGCTTTTAGAATTTGCTTACGTTGTTTACCAGTTGATTCGTAACTAACATGAACCCAGTCAGGATTATTGTCTGTACCAAACTCCCAAATAAGCTGATCAAAATCTAGTTTATCTTTGATGAAGTTAAATACATCTTTGTTTGTAACGCCACTAGAGCTACCATCCATATCTATATCAATAGCCTCTCCAGAGCAATGTTGTGAGGTGGCTGATCCACCAATAGCAGCATTTAACTCCCTACTTCTGTAGCCTGAACTAATGTGAATAGGCACCTTGAAGTGTTCCCTAATGGGTTCGAAAACTTTCTCAGCTAACTTCTTGAAGTTCTCTAAGTGTTCTCCAGATGGAGTGTTACTGATTCCTTTTCTTTTAGCTGTTTCGCTTCTGCTCACTTCAGCTAACGATAAATGTTTTGAAATCTGCATAACTTATTAATTTAGACTTGTATAAATTTTAGTTACGTATTCTAGAAGCACTAATACGCCAAGAATTATACCACCTGTCCACGTTATTCTTCTTCTGAATTCATCTTGCTTCTCAATCTTTTTTTCCATCAGAGCAATCTTTTCCTCCAGTACATCAATCTTTTCTACAAATCCACCAGACTTTGTTAAAGGGTTACCCAGAATTGCATCTACCACTTGCGTGAGTTTGCCATCAATGGAAGACATTTTCTCTTCCAAGTCATAAAGACGCTGGTCCATACTTTTTAATTCGTTGTTAATTTGCTGCTGATACAAGTCAGTTGCCATGTTACATTTATTTTCATTGGTTGAAAACAACAAAGCACACCCCTGGGGAGGTGTGCTCTGAAGTTTTTAGTTGGACAGTTTTTTATTCAATTCTGGCGAATAGTAGTAAATTTATAACATGTATTTTTAACTACCAAAAGTTCATATATTTAATTCGTAAAAACCAATACTAAATGATTGATATAGAGAAGAATAGAATCCAATTCTTCAAAGAAATATTCACGCAATTGCCTGAAGGTAAGGGAGTTGAAGTGGGCACATTCAAAGGGGAGTTTTCAAAAGAAATCTTAAATATTTGGAATGGTACACTCTACATGGTGGATGTTTGGAGACCACTAGGTGATGAATACATTGATGCTAGTAATCACGCTAACTTTGAGCACGGTGTTTATGGTGATGCGATGAAGAGCATCAAAGGCTTTGAAGACAGAGCTGTTATGATTAGAGCAACGTCTGCTGTAGCCAGTGATATTTTTCAAGACGAAAGCCTAGATTTTATCTACATAGATGCTAACCATGCATACGAATTTGTTAAGGAGGACATTGCTAAGTGGTGGCCTAAAGTGAAACCAGGTGGATGGTTATGTGGGCATGATCATTTAAAGATTGATTGGTGGAATGATAAAGCTTTTCACGATAATGGAATTGACAAGCACATCTGGAGTGGAACTCACTATCATGGAGTGTTTGGTGTAAATCCTGCTGTTGAAGAGTTTTGCAAAGAAACAGGAAACATTGCCTATATTACGAATGAATTTTTTGGAAGCTGGTTTGTAAGAAAGAAATAACTATATGCAGAAGATGCGAAGAGCTTATGTTCTATATGGAACAGAAGCGTATCTACCAACACTAGAGCAGTGTGCCCTCTCCATCACCGCAGTGAGTGATGTGCCAGTTTTAATTTACTTGATGGGTAGTGTAGCATTTTCCACAAGTAATAATATATATAATGAAAAATGCTACATTATTCCCTGGGATATAGATTTAACTGATAATGATCTGTATGATAAGGACTTACAAGGTAACTTCTATATCAAGCGTGGAAAGAAGGATATCTATAGAATTCTCACTGAACGTATAGCAGTTATAGAAGATGCATTGCTCAATCATGCAGACACGGTTGTATATGTTGATAGCGACTCTGTAGCAACTGAATATCTGGATAGAATCTTCCACATGTATCATGGAGAGCCTTATGTGCTTGCTACAGAGGGAATCTATGACTGGATGTTTTATGATGGTAGAGGTGCGTGCGAGACCAGAGATGATATGACAGGTACAACAGAGTATCATGCATGTCAACTCTTTGGTGTAGATCAATCTATCAGAAAGAATTACAGAACCACAAACCTATTCATAGCTGGTCAACCATCTCTACCATTTATTGCTGAATGGAAACAGATGTCCAAGCATCCAGAGATTCTTAAGAACAGAGAACTATATGCCCCTTATCATGAAGAGACATTGTTGAATGTTCTATTGTGGAAATACAATTATGTTGATGGACTGCCTTATTTGTACATGAATGGTTCTGTAGAAGAGCTGAATGGTTATTACAATGACGAATACAAGTTTCTTGGATGGACATACCATCTGAAAGAGTGGCACAAGATTGCTGAATGCAAAGAGAACGTTCTCGTTATGCATGGTGAGAAGCGGGTTGACAAAATGAAAGAAATGCGTGAGATTGTCAACCAACACAACAATCTAAAAATTTTATTCCTAGCACCACATCTATCAACAGGTGGTATGCCATCAGTGTTACTAAAGAGAATACAAGCTCTTGAGGGATTCGATGCAGAGATTATTGTTGTGGAATATTCCAACCACAGCGATGAATATGTTGTCCAGAAGAATGAGATCAAAAAACTTGTCCACAAGATATACACACTTGTGGATAACAAGATGGAGCTCATGGACATTATCAAAAGACACAACATACATCTTGTACATGTGGAGGAGATGGTGGAAGATAGTGTTAACAACTTCCCCATAGAGCTTGTCAATGAGCTGTATGATAACGACAGAACTTGGAAGATTGTAGAGACGTGTCACAATGTTTATTTCAAGCCAGACATAGAGAAGAAGTATCATCCTGATGCTTATGTATTCTGTACAAAGTATCATCTAGATACATTCAAGAATATGCCTTCTAAAAAGTTTGTCCTAGAATATCCAATAGAAAATAAGATTCCATCAAAGGCAGAAAAACTTTATGAGAAGGTTGCTCTTGGCATGGACCCACAAAAGAAACATGTACTCAATGTAGGACTGTGGACACCAGGAAAGAATCAAGGAGAGGGAGTCGAAATAGCCAGACAACTTCCTGATATGGAGTTTCACTTTGTAGGAAACCAAGCAATCAACTTCAAGCACTACTGGGAACCATTGATGGTTGATCTTCCAGCTAATGTGCATGTATGGGGAGAGCGTAGTGATGTTGACAAGTTTATGACAGCCTGTGACATCTTCATGTTCAACTCTACATGGGAGTGTAACCCATTAGTTGTTCGTCAAGCAGCTAGTCATGGCTTACCAATACTAGCAAGAAATCTTCCTCAGTATTGTGGAATGTTTGATGATTGGATTACACCTCTAAAAGAAGATGATGTATTGAATCAACTTCTATCGATCACCGCACCAACCAAGAAGCCAATTAGTGAGGCAATGTTCAATTTCAAGGTGGCTCAGATGTACATCTACAACACTGTGCTTACTAATGAAATGATGCTTCAGAAGATTAACATTGATGTCAACTTTGTCAAGCAACCATTCCTAGAAATTACTGGCAGATCAAATAAAGAATACAGGACAAAGTTCTATGATGAAAACGACATTTGTCTATACGAGGATGTAATAAAAGCAAATCATTGGGTGAAGCTGAGTAGACAGTGGTTCACAGCATGGAAGATAAAGGTGTGGGAGAAAAATGTCCTGGTGTATGATTACAAGCTTGACTTTAACAATCAACGTGTCTACATATCATTTGAAAGTGCTTCTCTAGGAGATAGCATAGCATGGATTCCGTATGTAGAGGAGTTTAGAAAGAAGCACAATTGTCATGTTATTGTCAGTACATTCAAGAACTTCTTGTTCAAAGAAGTCTATCCAGAACTACAGTTTGTAGAGCCTGGAACAGTGGTGAATAACATCATCGCTATGTATTCAATAGGATGGTTCTATGACAGTGCTAAAGAGCCTGTCTTACCAAACACCATTCCTCTACAGAAGGCAGCTACAAACATCTTAGGGCTTGACTATGAAGAGATTAGACCAAGGATTGCACACACTGTTTGTAACAAATTTGATGGTAAAATTGTTACAATAGCCACCAACTCAACAGCTGGTTGTAAGTTCTGGACTAGAGAAGCTTGGCAAGAGTTGATACACTATCTGCATGAAAAAAATTACAGAGTGATTAATGTCTCCAAAGAAGAAAATCCATTTGACAACTGTGAACCACTAGAAGATAAATCATTGCAGAGTGCAATGGATGCCATAAGTTACAGTGAGTTTTTTATAGGATTGTCTAGTGGACTGTCGTGGCTAGCATGGGCAATGAACAAGCCTGTCATAATGATAGCAAACTTTACAGAGGAAGGGCATGAGTTTTCCTGCATACGTCCTGTTAAGAAGAATGTATGTAGTGGATGTTGGAATAGCCCCAAGTATAAGTTTGACAAGAGCTGGGACTGGTGCCCTGTTCATGCTGGAACTGACAGACAATATGAATGCCAGTCCAGCATAACAAGTGGAGATGTTATTACCTTAATCGAAAGCAAGCAACATGAACACTGGATAGGTTGATTCTGATTTAAAATCAAAGTCTTCGATTTTAAAATCTAGATCGCCAGCATCCACCTCTACGTTCATGAGTTGTGTTCTTTCTTGTACAAGCTTTTCAATTGCTGGATTTGGAGATCCATCAGGAAGAGTGTTTTCGATAACAAGGTTTCCATCTTTCTCTACAGCACCAAGACTTTCAAACAATGATTTCTCAGCTTCCATGAATTGCTGTTTTTCTTCAGCAATCTTCTTTAGCACACGCTGTAGAAGATATTTGGTTTTGAAGCTGACACTTTCATTAAGAAGTCCTACAATAGAGAACTCTTCTCTCTTACCTCCAGCAATTTCCAGCTCAAGGTCAAACATTTGAAATATTTTAAATTTCATATTATTGGTTTTTGGTTACTATTTATTCTGCAACAGTTGTTGTTGTAGATGTTGTTGGAGCAAAAGTCGTGCTAGTTGTAGTGGTGGGAGCCCAAGGTAAAGGCTCTTCTTTCACTTTCTTACTATCAATTTGCTTTTGAATCTGTGCATTCACATGCTCTTCATAAGATCCAACTACAACAGCTTGAATCCATCCTAGTACAATCTCCTCTGTAAGTTGATCATAAGGTATGAAATTAGCAGGATCAATGTCAGCAGGATTGAATGGGGTTGCTCCTGAGAACACACCTTCGTTTCCTTGCTCGTCTATTCCAGTCTTTGTCCAATAGGTCTGGATGATTGTGTTTGGCTCGCTAGGCAAGTCTATGCCCTTCATGCCTGTTACTTTCCAAGTGTAAATCATATTCTTGTTTCTAAGGTTTCTACTTTATTTTTTAGTTCTTTAATCGCTCCAAGAAGAACAGGAATCAATCCAGTGTAGTCAAGAGTTAACTTCTCAGTTCTTGGTTCTAAATCAACAAGCTCTGGGAAGTGCTCTTGAACTTCTTGCGCTATCAAACCTATTCTGTTCCTATCATCATCAAAGTTATTAAAAGAATAATAAATTGGGTTAATTCCATCAAGTTTTGATAAATTATTTTCCATCACAGAATGGATATTCTTAATCGTTTTATCAGAGAATGCAGACCAGGATTGAGTTCCAGCGTTCTTAACAACACCTACACTATTACCATCAAGTACATAAACATTATATCCAGCATTAATCTGATCTAACACCATGTGTCCACTGGTTCTTAGATATCCTCCAAATGAACCAGACACTGTTGTCATATACATAGCACCACCAACTCCATTTGACAAAAAGTATCCATTGGCTATCTCTAAAGAACCAGCAAGATATGATCCACCAGAAGGGTCTACATAATACCCAGTGTTGTTAGCATCATAAAAGATAGTGGCATCTACACGACCATCAAAATACCCACCTTTAACAACGTATACACCATAACTTGGGCTTGTAGTTGATGTACCTATACCCATACAGTTATGTGGTAAATAATGGTAAAAATACCATCTTCCGCTAGCTTCACGATATACACCACCATTACCACTGCTGTCATACATGATTCCGTTTACAGCACTATGATTACTATAAATTCCATCGTAACCATTTCTATTTCCAATTATTCTCCAGTTCCCATAAGAAGACTCTATGTTTGGCAAGAAGTGAGCGTTATTATAAACAGGAGAGTATATGCCATAATTACCATCTAGCTGAATCCAGCTATTTGGTCTGAAATAAGTATTTCCAGAAAGCACTAGGCCATAGAGAAAACTATTTTGAGATGCTGGGTCTACGTAATACGCTGTATTATTTATGTCATAGAATATTGGAGCTCTAGCATCCCCACTTACAAACAATACGTTATTAACTCTGACATGATTATCACCCTCAGCAACTGAAAATACCTGAGATCCTCCATAATATTTTACAGAATTATTATAAAATCTTATTCCTCCATATGAGCTTGAAGCTCCAATTCTAATACCAGTGTGCCAATCTAAAGTAAGTTTAGTGTAATTTCCATTAATGTTTTCTAATGTCGTTCCTATAGAATACCCTTCTATATCACTTTCTCCATGTGAATTAAAGAATAAAATTCCTTGTCCAGCGGTATTATAAACTTGACCACCTTGATAACCCATGTTAATTCTACTTATTACAGACTGATTATTAAAGTCTGCGTAATATGTAGTATCATTTCGATCATAAAAAATAGGTGCACGCATATCGTCTCTGGCTCTAATTGAACCAGATAAGGCAGCCAGGAATGTACCATTCTCTAATATAAGTGCTCCATGTGTATTAAGATTACTCGCTACTCCTCCAGCTGATGGATATGACCAAGTTATACCATAAAGATTACCAGGGCTAGATCCGTCAGCTGGAAGCTTATATGCGTCACCCATTGCAAATACTCCCTGATATCTGGTTGATGAATAAAGACCTACGGCACTATATCCAAAATTTCCATCAAAATACAACCAGCCCTGATTAAAGGTAGTTGCATTATTTCTATAAGTTGTACCGTACAACCACTGAGTACCACCTGAATAAATACCAGCTGGGTGCCAAGATGCCTCTCCTGTACCACCAACATTAGTACTTCCTCTATATCCGCCAGTATATATATTATCAATACTTGGATTTACATATACTTGAGCTGTTCCATATACACTATTTCCACTACCCCATAAAAGTTGGTAGTTTGAGTTAGAATCATTATTGTAGTTAATAGTTACTAGTTCAGATCTTCCATTATAATATGAACCATCACTACTAATAGAATAGGTACCTCCATTTAAGTATATTATCCCATTAACATAATAGTTAAGATACATCTGACGACCACTAGCAACGTCCAAATGTAAGTTTCCATTAGTTGTAACTACGTTAGCATAAGATGAAGAAACATGCCCATTACCACCAACTTGTAAATAAGCTCCCCATGTAGTGTTAGGACCAATAAGAATTCCACCCCTTAAACTTATTGCAGTGTTAGATGTACTATTAAAGTCTGCATAATATCCTGTATCATTTGAATCGAAGAATATAGGAGCCCTAGATGATGCACTAGTTTGTGAAATGCCACTGTCACTCACCCAGAACTGTGACGCAGCTTGTGTAGGTGTTCCAAAATGTAATCCTATATAATCAGGACCACCCTGAAAATAACTTATACCATATGCATCAGCATTGTTAAAACTCCATATTCTATTTCTACCTCCAGCATAAAATCTACTTTGAAATCCTTCATTACCAGCTACAACTAATCCATTACTAAAAAGAGCTGCACTTCCATTAGCATTAGGATTTAAATAATAAGTTGTGTCATTTGAGTCATAGAATATAGGAGCTCTAAATGAGCCTGCCGCAGATACAAAATTTCCAGTATGTATATTCATTGCAGCAGTACCAGTGCCTGATATATCTGCATTTGATCCATTAACCCAAAAAATAAATCCAGTAGTAGTACTTGAATAGTCTACACCAATTCCTGAATACTTAGATCCATTTGAGTTAAATACAGCTACTGGAAAAGTTGCTTGCAATAATAATGATCTATTCCAACCACCACTCATTGCTGGACCTGTGTTAGTCTGAAGATTTCCTATGTTACTTGTACTAGCTGGATCTAGATAATATGTTGTATCATTAGAATCATAAAAAATTGGAGAACGAGCAGAATATGGGAATGTTACAAACCCAGAAGGGCTAAAAATAGCACTATAGTCTCCAGCTAGAGTCTGATAATAAATTCCATATCCACCCACTCCAGTTCCATGACCTGTTCCTGATCCTCCATAAATATGTCTCCAGACATAAGTATTATTACCATCAGGGCGAACATACATGTTTGTGGAATTACCACTTGTATTATTTACAGTGTACCACTTTCCATTTTGGAACTGTACATCATAAACATAAGATAATGTAGATCCATCATCTGTCAACAAGCTATTACCAATGGTTGTAGAGCTTGTGAACTTAGCCATTGTGTTTGTTGTACCAGACACAGCCACAGAGGTGCCTGACGTTCCAGACGTACCACTAGCACCAGTTGCACCACTAGTACCAGAAGTGCCTGACGTAGCACTAGTTCCACTTGTTCCAGAACTTCCTCCTGTACCACTTACACCAGAAGTACCACTGGTTCCTGTTGTACCAGAAGTGGCAGATGTACCACTAGTCCCTGATGTTGCAGAGGTTCCACTTGTACCTGTTGTACCTGAAGTGCCAGAAGAACCAGACGTACCAGAAGTACCTCCAGTACCATCTGTTGCAGACGTACCAGATGTTCCTGAACTACCAGATGTTCCAGTGGTACCTGATGTTCCACTAGACCCACTAGTACCAGTTGTTCCACTCGTACCGCTTGTTCCGCTTGTACCATCTATAGCTGACGTACCACTAGAACCTGATGTACCATCAGTAGCTGAGGTGCCACTAGTACCACTAGAACCTGATGTTCCTGTTGTACCACTAGTCCCGCTACTTCCACTTGTACCAGCTGTACCAGAAGTACCTGAGCTACCATCTCCTCCAGATGCACCATCGATATTTACAAACCAAGAGCTATATGTTCCTGATCCTGTTAGTGTGAATGTAACAAAGTTTATTACACCTGTTATTGAGTTGTAAGAAGTTACTTCTGCTTCGTTATGATTGTTAGCGTCATACGCAATAATAATAGATTGACCAACAGTGTATGCTAGTCCTGGATCTACAGTGAGTGTTCCTGGGTTACCAGGTGCTTGTAATGTATATGTTGTTGTAGAAGTGGTTTTGAACCTATCACCTGATAGACCAGATGTACCTGAAGTACCTGTAGTACCGCTTGTTCCGCTAGAGCCACTTGTAGCAGAAGTACCTGAAGTACCACTGCTACCACTGGTCCCTGTAGTACCACTAGTACCAGAAGTACCATTTGTACCATCCAAACCAGTAGTACCACTAGTACCACTCGAGCCACTAGTTCCTGTAGTACCAGAAGTTCCACTACTGCCTGATGTACCTGTAGTACCAGAGCTTCCAGAGGTACCAGTTGTACCACTACTACCAGATGTACCTGTTGACCCACTTGTACCAGAAGACCCACTAGAACCTGATGTACCGCTAGTACCTGAAGTACCTGCGGTTCCACTTGTGCCTGATGTGCCAGATGTTCCTGTTGAACCACTGGTTCCTGATGTACCTCCTGTACCATCAGTTCCACTAGTTCCAGATGTACCACTAGTTGCAGAGGTTCCTGAAGTACCAGTTGTTCCTGATGTTCCTGATGTAGCACTTGTACCAGAGGTTCCTGATGTGCCAGTGGTACCACTTGTTCCACTAGTACCATCGCTACCAGAAGTACCTGATGTTCCTGGATAATAACCAAGAATGTTTACAATATCAGAAGCTGTTATTGGAGAAGCACCTGTAACAAGTCCCTTACCATTCACTGAAAACTTTAAGGGAGTAATGGTATTATATGGGTTAGCATTAACATTCTGCATTAGCAGAGTGATGCTACTTCCTGTAAATCCAGAACCTACAACATCACCAATAAATGTTAGTGGTAGAGGTGGTAGTGTTATAGGAACAGGAGTAATGTTTGTAACTAATCCTTTTGCATTCACTGTTACAATTGGAATGGTATTACCATTACCAAATGTACCAGAAGAAAAGTTCACAGTGTTGAGCGTCATAACTGCTACACCAGGGCCAGAGGCTGTAGCATCTCCAGACAAGCCTGTGATGTAGTTTGCTGCTGGTTGGTAAGCTGTAGAATCTAATGTACCATCTCCTTTTACGAATTGAGACGATGACCCACCAGTGGTGATATGTTTAGCAGCTTGAACGTTTCCAGAAAAAGATAGCGTGAAGTTTCCACCAATAGTAGTGTTCTGTGTTAGAGCACCACCCAGTTGCACTGGTTGAAATGGTGTTGGCTGAATCAAACCATTTGTAAAAGCATATCCCACCCCAGCATTTTGGAATGCTTGGTTAATCTTTACAATGATTGTCTCAAGAGTGTCATTGTTTTGTACACCTATATAAAGAAGACTCTCTCCTGTGTAGAACACACAGGTGGAATTCAAGAATAAGGGGCAAGGTTCAGATCCGCAATATACTTCTGCCATGTTGTTGTTATGTTGTTCAAAAAGTAAAACCTAGAGACAGTATTGTCCCTAGGCTTTGTTTACTTTTTGTAGTTATGTAAAACTAGTGATTATAGGTATATTTCTCAATAGCCTACGTGTAATTCTATTTAGGTGTAGTCTTTGGAATGGTGATGTCGTACTCTTTTGCAAACTCTTCATCAAACATTGCCCAGTAGTTAATCAAAGACTTGGACACAGGGAACATCTTAGCCAAGTTCTTTATTGGTTGAGCATCTTTCTGCACATCCTCAAAAGACTTTTCTGGATCTGAAATGTCAAATCCTGTCACCTGCTTAGTAAAGTGGTTTACAAATCTTGTTGCATCTGTAACTACACCAATTGCTGGAACTAAGTTTCCTTCAAGAATACCTTGGAATTCTACAGGATTAATGAAGAATGTTAATTCACTTACAAACTTATCAACTACTCGCTGACTATATCTAAATAAGTTTTTAGTAGCTCTGTCTTCATCATCATCTGGAGCAAGCATTCCCATAGAGATTGATAGTCCTATCAGTGACAAAGTGATAGCAAATTCATTTAACTGATTACGAAGGTTGGTTCGAATCAAGTCAATAAATTCTGCCCTGGTCATGTTTAATGTTTGACCAGTGCGTTTGAAATAATCATCAGAGAACTTCTCAAACATTCTGTCAAGCTCAAGTACGCCCTTATCATTAAGCTGGATAATGTTTAGAATATTGTTTGATTGCTGAGCAACAGAAGTTCCAAATACATAAGCAAACAATCTTAACCTACCAATGTCATATCTTTCTCCTTCTGTTTCACCATCTTCATTAACAGTTACAGAGAAGTCGTCTGATATTTTTCTAAGGTGGTCAAAACGTGTAAATGCTAGTCCTGGAATCCAACTCTTAAACACCATTGCAGACTTGAACCAAATGTTCATCTGAGCTCGATTGACGTTTGCTGAGTTAATACCACCAGTAGCATTTGTTGATATTCCTCTGGTAAGTTTTGTTAGTCTCTCAATCTCTTCACGATTGTTCAAGTCAAATCCAGGAATTACCAACTTACCATCCTCTATCTTCATAGTAGAACCAACTGAATTTTCTTTCTTCAGTTGCTCCACTTCGCTATCAATGAGTTTAGTAATTTCTTTAATTCTAGTTGCAGAAGCTGTGCTTATTTCCTTATCGTATTTTGATTTTACAACCTTACGAATGTTTACAAACTTTCCATTCTCCACCATCACATTGTCTAGAAGAGTCATGAATACAGCCTTCTCTGTAAATTGTTCTGGAGTTCTCATGAAGAACATCAAGATGTCTCCAAAATCTTTTTGTGTCAAAACTGACATACCTGCCTTCTTGAAAGACTCATAGTTAGGGTCTTCTCTAAGAGGCATGAATGTGTTTATCAATTGTACAAAAAGATCTTGTTCATTCTTGTTCAGCTTGTTTCCAATAATTTTATACTGCTTACTCATCACTTCACCTCTGGTAAAGTATGTACCAGATTGAGCAGCCAATTGAACATTAGTACCAAACCAGTTTACAGCTCCAGATACGAACTCAAGACCAAGGGCCTTCAGTTGGAAATATCTGTTCATTGTCTCCATTGTTTTAACAAGAGACACTGAGCTTGGCTCATCACCCACTGTAAATATTTCTTGACCACCAAAGTGTTTAGCTGTTTTATTAACAGCTTTCTTCATAAAGTCAGTTACACCAGTGGATATAGTAACATCTGTATCATCCAATGGATATTTTTGATCGTAGAGAACAGCTCTCATAAACTGATCATAGATCTTAGCGTTCTCTTCGTTACCTTCTTCTTTTTGAGTGACACCATCTTTTACAACAACATCACCGTTCTTAGATGTTTGTAAGTGATACTCTTTGAAGGTTTCAATATCCTTTATGATTTGTATTTGACCCTCCACCTCAGACAAGTATTTATACTTGTTCATGTGGCCTATGTACAACACCATGTTTGCAAATAGGTCTTCACTCACTTCAGAAGTGTCCACTTCTCCACCAGGAAGGCGAGTGAAGTCTTTAGTGTAATACTTTGGTATTGCGTTCTCAATCTCGTTGGTAAGAGCATCAATACTTCCATATCCAACATCATCAGCTCTAAGAGATAGTTTGTTACCAAAGTTCATGATGGTTGACAAACTAAAGTCCCAAGCCAAGCTTTCTGCCATACTCTTTCTTACCCAGGGAAGGAATGTTGACACTCCCTGGTTGGTAAGATATCCTGCATCACTAGCCTTGTCATTAATGTCAGTGATGAAGTTGTATAAATCTAATAAGTCTTGATCTTTCTGTAGCTCTTTATATTCTTCAGACAACCATTTATCCAATGGGTGTCGCATGATTATATAGTTGGTCCAACCATTAAAGTCTGGTCTTGAAATATCCCACTTCTGTCTTTCTTGAAGAATGAGTCTATCTCTCAATTCTTCATTGTTAGCGTAGTCTTTGTTTATTTGGCTTATTCGCTTTTCAAGAAGTTCATTAGCTTCTTTAGAATATGCTGCAACATCAATGTTGTCTTTTAACCATTGCTTACTTCTATTTTCTTCAAGAGCATTATTTTTTACACCTTCTCTAAATTCAGGACTGTATTTGTAAATCAATTTATTTACAAGACCATTCTTATCATCTTTTCTATAAATCTTTTTAACAAGTGCTCTTAGATCTCCACCTCTTGCAGCTAGTTTTTCTCTAATCTTCATCAACTCATCCACCTCAACCTTAGCATCTGCTGATGCTCTCACCTTAGCATTCTCAGTGAGTTTGTATAGGATTTGTACAGATGCTAGAGGAATCTCACTAACTGTTCTAAAGAATGAACCCAAGCCCTTCACAACAGTTTCTGGATTGAGTAGGCCAGACACAAGGTTTCTAAGTCCCATGTATTTGTCTGCAAACTCTCCAGCTATTTTGAAAACTTCTTTTCTATCTTTTCTAATCTTTGTTGATTTCTCTTGAAGATCTTTTAATAGTTCTCTTCTACTTGCTATTTCTTCTTCAGACATAGCTGATGTATCCATAGTATCACTATAGATCAAATCTCCAATGGTATCATCGATTCTACCAAACACTTTAGCAATTGCTATAAAGTCTCGTAGTTCTGAAGAGAATTCAGAGAGTTGTTTGTTTGTGAACTCGTTAGACCGTGGGTCTCCGTTCTTGTATGTTGCGTTGTATTCGCTAATAAGGTTCTCACCTTCCTTAATCATTACAAGCACTACATCAATCACAGGCTTGATGTTCATTGTTCCTTGAGCAACACGTATTGCTTCCCTAACAATGTTAAGACGTTCTCTTTTGAATTCACGCTCCTCATCAGATGTGGCTTTTCTGTTTGATATTCTATTAAGAATTGCATTCAACTCTCCAATAAACTTATCAAGACTTTCAAATCCTGTACTTTCTGTTCTTTCTGAAATAGGAACAAGTCTTAAGTCTTCAATCTTTGTTGTATCAACAGAACCAACATTAATACCTGTTAGTGTGGGCTGAGAGCCCTGCACCTTTTTATCTGCTGGCTTTATCTGGAACAGAATAGGAACAGCTCTGTTCATACCCATCTTCTTAACTCCATAGTTGGAAAGAAGCATGTCACGATATCTTCTGAGCTGTATGTTGTAAGCTTCTTGCTTATACCACTGAACATCCCTTTGTCCTTCACCAACACTCATGAACTTCCAGTCAAAGATGTTTCCTGTACCATCCTCATCAACAATTAGTAAGTCGATAGTACCAGCTTCTCCCTCACGTGGATCATAAATCTTCACTTCAGAGAATACAAGAATGTTCTTACCTCCCTTAGAGCGAGATTCAATTAAGTTTGTGTAATAATTCTCAAGTTTAGAATAAACTTCAGAATCCACCTTGTCTAATATATCTGGACGAGGATCAGGAGTTGCTTTTCTTGTTCCATCCTTGTTAAAAAATCTATCATGAATCTCTTCAAAGTATCCATGATATTTTACACCAAGTGTACGCTTGAATTCATTGAATGCTTTTTCTTCTTTAGAAAATGCAGTGTCTCCAAATCTATCTTTATAATATCTCTTTACACGATCAGTTACACGTTTTAAAACACGCTTGTATGTACCATCAGGTTGTTTGTATTCATAGAAGTTACTAGCATCAGAATCTCCAAGAGTGAGAACATCTGTCTCAGGATCAATAGCTCCCTTTCTTAATGATTCAGAAGTTTCAAGAATTCTTCTTTGTATTTCCTTTTGTGCTTTTGTTGGTTCTGCCAACTGGAAGAATACATCACCTTCAACAATGTCAGACACCTGTCCTTCTACGCCACCTTCAATGATTTGTGCAGCAACTTCTTCGAATATTTCTATATTAGAAGACTTGTACATTCTTCTGAAGAAGTCTGTAATAGCATTCCACCAACGTCTAACAATAGATCTGTTTTCTTCACTAGCAAGTTCTGGGAAGCTACCATCTCCTGTGTTACCATTTATAATAAGTTCTGCAATCAACTTATCAACAGCTTCCTTCTTAATCTTTCTAATGTCTGGTTTACCATTGGGAAGTTGATATGCTTTATTGTTCTTGTATTGCTCTAGTGTTTCTTTGTAAATCTTGAACCTGTCAATCTTTGATATCATCTCAGTGACAAGTGTAGGATTCTTTTGCTCTAGGATGGCTGTAGCAATGTGAACCATCTCTTCTGTAAGAGCAACATCTTCTTTACCTTCAGCAACAGCAATTACGCCTCTTACAAGATCAGCAACAGCATTAACTCCAGATACCTGTACTGGTAACTGTTTTGCATATTCAGTGAGTGACTGAATGTTCACTCCCATCTTCTTCAACACTTCTTTAACCTTCTGTAGTGTCTCTGGACTTGCTACAGATAGTGCAGATTCTTCTTGTTGTAGAAATAAATAATCTTCTCCGTATTCAACACCTGCTCTAACAGCATCATCCATCTGAGCTACTCTAGCCTCTTCTGTTTCAATTGCTAATTCGTGATTGTAATACAAATCAACAAGAGCATTTGGAATGTCAACTCTTCTAGAAACTGTATCAGCCTCTGAGAAGAATTCAACAACAGGTGCTTTGTAGTCATCATTGATTTCTGATGCTAGTTTTTTAGCATTAGCCAAAGACATGTTGAAACCAGGGTTTGACCTGGTCTCAACATTTCTTGTTAGATTATTCTTTATTTCTATTTTACAAGGCATCTTATTATTGACAAGATTTAGGAGTTCTATCAATTGCTGGAAGATCTCCAGGTTTATTCTTATTATCTGCTGGGGCTGTCATAGCTGCTACACCTTTGCTAGTGAAGAGATTGACAATCTTTGCATCAGCTGCAACATTAGTTACTTTGATGAATCCATTATCAATTTCTGAAGCTTTTTCAACATCATAAAACTCTTGAGCACGTTCTCTAGCACCCCATGCATTCACAGCCTGATAGATGTAGTACTCTCTGTTATTAGATATGTGGACGAATGGTTGACCATTAACATCCTTCACTCTTCTAAACAATCCACGTTTGATGTAAGAGAAGTCACCCTTCTTTCTCATCTCAGCTCTTTTTTCTTTTGTAATGTTGTCTTCCCACGAATATACAAAGAAATCACGATCAGAGTTTCTTCCAAGAATGCTTCTTGACATTATTGGAGGAATATCACCTTTGTTAACAGAGTTCTCAATATTTTTTGGGAGATACTTCATTGCTGGATTGTACACTGGCGTACCGTCCTTTTTATAAATCCATCTAGCCTTCTCATAAGGAACAATCTCATCATTAGCCCAATTGTTTCTTTCAAATACATTTAGGTTAGCGAAAGTTTCTAGATTAGGAAGACTCTCAAGTCTTTGAATTGTATCGTTGTAAATGCTTTCAAAGTCTTCATAAGGAAGCAGAGATGTAAATGAAAGTCTATTTACAGAAAGTCCAGACTGGTACAATGCCAACATCTCAAACTTCTTGTACTTGAACAACTCTCCTTTTCCTTCAAGATATTCTTTTAGCTCTCTAAAGCTGTATATGATGCTATTCTGATCATATATCTTATTAGTAGATCCTTTTATCTTAATGTTGTTAGCACTCTTTGGAGAAGCTTCTGGAGCAAGTTGTGGAACAATGATGTTGATAACATGATTATCAAACATTGGGTGGTTAGGATTTGATTTGATTTCCTTAACCATCTGAATGATATCGTTAGCAAATCCTCCTTTAGATATCATCGTTTGAACCACTCTATTTCTGAACACTGTATTTGTTTGTACAGCATAGTCAAACAGGTCTGCTACAGCTCTCTGTGCCACCTTCACAAAGTCACGATCATTAAGATTAACATAAGGCTTAATCACCTTCTGTATCACATTTCTAACCTTGCTTCTGTCAGATGCTAAGATTTCAGAAACAGCATTTCTAGTTTCATTCAATGTTTCAGCAGTTGTTCCAATAAATGAGTTATCTAGAATCTGATCAACAGAGCTAATAATTGTCTGCTGAGCTTTTACTAATTGCTCATGTTTTTTATACAAAAGATATGGATCGTTGAAGTTAGATGTGTCATAATTGGTTCCCTGTGTAACAAGGAACATGTGCTCTGCCATCTTAGCATATTTCAAGAACTCACTAAGGATAAACTGTTGATCAGCTTTTTGATTTGGTGAAAGCTCAGACGCTTTCTTTCCAACCATTTCTCTTAGAGATTTAGTATTTGGAATCTCATTTCTAGAAGCTGCATTCTGTCCTGATGCGTAATCTTTATTTACAGAATCTACAAAGTCATCTATAAACAACCAAGAGTATCCTGCATTCTCAATAGTCTGTAGATAGTCTCGAACAATTGGTTGGTTCATGAAGTATGTAATGGTATCAATAGGCACACCTATCTTAGCCAAGAACAACCATGTAGATGCTACGTTTGGTGTAGCACCAAGCTGCATGATCCAAGGACCGTTAGAGATGTCTACATACCCATCGATAAATTGACCAATGATGTCTGAGATGAATTGACCATCAGCGTTCTTAATCATTGACATGGTAGCCTTACCATCAAACTGATTAAACTGTGGGAACTTAACCTTAGCATCACCTAGCCATTTTTTGTCTACAGTAGATACATTGCCTAATCTAGCAGGATCTACAAAAGATGCAAATCTCTGCATCAATGAGTGGTTTGTCTGATTAACAGCAGCAATACCAATTGCATATTTACCAGTTACAAACGCATGACGTAATGATGACATGAAGTTTCTATCCAACATGTTACCCACGTTTCTATAATCGTAAGAACCACCTGAAGTTTTATCAGCAATCTCTTTAGCTAAACCTTCTAGTTGCTTAGCAGAGTTAGGAGTCATCAACTTATCGTAGTTCTCATCACTCCTTATTAAGTTCTCAGAAGATTCAATGTATGCATTCTCAAGAGATGCTTTATACAATCTCTCAGCATGCTCTTCTACAAAAGCATCTTGCAAATCTTGGAATGTAAGTTTTTCTAGTTTCTTGTTTAGTTTCTCAAATCTTTTTGCAAAAACATCACCAACAAGATCTACAGAAAGTTTACCATCTACTATTTCATTTGCAAACCACTCTCTAAATAGTGGAATCCATATTTGAGCAAATTTATTGGAAGTGTTTTCTGTAACAATGTCAACAAATGTTTGTCTAAGGTCCTCTTGCTTTAGTATTCTATTCTCAACCTTCTCAATCTTTGCCTGAGTTAATTCTTTAGATAGGGCCTTGAACTTATCAATAGCCTGCTGACCGTATCCTTCAAATGGAACAAGTTTGATATTACCCTTTGTATCTTTATAAACGTTCTTCAAATACATTGAAAGTTTATCGATGTCAAAGTCAGATCCAACCTTGGCTACAAGTGCAGAAGGAATAACTACAGAGTCACGGAATTCTTTTGGTAAGAACTTAGCTATCTTGATTGCATCAATTGAGTTTTGGTTCTGTGTAGGAATACGAAATGCAACACCCATAAGAATCTTCTGACCCTCTTCTGTATTGTTGAAGTAGTCAAGAAGTTCTTCATCAGAAAGAGGGCTATCAAACCATCTACCAATCATCACTTCAGCAACACGTTCTCCATCCTTCTCATAGAATTTCAATGTATCAGAAACAAATCCTTTCTTACCATTGATTTCCTGCACTCCAATCTTGTTTGATTCTAATAGTGTGGAAGGAATTTGAACCTTCATACCTCCAGATATCTTTGGAGAAACAACCTCGCTATCAACAATAGAGTAGAGAATGTTTCTCACTTGCTGGTATGCAGGAGTTGCTTCAAGAATAGTCTTACCCTTAAGGAATGAATCAAGTGACTTAATCACATTATCATTAACCTCTCTCTTGAGTATCTCATCTCTTAGAGTAGTAGCTGCAACAGAGAAGTCAGTTATCTTATATCCACCATCAACCTTTTCAATACCCAATCTTCTTAACAAAGTTTGATAACCAAACTTGGTCATCTCTTGCAACAACTGTCTGTTGTTCTTGATTTCTTTGTAGAGTTTGGATTGTTCTTTTCCTGCTTCATCAAGAGCATTCCAAGCCTGGTATCTCTTGTTGAAGTTGTTTTCATTAGGCATAAAATCAACAGGGACACCAGCAGCCATGAAGTCCATTGTCAAAAGCTTTGTTATCTGAGAACCTCTAGTAACAAGAGCTTTATCCTTAGAAGGAACCTCTGCCTGGATAGCCATGATTTTAAGAGGAATGTTTATAACATTTCTATAGTTTCCTCTAACTAGGTAAGGAGCATCGTTGAATGATCCATCAGTATTGTATGTAGGATGTGGATTTCTTGCCCCAACCTTTCTACCACTGTTGAATACAATGTAGTCAATGTCCTCTCTCTGCATCTTATCATAGAGTTTCATTGCATTAGATGTTGGATTAATCTTATGCATCACTCTGAACGAAAGAGGATAGAGTGCAAATTTGTCAAGGACAATCTCATTGTATCCTTGTTCATTATCCGTAGTTCCAGCAACAATTGGTTTTACAGGAGTGTATGTACTCTGTACACCAGGATTGTTTTTCTCAAACTCATCTAGAGTTGCTTGATCTGCTCCAGATCTAACAAGCTTCTCATAAGCAACATCGTGTCTATATTGAAGTTCATCATTCTCTGTCCACTGACCTGCTCTAAACTTCAAGTTTCTATGAGCCTTTAGAGAAATGATACCTGAACCATCTGTTTCCTTATACGCTTCGTAGTCTTGTCCAGGAACATCCACCACACCAATTACATCAGCATGTGTAACTGTTCTGAAATAGTTTCTATTAAAGTCTGTATATCCAGGATCACCTTTCTCAAATCCTGCATTCAATGCATTCTGCATTGCTGCATTTATGTTGAATCCAACAGTTAAGTTGTCTGGATCAGACATGATAGCCTGTCTTGGAGAACTAAAACTCTTGATACGCTTAAGTTCATCCTTGTATTGATATGGATCAGAATACATGAGCTTGTGCAACTCGATGTTAGCAATCATGTAGTTTACAGTGAGTGCCCTCAAGTTATTATTCAATGTTTGCTCATTCATTGATTTGCTCAATGAATACATTCCACCCTCAGAAGTTTTTACATTCTTAAGTGAGAATGATGCTCCATCGTATTCAAGAATGTTGTAAGTAGATAGTGTAGATCTAAAAGAATCTGATTTAGATTCAACATACTTCTTTACAGCAGCTTCGATCTTCTTCTCAAACTTATTATATACAGCCTCAGCATCAACTTCTTTAGATGCTATGATTTCATCATTTAGTTCTTTTCCAAGAATATCATAGAAGAATCTAAGATTGTTTTTCTCAGAAGCTCTAGAAGGATCAACAAATCTATCTGGAGACTTTGCAAGTTCATATTCAGACTTGAAGTATTCTTTGAATATCTCCATCACCTTTTGATAACCAACGCTCATATTTGTGGATGATACATGGTTACCCATTTTCACCATCCATTCAATAGAGGCATCTCCAGGAACAAGATTCAAATAGAATCCATCTAGGTTTAGATTGATTTCTTGTACAATGCGTTCTGGATAAGTTAATCTTGCAGAAGGCTTTTGCTTTCCATTGTTATCATTTTTAGTACCTGAAACATAACCAACTGTAAGCAAGTCACTATTTGCATTAGAGCTAGGAACTTTCTTACCTCCTTTTGGAAACAGCTTATTCAATATCACAGAACCTTTTGCAAATGGGTCCATGACAAGATACTTGTAATGACTTTCTTTTACAGAGTTGTCGCCAAGGTTTTTAGTCTTTGCTATAAAGTCTTGCAAATCACTCAATGGGTTCACACCAATGTATGATTGTGTACGCTCGTTAGAGATGTTAAAATAGGTAATATCAATCTCTGGATTAGAGACTTTCACCTTTAACAAAGCGAGTTCTGTAAGTCTTCCTTGAATACTAATAGTCTTCTTAGAAAGAGTCATCAACTCCTTGTTCTTAACTAAGCTATCTCTTATGCCTTTTACAATCTCTCTAAATTTAATAGTATCGTTACTATCAAGTTTTTTGAAATCTTCTTTGGTAAACTCAACCCCAATATCATTCAAGAATCTCAACATTGCATTGTCATTATCAACAATGTTTGAAGAGTTGAATTTTAGGTCGTTGATTTTATCTTTAGCAACGTAGGCTTTTCTATCTGCATTGTATTCAAAATATCCTGTGCCTTGTCTTGCAGAAAGGATGATGCCATTTTCAAAATCATTAGCAATCTGAGAAGATGCTTGTGATAAGTTTGCATCACCTACAACAACATCTCCATTCTCAAGAATGAATACGTTTTTAACTTCAGGATTTTGTTTCTTGAATGTACTGAAGAAGGAAGAAAGTAATTGAAGGCTATGAGGTGTAGTTAGTTTCTTGAATTCAAACTTACCTTCTGTTGCATCCTTCTTAGCAATTCTCTTGTATAGTCTGGCGTAGTTACCATCCTCTAGAGCAAGTTGTCTGAGATTTTCCATCATCTCATTCACATCTCTAGATGCATACAACTTATTCAATACTGTTACGAATGTCTGACTAAGTGGTAACAATTCATTACCACCTACAGACGTAACAATAGGCTCGTCTACACCATTAACTTTTCTTGTTCTAGGAAGTGTAGCAAGAAGAAGTTTGATGGCTGAGTTTGCTTTTCTGAATGCATCAATCTTTGTAGCATCTTGACCAATTTCTCTGGTCTTATCTTCGTCACGAAGAGTGATCTCATCATTCTCATCAAACTCGATTTGATATTGCTTCATGTATTCTTCGTACTTATTGAAGATATCATTCCACTCATTATTAACTCTTTCGTAGGTATCTCTCAAGAAGTTGTCAAGTGCTACAAACTCATCAGCTGAAATCTTACCAGTTAGATAGTTTTCATTGTTTGCTACAATCTTATCACCAAGAATACCATTCTCTATTAGATTGTTATTCTCATCCACTCTTCCTAAAACTTCTGCAAACAATTCATTATCTAAATCTCTTCTACCAAGATTAGTTACATTGAACAAACTTTGATCAGTGGTTCCAAGAAGAGACAAAGTCTTATAAGCCATCTGCTGAATGATCTCATGCTGTTGCTTATAAGGAATTGTAATAGCTCTAAGCTCATCCTCCTCTGTAGCAAATGCATCCTCCACATCAACTATTTGAGAAGGTAGATCTTGCAACACTCCCATAGAAGGAATAGACTTGGCATAGTATCCACTACCTATTCTCTTGAATAGCTCTTCTGTATTGATGTTTGCATCTTTACCTGTGAAGAACTTCTTGATGATGTTGACAATATCAGAGAATAGTTTAACTATAAAAGGTCTTCCATCTTTTGGTTTTGTAGGAACCTTCTTGAATAATACATACTCTCTAAACTCTTCAGCAAGTTGTTCTTTGATTTGCTGAGGAGTAGCTTCTGAATACTTTACTGTCTCACCTGTGGGTCTATCGACAAAGCTTCCAGTTCTAGACTTGAATTCATTAATAATAGATTGTTGTTCTGCTGGGTCAGCAAACATCTTCCATACAGCTTCGAACACTTCGTGATAGAATGTTCCCACCTCTGCATTTTCATACACATAGATAGCACCATTCTTCAACATACCCCAGGCTTGTACACCATTAGTAGCCTGGATGATATTCTTTAGTCTGTACAATGGAACACCAGGAAGCACTCTTTTCCAGAAAGCTTCTATTTCATTCCAATCTTCAGTCATTGAAGACTTAGCTTCTTTACCAACTACTTCTCTAAACTCAGCTCTATTACTTCTTGGTGTAGAAGGAGCATTGTTTGATATTTCAGCAGATCTTCTCTTAGCCTCCTCTTCAACACTTGATGCTGATGGAGCTTGTCCAAATATTGCAGCTCTGGCCTGTTGAACAGATGCACCAGCTGGACCAGGTTGTTGAGGAGTTGGAGCTTGTTGTGGAGCAACAGGAGTAAGTGCAGCACCTGTTCCAAATATAGCTGATCTAGCTTCAGATACTTTAGAAGATGTAGGAGCAGCAGCGGGTGCTGCATTTCTACCTCTTGCAATCTCTTTTAGTATAGCTGCTTTGATACTTGCTATTGGATCTTTTCCAAGTGATTCTACATAAGAAATTACATCTTTTAAATCTGGAGAATCTAGAATAGTGATTGTCTCAGCAGTGGCGTTCTCTGGTGCTGTGAATCGAATTGTCTTTCCTGTTTTCTCAAGAAATAAATCATTAGCAGTTTGACCATCTAATGTAAAACTCTTGACAGGTTGTTGTGCAGCTGGAGCAACTGGTGTAATCTTAACCTCTACTTTAGTTTCAGGAATAATATAGTCATCCACTGTATCAGTGGTGTAGAAATATATTCCAGATCTGTTTACATCATTTGGTCCTTCTAGCGGACGCATGTATGTAGAAAGAGGAAGCTCTTCTCCTGATCTTTTCTTTCCATCAGGAGTTGTTGTAGATAGTAAGTAGGACTGGTAGTTAGGCCATGTTACAGACTGAATAGTTCCATCTTCAGAGATGTTAGTAATCTGTTCGTATTCTTGTCCTATCTCTCTAGCAATTGCACCATTCACATTGTGATACATTCCTGTCAACACAGTGATGATGCTGTCTTTGTTTTGCAAAAGACCTGATGGTGTGAATGGGAAGGACGCACCTTTACCAGACATGAATAGTTTACCATCCTTAAAGAACACACTGCTAAATCCAGAATCATTTGCTGGTATTCCCCAATACACAACAGACTTTAAATAAGATATTAGTCTCTTGCTCTGGTCATCATTAACACCTTTTGTTTTGTCAAATAGGTTCTTTGAAAACTGCACAATAGCATTGAAGATAACCTCAGCTTCTTTCTTGCTGTGTTGTCTATTGTTCAATGGAACAAGTCCATTACCCATATCAAGGAACACTCTACCTGGAGCAGACTTAGTTACACTGATACCTCTAATGATAGATTCATCACTTGTTGCAACAGTGATTATTGGCGCATTGTCAATATCATAATCTGTAACTAGTCCAGCATCTTCAACACCTGTTCTGGTGTCATAAAGTTTTTTTCCTTCTGTGTCTTTATTAACTTCTGGTCTACCAAATGATACATCGATAGAATGAACCTCAGAAAGGTCTTCCACCTTGAGCACTCTACTTCTCCATTCAGCATATTGTTTTCTAACTTCACTTCTTACGTTTTCAGAAACGTTGTCAGCAAACATTGATTTACCATCATACTCCCCAGACCATTGAAGTTTCTCTAGTGGGAATACTTGGTAGATAGAATTGTTAAGAGGATCTTGAAGTTGTTCTTCTGTAAGAGCTTCTCCATTCTCACCAATTAATACAGGCTCACCAGTTGACATATCAACCATCACCATAGCAATGATTGTATTTGGATCAACTGTTTCGTCAACACCATTCTCATCAGTTCTCAAGAAGTCCATCAATCCAGGAATCAATTGATCCTGGTTCTTTGAAGTGATGTAGACACCTTTGATGTTTCTCTTTTGATCGTTGTCAAATGATGGGAAGTTCATTCCAAATCTCTGAGCACGTTTCTGATGAGGCTTACCTCTATCAATTCCAAGAGTGGCTCTAGGAATAATAGCCAAAGGCTTCTTATCATCCACTTCAAACTCTCTGTCAAATACAGGAGCCACTGGATTATCATTATCAGCAGTACCAAGAATTTGCTTCTTCAAAGCCTCATTCTTCATGAGCTTCTCTTCCTCAATACCACTGGCTTGATATTCTTGATAAGCCTTCTTCATCTTTGCAAGAAGGTCTTGTTTGAACATCAACTCATTTGCATCAGCTTGAAGGTTTTCCTTTAGAGATTTAATCTTATCAGTGAGCTCAGCTAACTTCTCTTCATTTGGAAAAATCTCCATGTCCTCAGTCTCAGCAATGAGTCTATCTAACTCACGCAGGTCTGAGATGTAATTTGGTTTTAGTTTTAAGAAGTTAGGATTTGCTTTTAGGAATTCATTAAACTCCACTCCCAAGATTCTTGGAACCTTTGGATAGTTTATTTCAAACTGGTCAACAAGGTTTCTCAAGAAGCTTATAGCAGAATCAAGAGTGTCTTCAAACTCATTAGCAAGCTTGGTTAGTGCACCAATCTGCTTACCATTCTCTTCTATTGATTCTTTTAGAAGTTCTGTTTCAAACTCCAATTGATCAATAATAGATTTTGCATCTCCAGAAAGTTCTGAGATGTTCTGAATAGCATCTTGTAAATAGGTAAGGATTAGCTCACCATCTTCTCTCTGAGCTTCTAGATCAGCAACTTCTTGCAACAAGTCTTCTTTAGCTCTTGACAAACGCATAGCTGCATCAAGAGCCTTTCTTACAGTGGACTTTAATCTTGTACCCTTTTTAACTCTAGCATCCTCACCACCCTTCTCAATAATTTTATTAACCTTCTCAAGTTCTTCTTCAATGGTTAAGATGTCAGCCTTCTTCTCTTTGATTGTCTTTTCTACTTGAGCTTGTTTCTCAATAACTTCAGCATGATAGTCGTTGATAAGTTGTGCTCTAGCATCTTGAGCATTGAGATCATATAATGTATTAGGAGCTGCTTGAGCAGCCATCTCTTTTGACTTTTTAATTTGCTCTTTCTCTGTACCAGTTAGTTCTCTACCAAGAGAGAATAGGGCTTTACTAAAGCCTGGCTTAGGTTCAAAAGACTTTAAATCAACTGGTATTGATTTTACAAAACGCTTACCTTTCTTATCAGTAGTGACATAAGTAAACATGAGTTGGTTAGTGTCACTATCAAACTCGAGTCTTCCTTTCTTAATACCACCCTTATCCTTACCCATGTTCCACTCTACAATGGTGTTGATATTTTCCATGTAGAATGCTGCTAAAGGATTATTAGCAACAGCTGAAACTTTTCCAAGTTTGTAATCTTTCAACACTTCAGGATCAACATCTCTTTCTCCCTTGTTGTCTCTTATTCGAATTGTACCATCTGGATTTTGTGCAACAATTGTGAGCTTTGGAAAAAGATAAACTTCGTTTCCACTAGCATCATATTTTACAACTTTACCAAGAAAGTATTCTGTACCAATCTCATAGTTCTTCTCACCATCCTTAGTGACAATCTTCACTCTCTCACCAATCTTCTCTTCAGGAATCACTGTATCAGGTTCCTTCTTTGCTGGAGTGTATTTAGATGGAAGTTCTTTTATTTCTTTGTATTCGTCAATGAACTTCTTTCTCTTCATACCCATCTCAACAAGTTCGAATAGGTCTTGAGTTAGCTCATCTTCATTCACTGATCCTTTTGATGTAATCTCTGCAAGTGCCTTGTCAACAGCTTCTTTTGCAGGTGTACCATTTAACAATACATCATTGAATACTTCAGCAGTATTTACACCAGCAGTTATGAGCTTATTATTCAGACTAGGTATTCTAGTGTCGTAATCAAATATCTTAGATGCAGCATAAGTGAGTTTGTCAATAACAACATCACTATATACACGATCACCTTTCTTGTCAACAACACCTTTATATTTCAAACTAATATCTTGATAGGCTTTATCAATATACTTTGCTTGATTCTCAATGCTGTTAAGTCTATTCAAGAAAGATTCTTTTGTATCAGTTTCGTATGCATATCCTTCTTGTTGTAATTGCAAGAAACCTTCTGGCATAGTAGCTAATGATCTAAGCTCTTGTAGTTCTTGAATTATAAATTCTGTAGAAGTGAACTTTGCACGATTCAACACTGCACCAAAAAGAAAATCAAACTCAAGATCTTTTGCTCCTGATACATCGCCCTCTGCAATCTTCTGAGCTCTTTGTTGTTGTATTATTTCAGAAGCATTTATAATTTTTGCTGACTCTTTAAGCTTATCTTTAATTAAAGAGTTATTGAATATAGTGATGGCTTCATCTCTAAGTTTCTTCTGTTGTCCCCCCTCACCAAACAATCCTCTTTCTCTGATAGTACCAGTCATGCCAAATGTTGGTATACCAGATGTCATTATAGCACCAGACACACCGCCAATGAAAAAGTTAAGAAGACCTTCATCACTAGTGAATGCTTCTTTTGCACCATCAAAAAACAAATCATTTAGAATAGATGCATCTCCTGTCTCATCAAGTTTGGAGAAGTAGTTTGCAGTTCCCACTTGAGCAGCATATTGAGATGCTTCTTCAAGAGCTTCAGTAGTATTGAAAAGTAATCCTCCAAAACTTCTTGCCTTATATAAACTTTTTGCAATACCTTTTTGAGGAAGAGATGAAATATACTTACCTTCTTTGAAAGCAAGATTATTGACAATACTCTTCTCTCCTTTGAATGTAGAAGAGAATATTTTAGGAAGCTGTATAAAGTTAGAAGCTGAAAGCAATCCAATGTTTAGTCCATAAACTGTTTTACCAGCACTCTCAGCAAGATTGTTAATGTTTGCTAAATCATCTCCTTGTGGAGCATACCCCATTTCAGCAGTGTATTTATCAATCAAAGACTGTCTGAACTCTTGGGATGCGTTAAGAGCTTCTATACCAGCTTCGCCAGCAGCACCAAATGTTGCTACGATTCCTCTCTCAGCACCCATCAATGCTCTCCCAGCAGCCATTCTAGTAGATGCTCCTAGTTGAGTTAATGCATTATTTATTGTAGAAAGTCTTTGCGCTTGTGGGAGAACGTTAGCAGAGGCTACAGCAGCATCAGCAGCAGCAGCCATGTTTCTTCCTTGTGCTACCAGTCTACTTGTTAAACCAATAGCTTTAAGAGCACCAGACCAAGCAAAACCACCAGAAAGTGCACCTACTGCAAATCCAAGATTTTTAACAATGTTATCAGCTAAAAAATTAGCTGTTAAAAGATTTTCTGGTTCCCACCAATTACCATTTCTTTCTCTCTCTGTTTTATAATTAGTAAAGGTTGTTTCTAAATATTCATTATTAAAATCATTCAGTTGTCTAGTGAGATCATTATCAAACATAGCTGAAAACTTTCCAGTGTATGCTGATTGAATAGCTCCATACACTAGACCAGCAGTACCATTTACAAATGTAGAAGCTGCAATACCAGCAAACTTAGCAACGCCATTACCAAGTTTTTCAGCAGTCCCTTGATATGTAGCATACAGATCCTCATTATCCATTCCTGGATAAAATTTAGGATATCTGCCAGAAGAATCAATTCCAGCAGCTGGGGTATAAGTAAATGTATTATTGTCCTGCCCAGTCTTTGGAGCACCTTGATTCATTAATGAATTAAAAGTATCAATAATTGATCTTTGATTCTGAGAAGGTACTTGCGCTGAAGGGGTTTGATTTAGTGAACTATTTTGTCCTAATACTCCTAATTCCTCTTCCATTAATTTACTGGTCTATTGAAAATTAATTGAACATTTTGACTATTGAACCCTTGTGCACTTCGATCAAGTGTTGGGTTTGGTGAACCATTTAATAATGTAATATCAAATGGTATATCTCTCACCCACTGTTGATCTACTAATGTACCATTATTTTTATCAATAAGGTATAGTTTCATGAAAGATAAGTTTGGATTAGCTAAATCTTTTTCCAAATCTCCACGAAGTGCATATGTTGAACTTTTGAAGTTTGAGAAATCATTTGGTGAGAAATATGTAGACATATAATCTCCAGAAGAATTTAGATTTGTTGTTCCCTTACTCAGCAATAATGACGGAGCACCTGTGAATGAAGAAGCTTTTGGAGCATCAGTTAAGGTTAGATATTTAAACTCTTGTTCAGTTATTAGAATAGGAGTGGGTGCCTCACCAGAATCAGGAGTTATATTTAGATAATATCTATCTGGTGTGCCAGAACTTCCTGGTACAGCAAGCGCAGTTCCTGCAAATTTTCCAGAGAGTACAATACTAGAAAGTGCTGTAATCTCATCTGGGGCAATTGCTCTATAGTTTTCTAAAATTCTAGAAAATTTAGCATTGTACTCAGCTTCTTTTAAGTCTCCTTGTGGTATCTCAAATGCAGAAGGTTGAGCAACCATTCCATTATTTTTCATTACATCAGCTAGTATTTCACTATAGTCTGCGACCTCTGAACTTCTTATATTATATGCTATGGTATTAACTACTGGAGAAACAAAGTCTCTATTAGATCCAAGAGGAGTTTCAGGATAAAATGCTAGTTCTATTTGCCTTGCCTTGTCAGCACCATATTTAGCATTAAGCTTCATTCTTGCTTGATTTCTAAGCTTAACCTGTTTATCATCTACAAAAAGAGATCCAAAATGATTAAACATTTCTGGACGAAGATTGACAAGATCGACTAAATCTTCTGGTGATACAATAACTGTTTCTCCTGTTCTTAACTTTACATCAGTTGATTTAATAGACTTAAGAGCTTTATCGTAGGCTTTAGAATCAATACCTCTTGATAGAGCAATCTGATCTGCCTCTTCTCTTGCTGATTTCATTTCTGATTGAAGAATAGTTAATGTTTTAAGTGCATTACTTTGTCCCTCAATCAATCCTCTTACATTTGCAGGAACACTAGTTTCATCTGTTCTCCATTTTTCAAGCTGCTCAATTGCAATTTTCTCAACTGCCGCATTAACACTTCCAGAATTTGGATCTACAACCTTAGCAATTTCTTGAAGCTTTTTGGCTATTCTGTTTTCATAACCAATATCAGTTTCTACAGAAGATTTAGGATTTGCAGCCTTTAACGATTGAATAGCAATACTCTTATTAAAATCATTATACGAAGAAAGAGTGTTCTCATACTCTGTATTTTTAGATGCAAGTATTTCATCAGCACTTGATAATTCTGTAATGCCTTGTGGTAAACCAACTCCACCAGGTCCACCACCACCATATAGCTCTCTTGTCTTTTTTTCTATATCGAGCAGTTTCTCTGTTTCACTAAGCTGAGCTGCTCTACTAGCTCTTTTATCCTCTTGTTCTTTATAGTAAGCATTGATCTGTGCTGTTCTTTCGTCTAACAAGTAATTCTTCTTATCCATTGCAACTTCAAACAATGGATGTACAGAATACTTTGTAGAAGGTTCTTCACTTGACAAAACTTTAGACATATATGATAGATAATCATTTGTGTAAAGCATTGCTTTTACAGCTTCTGGATTAGAAGCAAGTTCTCGTAAACCACGTTCCTGAGATTCTTGTAATTTCCTATTCTCTGTTTCAAAGTATTCAATTTGCTTACCTAATGATTCAATAAGCTCTGGATTTTTTTTGGCTTTATTGTTCTCATCATTTAAAGCAATTTTTAACAATTCAACCTTACCATTGTTGAATTCAATTTTCTCAGTTAAAGGAGTTGTAATTTGTTGCTGAAGCTCTTCAGGTGTAGCGTTTAAATACTTGTATCTACCTTCAATAGAAAGTTGTTCGTAATCTTCTGGAGTGAGTGCGGTTTGAAAAGCAGAAAGAAGCTTTGCTGGATCTTTACCCTTTAAAGTTTTCTGAATTAACACCTCATCAAAAAGAGGTTGTCCACTTTTATCACGCAATATTTCTCCTGTAACAGGATCTTTCTGAAAGAAGTTATCTATTTCTTTAGTATCAATACCAACCTCTTTTCCTATGTCTTTAATCTTTGCCCATACATCATGGGGGGTTTTATAATAGCCAGTGTACTTAGCTCCAGCTTCAGGATTATTAAACCAGGCTTGTTCTGATACATTAAACATTGCAGTGTTTGCAGGATTGTATTTTCCAGCTTCTGTATCTTTCTGAATTCTTTCTTGTAGAGCTTTTCTTTGAGCTGTTGATTGAACAGATGCAATAACTGTTGGATCTTTAGCAATACTACTAGCCATGCCTGCTACAGAGTTTACCAACTGATAGTTTGAGAAGTCACCAGCAGCAACAGTTTTCAACTTTGAACCAAGTTCATTAAGCTTTGACTGTAGATATTCTCTATCCTGTGGTCTAGATATAGCTAGTCCTGCAACTTGATCTATCTGTGACTGGATTCTTTGTAATCCTTGATCATAGCGTTGCTGCTTCTCCATACCAACAGCAACCATAGCCTCAACAGGAAGCTGTTGAATGTATGGGTTAAACTGAGGTATTGCATCTGTGAATGAAGCCATTGTATATTATTTTATAAAATTTAAGAAATTACATTACATCTACATTACATAGATTTGATTGCTTTAACAAGAGCTCCATTTTTTGCTTTACCCTCTGTTGCTTTAGTAGCTTTCAAAACCAGATCCTTAACTTGCTCAGCTGGTAACCCACTTAACATGTCAGTGGTAAACTGAGCAAGAGGATTCATATTCATTGCTCTGAAGCGTGGATCAAATCTGTAATTGTAAAGGTTCTCGTATGTCTGAAGAGTTCTATTCTCAGACTGGTTCTGTAGATACTTAGAAGCAATAGAGCTAAGAGCAGCTTGTGTTGTAGCTTTTGTTTTAGAAAGAGCTTCTTGTTGTCTACCATACTGCTGATCAAAAATAGCAAGATTTTGAAAACCAGTTTGATTAAGCATTTTTCTATTCTCATCAAACACTTTATCTCTCATAGCTTGATTCAATCTGAACTGCTCACCAAGAACTTTTTGATTAGCTGCATATTTCTGAGCATTCAATGCTGCAAGAACAGCTGGATTATAACCAGATAATCTTTGAACAGCTCTGTAATCAGCTTCGTTCTCATTGATAATGTCTTGAAGAGAAATATCGTAAGGTGTATCTAACTGTGGTTGGATAGTTTGTGCTTGTACAGGCTCCACTTGATTTGTAGCAAGAGCAAGTATTTCTCCAGACAATTGACGTGGGTCAAGAGGCTGTGCATTGCTAGGTCTTAGATAAGGAAGAATCTGATTAGCAAATGTCATCCAATCAAATTTACCTGCTTTTTGCTCATCATCAGATGGTGAATAAAAAGGACTGATTTGTGGAAGATTACCTAGTGTTGGTTTAAATGCTCTCATCTCTGCTATTGTAGGCAACTTAGATGCGGTTACATTAACTTGATCAAGATCCATACTTGGATCAACTTGCTCTACAAATAAAGGTTCCAATGCTAATGCATCTCTGTATATCTTATCGCTAATATCTTCATACGTACCTCCAGGTTGAGCTTTATTAATGGAAGCTCCTTTCTTAGCTTGCTTCACTTTACCCTTTGCCAAATCATCAGCCACCAATCCATACTCTTCAGCTGTATCATTAATAGCAGACTGGAGAGCAGCAAGATCTTGTTTCTTCTTAGCAATGTCTTTAAGATTCATATTAGCCCCAATCATGTTTGCTTTCAATCCTTCAAAGGTGAGAAGATCTTGGGGAGTGTTCACTTCTAAGTTATCAAGTTTTTCAGTGGACTTTTCCACAATTTTGTTTTGCTTCTGTTCTTTTTTGGAAAGGTCAGCAACAACATTCTTAAATTTCTTATTTTTTGCTTTATCATCACCAATGATAGATGCGCCAATACTTGTTATTGGTAAGTTACCATATACAGTTAAACTGTTATCACCATCTGAACCATTGCGAAGTTGTACAGCTGGTTCCCCTCTTTCAACTTCTACAGGGCTATCACCATAAGTGATACCAATACCAGTGTTACCTTTTCCATCAGATTCGTCATGTGACTTACCTCTAAACATAACAGTTTCTCCACCATCAGGAAGGTAAGGATTGTATGACATAGGTTCTGCATATCCACCCCAATGAGTTTCAAGATCACCGCCCATAGCAAACTTATCTCTTCCTGTATACATAGCACGTTCACTAGGAGGAGTGTATTTTTTCAAATGTCCACCTGCACGTAATGTATCCATAGTTGGATCAGGAGCAAATAGTCTTGTCAATGGTATACCTTCAAGTGATGTTGCCACTTGTGGATTTGCCATACCACCGTCTCTCATATAAGAGTAGTTTTGTTGCTGCAATCCTTGAGTGCCTTGATTGAAAGCCATTGTCATAATGTTTCTATCAAGCACTCCTCTCGCCTGTTCTGTATTTTCAGCTTTTCTATCAAGAAGGTCGCCACCAATTTGACCAACTTTTTCTCCAATGAAACCTCCAACTGGACCACCAAGAATTGTACCTGCTATTTTTCCAAAACCACCACCTACCATACTAGCACCACTAGGACCATATCCTTTTGGATTTCCAATACTAGAAGTGAGTTGAGAAATAACATCTCCTCCTCCTTGTTCTACAAACTTAGAAATATCAGTTTGTTGACCAGATGAATTAAGCTTTAAAAAATCAGGATTGGTTTTGAAGTTGGAGAACATGCCTCCATCATTAGCTTCTTCCAAATCTGTATAAATAGTGTTAGGAGCAAATGTGTTTGCTATCTCTGTACCATTTTTAGCAGCAAGAATATTTGTTCCATAACCAAGAGGATTGTAAAGTTGTCCAGGTTGAACAATGTTAGCTGGATCATCAGGACGTACATATCTTCTCTGAACTTGCTCTGGACGTGTCATAGAAGCTTGAAGGCCAACACCACTTACTTCTGCCATTTGCTGAGTTTGCTTCATGAGATCTTTTTCTCCCTTCATTTGTTGGAACCCTCCAACAATATTACCAACACTCTGAGCAACAGCCATTGGTCCACCAGCCTTACCAATACCTGCACTAACACCTTTACCAACTTTTCCAAACATGTCAGCCATGCCTGATTTACCCATTGGCATTGTCTCATCGCCAAAAAGAGCCTTCTTCAACTTCTTACCATTCTTAGCACCTTTCTGTTGTGCAGCAATTTCTGCTAACTGCAATGCCTCTTGATCACGTTCATCTTGTGTTAATCCAGTGATGAACATATCATTCTGATCATACAACTGCTGAAAGTTAATTGGCTTAGGATTAAACTGAGGAGATGTACTTCCTTGAATCATAGCTCCTATTTGAGCTTTCTTCAAAGCTTTCCCATGAACCTTCATAAAAGATTCTTCTGTAGGGAATTTTTTGTAGAACTCCTTCTCAGACTTAACACCTGCTATCTTTAAAATTTGAGCCTTCATATCAGTTGTATTTATCCAGCCAGTTATCCTTGTCTGGGTTATTTGTAAAGTTAAGTAATTGATTTAGTTTTTTCATAGGGTAGGCATCTAATTGATTGATTCCCAATTCAGCAACAGGAAACTCTGTCACTTTCTTACCCTTGAACTTGTAATTTTTTCCTGGCTTCATAAGTTTTTTGTCACCAGTGTCAGAGATGCCAAGAAGAGGTTGGTTCACACCTTCCATTGTAATTATGTTACTATCTATTTCAACAGGCTTTCCCCAGTTGTTTGGATTCCAATAACCTTGATTGTCTTTGGTTATACCACCATTCTTCTGTTGATCAAAAGTTAATGATGTTGCAATTCCAGCTGGAACTATTCCTTTATAAACATTAGGGTTTTTCAAATCAAAAAATCCAACATTACCCACTCTTGATTTCAAGTAGTTGCCAGGTCTATTGTTAACAATTGTAACATCACCTTGCCCACTATCAATAAGATCTTGTAGTGTTATAGATCTTAAATTAGTTTTAGGAATGTATCGTGCAATATCATCAGTTGTAGTTTTCTCACCCAAGACCTTCTTCATTTTATTAAATTCAGATTCATCATTTACAACTTTATCAAAATCATCATAGTACTTCTGAAGTTGTTTTATTCTATTCTCCTGGCTTTTAATTTCCATCTTAGCTTGATCAGCTATTGATGACATTCCTTCAGTTGAAGCAAGTTCCTCTGTTATTTTCTTACGTCTTTCAAGTTGACTCTTTATATTGTCTATGCTATATTTTATATTTTCTTTAGTTGGTGTTCTTGCTAAATCAACATTTGTCCAGTCATCCAAATTTTGATAACGTGTTATTTGTTTTCCTTTTGGATAAATCAATTCAAATATACCAGGCGTGTTATCTGGATCAAAGGGAGTAAGAATTGTTTTTTCCTGCTGCCAACCTTGAGGTCCAAAAACATAATTACCTGCAAGCTCTTTGTTTGCAGTGAAGATACCTCTAGGTCCTCTTAATATTGGATCAGTACTTTCATTAAAATTTGGAAATGAAGTGTTTGTAGCAACTCCTCTATAAACTTGATTATATCCTTGAGGATATGCTTTTTTAAAATAACTACTTTGCTCTTGAATAAATTGCTCAGGAGTTCCTTTAAAAACAGATCCATCAGGATTCTGCATCCATGTGCCAGCCTTTTTAGTAGCCTCTTCTATTTTATTATATTCTTTAATAAGCTCAGGATACTTAGGAGTTTCAGGGTTCCATTTGCTCCAGTCTATTTCTGATTTAAAACTCTTTGATACGTCAGATGATTTATTTGCAATAGAAGGATAGCCTCTTAACCAATCAGGTGTATTTGCTATTCTTTGTTCAGCATTTGCTGTTCTAATAAAATTACTAAGAGATCCAGGTCCACGAGCTCCTGCTTGCCCAACACCATATCCTACAGTGGGAGTAAAACTTTCTGCTGAATACACTAATTCTTTTGGCAACAAAAACTCTCTTTTTGGTGAATAAGAAATATATCCTTGTAATGGATTTTGCGCAACATTAAACTTCGCTGCTTCTGTTGCAGGAAGTCTCATCTTTAATATTTCAGGAAATCCTTCGTATCCTCTTGTAGCTTGAATAGAAGGATCCGCATAGTAACCTATGTCTCCTAGATCTGAACTAAATCCTCTTCCATAACCTGGTGCTTGTGATGCAGGAGATTTAACAAGTTGATTATATTCATATCTCTCCATGAAATTAAGATTATCAAGACCTTTAGATTCAAGTTCGTCTAATCTTCTTAATTCAGCTGTTTGTCCTGGTTTTTGGGTTCTAGTTAAAATTACATCTGGTTCTTTTACAGCAAATGGATTTATCTTGTAAGTATTTCTTAAAGGGGTTTTAGTTGTTAAAAACCTTCCAGCTGTTTTAGCTCCTAGTTGAACTGGTTGTTTTAATAATGCCACTGCTCCAGTAGCCATACCAAGCGCATCTAACGTATCAAATGCTCCTTGCAAGTTTCCTTCACTGAACATTTGTTCTCCTGTTATGGGATTTATTCCATCATATGCTCCATACAAAAGTGGTCCTGTAATTGGAGCAAATGGATTTCCATAACCTGGTAGCACCATTGCAAGATCCAATAAAGTTTTTCCTGTACCTGTTAAATTTTTAAGAGGATCATCTGAAAATCTAATAGTTCCTGGGATTCCAGTAAACTCTGCTCCAGTTTGTTGAACATCTCTTACAGCACTAGATATATCTTTAGCAGTTTCCCCTCTCTTACCAGTGGTAGCAATAGTTCTAATACCTCTTCCTATTGGGCCTTTATCATTAAGATATTTCTTCTCTTCTTCAGAAAGAGATTGATAGAATGGAAATTGCTCATCATAAGGAGTTACAACAACTTCAGGAAGATCAATTGTCTTAATATCCTCTTCCCCACCATTCTGCATACTCTTTGGTTTCCAATCTAATCCATTCTGATAGAATCTCATTTCTTGACCATTCTGTGCAGTGGTGATTTTTCCACCAAACTTCTTCTTATCGTAAAGAGATGTTATGTCTTTATATTTAGGATTGGTAGAATCTCTTTTGTAATTCTTATTAAATGATTCATCTTCTTGAAGAAGAATCTTATTTACATAGTCACTAGTTTCTTTTGGAAGATCATTCAACCAATCATAAGAGTCATAGATGTCTACGCCTTTTTGTTTTTGCTCATTCAGATAGTTGAAAAGATTTCCTCTTCCCCAGTTATAAGCAGCTAGTGTTTTTGCCAATCTTACGCTGTCAGGTTGATCAGGTTTGTTAATGAAGCTAGCATTATACAAATCATCCATTGCAAACTTCTGAAGCTCTACAGCATCTTTAGGATTGAATGGGTCAAGTTTCTTACCACCTTTCTTTTTAGAATAGTCTGTCAATACTTGCTCACCAATCTGTGTAAGACCTTTGTATCCTGCTGGGGAAACAGCGGCTGGATTGAATGTTGATTCTTTGTAAGCTTGCCTCTTTAGAAGTTCGTCAGTGAGTCCCTTCTTATATTCAACTGGTGCTGCTGATACAGATGGTGCAGCTTCTTCACTGGGATAGAAATAGTTCAAAACATTTCTTGCCAATAACATTGGAGTCATAATACCAGTCTGTGCAGAAGGTATATCTCCACCATATTCTCTTTGAGGAATTGCATCATACACTGTTTCTGCACCAATAAGACCTAAAAGGGCTCTATTAGCTAACAGGTTCTTGTCAGTCATTTTACCAACCTTTCTAAAAGGTTCTATGTAATTTGTTCTACTCAAGCTTCCAAAAGCTTGTGGACTTAGAGCATATAATGGCTGACCTGGTTGTAAGTATTTACTGTTTCTTCTGAATGTACTTGATGCAAGTCCTCCAGCTAATCCAACACTACCTAAATTGATTGCAGCATCAAGATAATCTCCTTGACGAGCACTTATTAAAGCTTGCGCAAGATCTACCCCACTTCCAAGAATGTTTCCAGCTTTTCCAACACCTTGTGCCATTGGATGAGGAATAAAGTTTCCCACCTGCATCAAGTCTGTTGCAATGTCAGCAGTTGCTAACCCCTCTCTAATAAGTTCTTCTCCACGACCTGGAGCTTGTCTTAGCTGAGGTAGACTTTGTAAATATTTTAGACGTTGATATTCAGGACTCATTTTAAGTTCGAGCCCTGCAATCTTATCAGCAATTATACCATTCTGTGCAGAAGCCATTGTCTTCTTTGCATACTTCCCTTTACTAGGAGCAGCACCAGCTACACGTGCGTATGTGAATCCTACAGCACCAGGCATAGAAGCACCATTCATTGCTATTGGTGTTAAATCTTCATCACCCTTAGCAATGACATTCATCAGATTGATAAAGTTTTTCTTACCCACTCTGTCAGTGAGTCTTTTAAACACTCTATCTT